>ENA-OWPA01001508-OWPA01001508.1-bioreactor-metagenome-genome-assembly--contig:-NODE-1508-length-14807-cov-3.768160_pt1 | contig 14807 bp, 10 predicted proteins | sample MGYA00238139_ERZ651803 | MGnify/ENA primary metagenome ERZ651803 (study PRJEB26909, sample SAMN07631231) | bioreactor metagenome | isolation source: Switchgrass digestor | place: USA: Dartmouth...
CGTTGATATATAAGGGTTTTCAGCTCTCTCAATCTTTTACCCTCGACATCAATGTTACGCACTCCACATGCGGCGTGAACGGGAACATGTCCACCGGCTGCGCTTCCACCACCTTGTACCCATTTTCATCCAGATAATTCAAATCCCGGGCCAACGTTGACGGATTGCAGGAAACATAAACTATTCGTTTCGGCTCCATGCTTACCAGGGTCTCCAGCAACGTCTTATCACAGCCCTTGCGGGGTGGGTCCACCACCACTACATCTGCCCGTACTCCCTGCTTGTACAATTCCGGCACCACTTTTTCCGATTCCCCTGCGATAAACTCCACATTTTCCACGCCGTTTAACTCTGCATTCTTCCGGGCATCTATGATGGCTTCCTCCACCACTTCTACCCCATATACCTTCTTTGCCTTTTCGGATAAAAACAGGGATATGGTCCCTATACCACAGTACAGGTCAAAAACCATTTCCTCCCCCGTCAATCCTGCATACTCCAGAGCCTTGTTATACAGCACCTCGGTCTGGACTGGATTGACCTGGTAAAAAGAAAGGGGCGATATGTTGAACCTGTACTTTCCGATATAGTCGGATATAGTGTCCTGTCCGAATATCTTTATATTTTTTCTCCCTAATATGACATTGGTGTTTTGGGTGTTCACATTCAAAAAGACGCTCTTGACTCCGGGAACATTTTCAACAAGCATGTCCACCAGTTCACGCTTATGGGGAAGATCCTCACCATTGATGACGATTACAACCATCACTTCCCCGGTCTTAAATCCGGTACGGGTCACCACATGCCGGATAAGCCCGGTTCTGCTAATCTCATCATAGGCGCTTATACCGTAGCGTATAATAAAATCCTGAACGGTGTATTTGACTTTGTCGCTGTTTTCATCCTGAATGCCGCACTCATCGCTTTTTATGATATCATGGCTCCTTTTGGCGTAAAATCCCACAGCCAGCTCGCCTTTCACCGAACCCACGGGATACTGGGCCTTGTTTCTGTATCTCAGGGCATTTTCCATGCCTATGGTATCATGCATAATTACATTATCAATTTTGCCTATCCTCTGCAGGTTTTCCCTGACCAATTCAGTCTTAAACTCCAGCTGGGCAGCATAATCCATATGCTGCAGGCTGCACCCTCCGCAACGTTTGTAAGCGCTGCAAAAGGGTTCCACCCGGTTTTCCGATGGAGCAAGAATATTTAAAAGCTTTCCCACGGCATAGCTTTTATTTACCTTTATTATCTTTACTTCAACCTTTTCACCTTTCAGCGCACCATCTACAAATACGGTGAAATTATTGATACGCCCTACACCCTGACCCTCATGGGTCATACCTGTTATTTCCATTTCATAATTTTCATTCTTTTTTATATCAACCATAGAGGCTACCTCCACATGCTAATGTTCAAGCATTTTTTATTATATACAATTTATCCGGACATTCCTATATATATTTGCTTTTGGACAGCTCAATCAAATGAGCGCATTTATTCCGCAAGTTCTCAAAGCACAAAGCATGTTATTTATAAATGATATTTTAAGCACTCTCAATCCTTCCGATAGATGCTCATGTCGCTCAAATTCTCGCTCAAAAGCAAAAAAAAAGTCCCGAAATGGGACCGCAAACAGTGAATCAGTGTGCCATATTCATAATTATTCCAGCTTATAATAAATTTATACATTTGATTTTAAAATTATTACATAAATTTTGAAAATTTTAAAAAACTCCTTCAAAGGTGCATGCCAGTTGAACCTGCGTTGACATAGACAATCGTGGAAGGAAATGGCAACACTCTCCAAACCTTTGAGATTCGTAAGCTCACATGCATCAAGGGCATCATATCCATGCTTGGCCTCTTGAACGGCTGGTCCTATTGCAATTTTACCTTTTTCTATTTAAAATAAGTATAAACAAACATTTTCATATGGTGGTTCAGAATGGAGACAGGTAAAGCAAAAAACCGAAAGAAATACATATCGGTAGTACTGATTCCCCACTTTAATTCCAGGGTTAGAACCTTTAAATTCTCTTCCCCCTATTCCAAACTCATTACATTTGCTTCTATATTTTTCTTGTTTCAGACTGCTTTCATTTTTACTTTTGCCCGCATCTACAATGAAAACAGCTTATTGAAAAAAAATATGACAGAAATCTCAGCGGTAAATGAAGAGCAGAGAAACCTTTTGGAGGAAAAGATCAAGGAGATAGATATTCTTGTGGAAAACAACGATAAAATGAATGCTGCGATTGAAAACTTCATGATCAAATATCAGGAAATATCCGACACCTATATTGAGGACAGGTTGGACAACTTAAAGCTCAACCCCTCATCCAGAGGAATGGACCGTTCCTTTATAAATGACATAGATGAGCTGAAGAAACTCTTAGACAATCTGCAGAAATTAAATGCGGTCAAATCGGACAAACTTGAGAAGCTGGCCGAAACTGAGAAAAAACTCAAGGATTATATGGATTCCATGCCCACCCTATGGCCTACCACGGGTGAAGTCAGTTCCCAATTCGGATCCCGCAAGGACCCGATCGCCACATGGAAGAAGTCTTTCCATACAGGGCTGGATATAGCGGCGGACTATGGCACAGACATTAAAGCCTCTGCCTCCGGGAAGGTGATAATGGCCGGTAGAACAGAGGTGTACGGCAACACAATTGAAATCGACCATGGCCATGGAATAACGACTTTTTATGGCCATGCATCCAGGCTTCTGGTCAAAGAGGGACAGACAGTAAAAAAAGGCGAAGTAATAGCCAAAGTGGGCAGCACGGGAAGAAGCACAGGATCTCATCTGCATTTTGAAATCCGCATAAACGGCAATGCGGTAGATCCGCTGGAATACCTAGACGATTAGCCCGAAGCAAATTTTTCAGATTCACTTTATATGCAAAGGATGGGATGAATATGATAGGAAGAAAAACCAAGCTTAACCCGGAAAGCGTCGACACTTTGATAGGTACTGATACGATACTGGAGGGCAATATTGAAACCCAAGGCTCCATCCGCATTGACGGCAAAGTAAAAGGTGACATAAAGGTTGCCGGAGATTTGTTCATTGGCGACAAAGCTGTGATAAACGGCAATATATATGCAAACAATGCTGTTTTATCAGGCACTCTTGAAGGCAACATCCGCACGACGGGAGTTTTAAAGCTAAACTCCACGGCAAAGCTCTATGGAGATATAGAGGTTCGCAGCTTTGTCACGGATGAAGGGGCCATATTCAGCGGAAAGTGCAGCATGCTTGAATCCAATGATTCAGACAAATCCTCCGGAAAGGATTCTTTAAAAAAGTCCGCTCCTCCAAAGGATAGCAAAAAGGGGGAGAATACATCAGAGGATAAAAAGGCTAATCAAAAATAATCTGCCTTACCAATCCTGTATCGGTAATAATAGCACCGGCTACCGGTATTTCTACGGTAAACCGATGTTTTTTCCATGAAAAGGGCATATCCATGCCTACGGTTGCAGTTATCTGCAAATATATCCTGTGCACTGCCGTCCCTTTTACATCTCTGTCAAACTCCGTCCGGAAATTAGCCTCTGTGTGCCCATGCTGACGTATACCCACGAATATGCATGGGCCAATATCCGCCAATACCCGGCTTCCCAGCAGGTTTCCAAAGGATATGTTCAGCTTTCCTCCTCCGAACATGTCCAGCTCCTTTTCTATTGCAGAAGCTATATGTAGAGAAATCGGATTAAGTACGGCGTTTTTTGTTTTTATGGATTGAATGCTGCCGTCTTCGCTGCGGATTATGCCGGTTATATTGTCGTATTCCAGCTCCCGGGCAAACTGTGTGCTTATGAGTTCGACCGCCAGAGCTTCCACCTTGTTTTTCAGCTCCGGCACAAAAAATTTTTCCATATACCCGATTATGTTTTTTTGCACATAAGAGAACAGCAACATTAATATAATTATTACAAAGGCAATTCTTGAATATATATGAATCTTTTTCGCATTACGCCGCCTTATATACCAAAAACGCCGGTATACAAGCGTTGATCTTATCATGTCACACCACCTTTACCTACCAATATATGATTCGGACAAGTTTTGTGTGAATGAATTTTAATTATTACATTTATTGGCAATAATTAGGATGGGATATATTACAATTTTGTGTCATATTACATAATCCGCCACCTATGGGATAATTGAGTTAGGAAAATAACAGCTTTTATGCTATAATGTATAAGATGATTTTAAGTTTACGCACTTAATCTTTTAAGGAGGCATATATGGATCCTAAAACAAAAACAAATACAGGCGGAAAGCCGGTTAAGAAAGCTAAACAGAGTCCGCCTGCTTTGAAATTTATTAAAACCGTATTCAAAATCCTTTTTATAATGATATTGGCTTTAATGTTTGCAGGCGCAGGCATAGCCGGCGGTATGCTCTACGGATACATAAGCACTGCTACACCCATAACAGCTGAGGATTTGGCTTTCACCCAAAACCTGACGACAAAAATATATGACAGGGATGGCAATGAGATAGATAAACTGACCGGTTACGACAACCAGGACAGGATACTGGTGTTTGATAAAGACGGAGAGATACCCCAGTATCTCAAGGACGCTATTGTAGCTATTGAAGATGAACGTTTCTATAATCATAAAGGTGTTGACTGGAAGAGGACAATAGGTGCTACCATCAATTACTTTGTCCCCTTCGGCGGTAGCTTTGGCGGAAGTACAATAACACAACAGGTAGTGAAGAATATTACCGGCGACGATGAAAGAACCCCCAGGAGAAAAGTGCAGGAAGCCTGGAGAGCCCTGCAGCTGGAAAAGAGATATGAGAAGTGGCAAATACTCGAAGCTTACATGAACCTGGTATATCTGGGAAATAGCTGTTATGGAGTGCAATCGGCTTCCTACAAATATTTCGGCAAGCCTGTAAAGGAACTGTCCCTTGCCCAGTGCGCCAGCCTGGCGGGGATTATTCAGACACCTGGAAAATATGACCCCTTCACCGAAGAAGGAAGGAAAAACAATAAAAAACGTCAAGAGCTGGTACTTGGCAAAATGCTGGAGCTGGGGAAAATATCCCAGGAAGAGTATGACCTGGCTATAAAGGACGATCTTGAGTTCATTGAAAAAAGCACGGTAAAGGCTACCAGCAATAAAGTAAACTCATACTTCGTTGACCAGGTTATAAGGGATGTGTTGAAGGATTTGGTGGCTTCAGGCCTGGATGAAGAGTATGCAAAGCTCAAGCTCTACAGCGGAGGTCTTACTATAAAAACTACCGTGGATATGGATATCCAGAATGCAATGGACCAGGTTTTCAAAGATCCGGAAAACTTCCCCGGTGGTGAAAAGCAAGGGTATACTCCTCAGGCTGCCATGGCTATAATTGACCCAAAAACCGGTGAGATTCTCGCCATGTACGGCGGAAGCGGCGAAAAAACAGCCGATCTTACTCTTAACAGGGTTACGCAGATGAGAAGGGCTGCCGGTTCCAGCTTCAAGCCCATAGCCGTATATGGCCCGGCTTTAGACCAGCATCTTATCACAGCTGCTACAGTGATCGATGATGTGCCGGTATATATGAACCCACAGAAGCCCGATCAGAGATATCCCGTTAACTTTGCAGAAACGATCAACGGGGTATATGCAAGGCACTATCGAGGCCTTATATCCATCCGCACAGCTGTGCAGAGGTCGGTGAATGTAGTGGCTGCAAGGGTTTGGAAGGACATACTGGGTGGGGACTTATCCTTTGAGTACCTCAAAAAGTCCGGCATAAGCATGGAAGGTGAAGGCAAGTATGTTTCCATCGCCATGGGTGGTCTCAGCAATGGGGTCAGCCCCCTTCAAATGACTGCCGCCTATGTGCCTTTCGTAAATGAGGGAATCTATATGGAGCCGATAACCTATACCCAAGTTCTGGATAATGACGGTTCGGTGCTTCTTGACAAGAAAAAGACCGAATCCGTCAAGCAAAAGCAGACAATTGTGTATGATGAAGCAACTGCTTTTGTTATGACAGACCTGCTCCGGTCTGTAACAGCTTCCGGAGGTACTGCATCCTATGTGAAACTCACCGACGTAAACGGCAAGTCCATTCCTTGTGCAGGAAAAACAGGTACGTCTGAGGATGACGTCGATAGATGGTATGTGGGCTATACGCCGGATTTCGTTGCTGCCGTATGGTATGGATATGATAAGAACATCACGGTGGAGCTTCCATCGGGATCGCGAAACCCTGCAGCCAACATATGGATGAAGGTTCTCCAGAATGTTTATGACAGCGAAAAGTTGGAATCCAGGGATTTTGAAGTTCCTGAAGGAGTAGTCAAAAAGCAGGTTTGTGCATATTCCGGCAAGATACCGACGGAATTGTGCACCAAAGACCCGCGAGGCAATGCCGTAAGGACCGAGTATTTCATAAAAGGAACCGAACCTAGAGGCAATGATAAATGCGATGTGCATGTGTCGGCCAAGATTGACATACATTCCAAGGACCTTTTCGGAAGGCCTCTGCTGGCCACTGAGTACACACCTTTGAACGAGGTGGAGGAAAGGGTGTTTATACTGCGAAGAGAGCCTTATAAACCGAAGAATCCAGGGGATCCATATCCGCTGGACTGGAAGTATGAGCTACCTGTAGAATACAGCGACCGTTATACATCACCTCCCAAGGTGGAAAATAAGAAACCGGCACAGTCTTCCCCATCGGGAGAGTCTTCCTCCGACGGCACCTCGCCCAATAATGACGGCAGCCAAAACGGCAAGAAGGGTGAAAATGGGCTCTCAGATTTCATAAACAGGCTGGGAGAAACATTGCAAGATATAATCAAACCGGATAATGATAGGAATACAGATTAAATAGCAATTTCACATATTTATTAGCAAATCATAAGGAGGTATAAACCCTGCGTGCAGAGTTCATACCTCCTTATATTATATGTTTTCAGTCATTTATATTTTCAGCCATTTTCCATGTGCATTATATAAGTCCCAGGAAATTTTATCCTTTAAGATAAACGGGAAGCGGAATATATCGCATAAGTTTGCCATGATATAGTTTTCCATGTATTAATTCCTCAACCGAACTCCGACAAGAAATGCAATCATATTCCGGCAATCGCCCTTCTTCTGTTTTCTATCTCTTTTTAATTCCTTACCGGGTAAAAACAACTTCATCCTGCGTCAATGTATCACCAGTGTTGTCTTTATCATTGAGCTTAAAGTATTCTGTCATAATATCCCTGGCGACTTCGGCAGCATAATATCCGAAAACACCGCGTTCTATGACTACCGCAACAGCTATCTCAGGCTTTTCAGCCGGAGCAAAACATATGAACACACCGTTATTGGAATGGTTGGGATCGTATTCGGCCGTGCCTGTCTTACCGGCAACTTTATAGGGGAAATCCCTGAACACAATGTCCGCCGTACCTTCTGTAGAGTTGGCAACAGCAAGCATGCCTTGCTTTATGGCATCCAGTGTTTCCTTTTTTACCGGTATCTGCTCATATTCCGGTTTCCTTTCCATTACAACCTTGCCGTCGGCACTTACCACTTTTTTTATGACATAGGGGGTATACCTCTTTCCTCCATTGGCAATTGCGCTGGTGTAGTTAGCCAGCTGAAGCGGAGTATAACTGTTGTAAAGCTGGCCTATGGAAGAAAAGGCGGTAAGAACACTTCCCCATTGGTAGTCGAAGTTTTTATAATGAAACTCCTTGTTGGAGCGGGTTCCTTTGGCTTCTCCGCCTAAATCTATGCCGGTATACTCTCCCAGTCCGAAATATTTTACCCATTTATCAATTTTCTCTATTCCCATCTGCATTCCCAGCTCATAAAAGTACATATTGCATGAAGTAGCCAGCGCATGCTCAAGGTCGATGGGACCATGGTTTCCCCACCGGGTGCTGAGGTTGTACTCCAGGCATTTAAGCTGCACTCCCTCCACTATCTTTACGCCCACATCGTTGATCTTTGTTTCGGGGGTTATATATCCCTCTTCAATGCCTGCGATACCAACGACCGGCTTAAAGGTTGAACCGGGAGGGTAGGTGGCCGATATAGCGCGGTTAAAGAGAGGCCTGTTTTCCGCATCATTGTTCCATTGGTATATTTTCTGCTGCGCCTCTTTATTCTTTGCACTTTCGATATAACACGAAGGATCATAGCCGGGATAGCTGGCCATGGCCAAAACTTCACCGCTATTTACATCCATTGCCACAACGGCTCCGGCAAAAGCATCCCCCAGGTTCTTGGGAGAAGTTTTTCCATTCCTTCTTTCTCTGATATCCGTAATCGTTCTTTCCAGGGATTCCGCCGCAACCTTCTGCAAGTTCATGTCTATAGTCAGTATGACATTATTTCCCGGTATAGCAGGTTCTCCATCCAATTCCTGGGTAAACCTTCCTTCCGTATCAACCTCTACCCGTCTTTCTCCATCCTTTCCTCTCAGCCATTTTTCAGCAGCCCGTTCTACTCCTGTCTTTCCTATCAGGTCGTTCATTCCGTATCCCTTTTCCTTGTTGGCTTCATATTCCTCCGCGTTTATAGCGCCAACATATCCGATGACATGGGATATCACGTCCGCGTCAATGTACTTACGGAAAGGCTCAATAGATGTGGTGACCCCGGGAAATTCCCGGTACCGCTCCTCTATCTCCGCCATGGTTTCCTCCGATACATCCCTGGCCAACGCCACAGGATTCAGCATGCTGAATCCTATGATCTTATGCCGGAGAGTCATTATCTTATAAGCTTCTTCATCCGTGTACTTATCATCGATCTTAAACTTTTTCTTCCTCAGGTATTGAAATACATCCCTTGCGCTTTTGAGCTCACTGGCATCCTTTTCATTAAGCCCGATTTCACTCACTATCCTGGCTATCGGATTCTCCAAGCTCTTAACTGCCGAACCGAACTCTATAGGGTTGAAGGTGATGAACTTTGAGAAATCCTTATAATAATCATCATTATTTTTCTCAAAAATTTTCACCAGCTTCAGCAGCATTTCATTGAGCTCCTGGTCTTTCAAATCCGCATTTACAATCTGGATTGTATAACCCGTCCTGTTTATCGCAATCGGTATTCCGTTGGTATCAAATATTTCACCACGGGATGCCACAATCTTGCTTTCGTTTAAAAGCCGGCGCTGGGATTCCTCATCATACAATTCACCGTGTATGATCTGAAGGTTCACCAGCTGTGCCGTTATAATCGCTCCCATCAAAATAAATGCTATGGCCAATATATTATATCTATCCTTTAATTTGTCCTTCATTTTTTATCTCCCCTATATACTTATCTCCAGTATATAGACATCGTTAAATGTGATATGTAAATTTTCGTTTACCCTTTCATCCTTGATAAGTTGATGTCTTTTTACTATAAAAGTATATATAAAAACAAAGGCCTTTTCAACATGTCTATAGCTTAATGGTGGCGTCAATTTGCTGCAAGGAAAAAAGTACCGGAAGCACCCTTAATTTATTTGTGCAGGCATTTCCAGCAAGCAAATTCGCAATATCAAAAAGGGAGCGGAAATTACCGCTCCCTCCTAAAAACAACTGCATAGCTTAAACAGGTCAAGCGTTCATCCTTATGTATTGTAAATCAGAACTACAGGTACCAGCATACAGGTTGAACGGCCTTCCACGGTTGCTTCAAGAATCAGCCGGTTGATGTTTTCCACATAATCTCCCGCATTTATCTCAAAATCAAAAGTTACACTGCCTCCATTGTCCCGATGGATAATGTACGCACTTGCACGCTGAGAAGGTGAAATAGTGAAGCCCTGGGGCAGGTGCCAGCGCAAATTGACACGTTCAGGTATGCGGTAAGTGTTTTCAATAGTTATTCGAATGCTTTTTGATTTGTTTTCCTGAATATAAGGGTCTCCTTTATAGTCGATATAGATATTAAAGAAATCAAACTTATAAACAGGCCCGTTAAAGTGGGAAAGTATATATTTGGCGTTTTTCCCTGCATACAAGCATTCTTTGGATAGGTCCGAGAGATCCGTTTTTTCGGAGCTTATTTTCAAAGGAGCATCTTTTTTTGAGGTAACCTGCTTCGCGATGTTCACAATCCTATCGGAAAGAGAAAAAACATCCTGAGGAATAAGACCTCCGTAATTTCCCAGGTCACCTATATTGAGACATGCAGTTTTAATACCTGTACCAATGGGCTCAATCCATTCTTTCGGTATGTAGTCATATCCGTTAATAATACCAAGTATTGCCCCTACTGTAGCTGCCGTACAGTCGGTATCCTCCCCGCAGTTTACAGTCATGCAAAGGGATTTTCCGAAATCACCTTCACCATATTTAAGGCCGCATATTACCAGCGCAAGATTCGATGGAACCTCCCATCCGAATCTACCGCCATCCAATCCCTTGGCAACATCCTCTTCGGATATGCTGAAATAAAAGCCTCCTTTAAACTGCCTGATTATCTCATCCCTCGCTTCAAGCAGCGGAGTTCCCTTTGCATAGAGCTCGCAGGCGAGTTTCACAGCTTTGGCACAGTCACATTCCGCCGGGATATAGCTTAAAGCGATATCAATAAGCTTATCTATATCCTTTTCTACAAATGCAGCACTTTCCAGGGCGGCAGCAAACATCTCGGCATATACGCCTTCACCGTCACCATGATCTATGATGGCATCCTCGTAAGCATATTTTACAGCAATGTCGGGAGCACCCGGAGCAATGCAGGCCCAAATTTCAGAGCGGATGTATGCACCGCATGAATGCTTGAACACATTGTTAGCCATGCCACTTAAGGGCGGCATCAGACCTGAGCGCATGTTGATCTTGGCAGCGCCGTATTCGGCCCAGAAAGGTGTCACATAAGTCTGCCAATATTCACCCAACGTTCTGCCGTTTATATCTATTCCTTTCTCTTCAAGGGCAATAAGCCATAGAAGCTGGATATCCAGATCATCATTAGGGAGCGGTTCCCCATTCATATCCTGAGTATAAAAACTTACATTATTCACCTGCCTCTTCCATTCCATGGGTGCGCCAAGGGTACCGCCCGCATTTTTACCCATCCAGCACCCAAGTACCTTGTTGTAGAACTCCTTTTCATTAATGTTCATTATCAGTCACTCCTCTTCATAGATTTCTTTTAGTTTTATATTGACAATTGTGCCTCCGCCGGGGTTACGGCATATTGAAATGCCATAGTTTTCAGGCATAAACATGCGCAGCCTTCTCTGCACGTTAATGAGTCCTATACTGCTTGTTTGATTCGATTTTTCATCTTCATTATCACAATTTTTAAGCCGCATGTTTATCAATGACATTTTTTCATCCGACATGCTGATACCCGTGTCAGCTATTGAAATCATAAAGTCATTTTCTGTTTCCGGTATGCGGTGCGCGCTAATACGGATAGTCCCCTTGTAGCCCATCTCTTTCAGCCCGTGTATAATTGCATTTTCAACCACCGGCTGGAGGATAAAATTCAGAATATGCATGTCCAACAGGGTTTCGTCTATATCGTACTCATCTTTTATGGACTTGTAGCGCAGCTTCATAAGCGACATGTAGCTTTTAATCATACTGATCTCCTGACCCAATGGAATGAAGCATGAACCCTTGCTTACACTCATACGGAAAAAGTTGGCAAGGTTCAGTATAATGTCTGCCACTTCGTTATCCCCATTTAGAGCGGCAGTCATCCGTATTGAATCCAGAATATTGTAGAGAAAATGGGGGTTTATCTGGTTGCGCAGATACATAAGTTCTGTTTCTTTCTGCAAAAGTTCCATCCTGTGCAGCTTCTTTATGGCTTCATATCGTGTTTGATTTGCTTCACGGGTTTCACTGATCATTCGGTTGAACTGTTCAGTCAGCCAGCCTATTTCGTCATTGTTGACAATAGGTAAAGCTACATTATCTTCACCTTTTCTCACCCTGCGCATACCGTCTGACAATGCTATAATGGGCTTTGATAATTTCCGTGCAAAAAGTATTACTGTCGGAATAACTATTGCCAAAACAACAAGAGATAACCAGAAAACGATATTCCTCAATTTCAGCGCACTTTGCTGAACAACGGATACCGGAACAATAGACACTATGGTCCAGCCGCTTATATCACTTTGTTGAACCGTAATCAGCGATTCTACACCGTCTACGTTTATCCTTGCGTGTTTTTCCCCGGACAATATGACACCTGATAATTCAGGAAAGGCTTCGGATATTTGAACTCCAAGGTATTCACCTGTCTTCTCATATACAATGTTCATAAACTGGTCAATCAGCACAACCGAAGATTCCGTTTTACTATCTTTAACAAGATTCTGAAGAACGGAAACAGGAGCCATAACCTCTATATACCCTATTGTCTCATGGGGAGAAAAAGTTTTTATTTCACGTACAACCGAAAAATGATATTGCTGAAAAACATTCAGGTAATTTGCTTTGCGAAAATAGTCAGGAAAACGGGCACCGAGGATTATACATCCTTTAATCCGTTTCAGGCTTCCGTTTCCGCTGTTTAGAATTTCATACCACGGTTCTTCAGTAAGAACTATACTTTTTGTATCTGTTATTCTTCTCATGTCCAGGTTATAAATTAATCCGTATAAATCAAAGATATGAATTTTGTCTATCTCTTCACGTATGGTTATAAGGTTGTTAAACAGAGTATCAAAATAGAGGACATTATTAGCCTGCGTTATTACGTCCGTTGTCCGGTAGCTCTTTATTATGCTCATGGACTTGGGATCGGAAAACATCATCAGGGAAACCCTTGACATATCTTTTAGTATATTATCAACAGAATGCAGTATATTTACCACATAAGTGTTGTTATATGCCATTTCACGCTCAGTTATGGTCTGAACGGAAAGTTTCATATTGAGCCATGTCATAATCATGAGCACAATAATTACCACCGAGAGCATAATAGCTATTAATTTTCCACGCCAGGCAAATCTTATCATCTTTTTCATACTTAACCTTTAATTGCACCGGCCGTAAGGCCTGCTATTAGGAATTTCTGAGCAAAAACATAAAATATAATAATAGGCAGCAGAGTCATGGTAAGGCATGCAAATGTAACCTCTATGGGGTAACTGCCCTGCATTGTCTGGGCAAAACGCAAAGGCACAACTGTGATGGTCTGCTTAAGCGGTTTATTTATGAAAGTCATGCCCATCTGAAGTTCATTCCAGGCACTTAAAAATGTCTGTATCAAAACAAGAGCAAGTCCGGGAATGCTCAGCGGTAAAATTACCCTTGTAAACGTCTGAAATGAGCTCGAGCCATCAATCTTTGCCGCCTCTATAAGCTCATTCGGAAGACTGTCATAATAATTTTTCAGAATCATCAGGTTGAATAGGGCATTCATGGCACTATATGGTCCAATCAGCGACGAAAACTCATTTATCATACCTAGTTTTTTAGTGATTTGAAAAAGTGGGAAAATCATGGCTGAGGTCGGTATCATCATGCCTGTCAGAAGTATAAAGTACAGCACTTTTGAGCCCCTGAACCTCATCTTTGAAAAAGCATAAGCTGCAAGAGAAAGAACAATTGATACCACGACAAGAGTCGCACCCACAACCACAATGCTGTTTAAATAGTTGCGTATGGGATTTACAGCATTCAAAACTTTTACATAGTTTCCAATCCCACCGTTGTCGAAAGAGCGTTTAAGCATCAGCAGAAGGGGATAAAGTGTAAAAAAGCCAAAAATAATGCATATAATTTGTCCGGTAATTCTAAAGCCAAGCGACTTTTTCATTATGCACTCAACTCCTTTTCGCTGTTTCCCCTATAATAAACTCGAAGCTGGGCAAAGGTAATAATCAATGCAAATACAAACATTATAACCACCAGTGTGGATGAGCCACCCTGATCCCATAGATCAAAGGATTTCTTGTAAATATAGGTAGAAAAAAACTCCGTCGCATAGTTAGGTCCTCCCTTTGTAAGCACATAAGGAATATCAAAACATTTCAACGTGCCCAGAGCACCTAATATAAAAAGCGAGAAATGAGAATTTCGGCAAAGCGGCAGTGTTATTTTAAAGAAAGTTGTAAAATCTCCCGCTCCGTCTATAGTAGCTGACTCATACAAGTCTTCCGGGATGTTCAGCATGTTTGCATAATAAACGAGCATACTGTATCCGGTCCATTGCCAAATATTCACAGCCGCAATGCAATACAGAGCAATTTTCGGGTCTGCAAGCCATTGCTTTGCAAGAAAATCCAGGCCCAGTGCACGAAGTGTTACATTAAGGTGACCCCGGTTGGTCTCAAATATCTTGGAAAAAATATTTCCTATAACTACAGGTGTGGCTACCACAGGAATATAGTATATGGTGCGGTAGAAACCTGCAAATTTAAGTCCGTGAACCAGAAAATTTGCAAGTATGATTCCGAAAACTGCCTGTAATACTATGGTAAGAAAACCGAAAATAAAAAAGTTTTTAATCAGGATTAAAAGAACCGGGTCTTTTAATATGCGTATATAGTTTTCCGTACCTATGAATGTTTTTTCAGAACTTACACCATTCCATTTAAAAAAGCTGTGGTATATGTTAAAGAATATGGGATATACGATGTATACTGCAAACAGTATATAAATCGGAAGTATAAAAAGGTAAGCCTCTTTCTGGTAGTGCTGCTTTTTCATGTCAAACCTCCTTGCACGATGGACTGGCGGATCCTATAAAGCCATAGGGCAGCAGGCTATGCGGAAAAATAGATTAGCCCGCTGCCATTTTGGTCCTTTTCTACTACTTACCTTTCGGTTGTTTTGGATACTGCTTCAATAGCCTCTGCA
>ENA-OWPA01001509-OWPA01001509.1-bioreactor-metagenome-genome-assembly--contig:-NODE-1509-length-14806-cov-3.051124_pt1 | contig 14806 bp, 10 predicted proteins | sample MGYA00238139_ERZ651803 | MGnify/ENA primary metagenome ERZ651803 (study PRJEB26909, sample SAMN07631231) | bioreactor metagenome | isolation source: Switchgrass digestor | place: USA: Dartmouth...
CATCCCATTCACGCTCCAGGGTTTTATCCATCGTGAATGTTTTTATCGCAGTTCCGGTGATAATATTAAGCTCATTTTTTTCAAAACGGATATTGATAAATAAGCCGCCTACGTCTTCCGAACGGATCTTTCCGCCAAGGCTGTTTACCAACTCTTCAGATAAATTTTTAGGGAGCTGGAAAACTATCTTCAGGGAAAGAGGGGTTTTGCTGCCGCGGATAATAGAAAAAGCGATCGCCCTTATATCTTTCCATAATACATTGCTGTTACCCCTTTCCTCCAACTCCTCTTTTGAAAAAAAGCTTTCATAAAATTGACCGGATATATGAAAACTTGTAAAGGTTTGAATTTCCATTTCTTTTAAAACAAAATCATCAAACAAGGTGTTTGTAAGAAGTTTTGCCATAAAAGGTTTAACTTCCTCAATCTTTAATGCAATCATATTTTAATTGGACCCGCCTTTTTTAATTTTTGATCAATGAATTTCCTTGTATATAATCTTATTTATTACAAACAATAAAATCAACATAGTATAGGATGCAGTTTAAACCGAAAAACAATTTAATGCATTATTGCAAAATAATTATAAACACCAACCGTGCTATAAAAGCGAGGAGGATTGTGAAAATGCTTTTTCAGCCAAGCAAAAAACCCACCTACTATCGTTTCCCGTCCCTTCAAAGTGTAACCGAACTGGATAACAGAATGTATTTTCCTGAAAAGCCCTCCGACAACAAAGAAGATATCCGTCATGACTATGATGTATATGACTATATGCCTGAAAAAGAAAACATTAATGATATTTAAACTATCAGATGCAATAAATACAAAATAATCAAATGTGCCGGGTAGAATACATAAAAGAAATATTTTATGTTTCTGCCCTTTTTTCCGTTATAGAAGGAAATAGGAATAATTGAAAGGGCCGAACAGGCCTGAATTAAGTTACCGCTTAATATGACCATTGATACGGCAGGCAAAACTTTACTTCCCCGAAAGAGATAAAAAGCCACAATAATAAGAATGCCCATAAATTTGTAATCTGTTTTTAATAAGGTTGCTATAAAGCAAAACACAATCGTTATACCGGCGCTTGCCAGATTAACAAGCACCATATTATCCTTAATTTTTTTCTCCGCCATATCAATCAGATATATGGCAAAAAGCCCCAAAAACAATGTAAAGAATATATTTTGATGCCTTGTATACATATAGGAATTATAAAAGGCCAGATCAAAAGGTACCTCCGATATTATCGCAAAAATGCCCAGTCTGGTCAGATATTTTTTTATATTACTGGTATGATGAAAACCTTCTACAATCAAAAAGGCAAATATAGGAAATGCCAGCCTTCCGATTACCCTGCAGATCACATACAGCCGTGAGTTGCCCGAAAGAAACACAACCGCTGTATGATCAATCAGCATAGATATGATTGCTGTCAGTTTTAGTGCAAATGTGCTCATTAAATTAACCACCTTTATTATTTTATAGATCCGCTTAAAAAATATATTGAACTGCTTATATAATTAAAACTTTCCAAACTTAAATATGCATCCTTTTCTTTAGCTCATTCTTCATGTTATCTCCTTCAAACAAAATCAGGGCGGACAATGATATTATACTTGATGCCACACAGATTACTGAAGGAAAAATAACATTAAGCCAGCCGAATATTATAAAGATAGCCGGAACTAAGCCAAATATGGCATCAATCAAAAGATATATGATCAAGTCCCTGACGCTGATTTTTAAAATTTTTGCTCCAATAGCCATAACTATCATTGCCAGTACACAAACAGAAGGTATTACATAGTCAATGGACCAGCCTATAAATCCCATTGATTTGTCCCATATGAGCGAAAGGATGCTGATTACACCTACCTGCCAGAGAATAGTTTTTGCTATGTTATTTTTCTTCCTTATAATAAAAAAGAGGCTGACCCACATACACATCACACCGGCTGCAACCGGCAAAGACCAGCGGGACTCTTTTGTGAATATTATATTAACGGCAAAACTTGCCACTACCACAACAATCGAAATAAGAATCAGTACCCTTATAAACAGGTTGAATTCCTGATATATGGTGGGTATAAAGGGAAAAACCTCTTCATTTGAATCCCCTTTGCCGTCAAGAATCCCCGCACATAAAGGGCATACGGTATTCTCACCTTTTATCTTTACCCTACAATGGGTACAATATTGCATATACTCACCTCCCTGCCACGGGCACTAAATTTCCTTTATATTTGTGGATATGACAACCGGAACACTTTCATTGGTTAAAAACCGGAAAAAATTCTTTTGAATATCGGTTCCGGTAAAGGGTGAAGAAAAACTGACCACCAGCTTATCCTGAAACGAACACAAGGCTATCTGAGGCCTTTTGGCGCTGGTAAAACAACTGAATATATTTATATAAGGGGCAAGCTGGGGACTTACGGTTATCTTACCTATATTTGACAAGGTTGCCGTAATCTGCCTGTCATTCAGGCTGTTTGCGAATCGAAGCACCGTATCTTTCAATATCAGGGGAACCATACGCATAAAAGCGTTGTGCTCCAAAGCGGACAGCTTATTCATATGAGCCTGTAGCTTTTCCTGTGTAAGTTCCCTGTTAAAGCAGTCCTTAACTTCCTCAATTATATCTTCCAATTTATCGCCTGAGGTGCCAAAATTATATCTTACATTTATTGTGGCAAAAAAATTCCTTGCCGTAACCGACGGAAAATAAGACCGCAAATTTACGGGAACAGATATAACTATGGGATATTTTCTGCTTCGGGCAGGCATTTCCTTATAAATTGCCTTAATAAAAAGAGCGGTAAGATACACGGTCAGAGTGGCACCATATTTATGGGCCAGATTTAAGACATCCTTAACCGGCATTACTCCCTCTATAACCTTAATCCGGTTATCAATGAATCTTCTTCCCTGAATTCGATAGGCCCTGGTAATTTTCACCTTTTTGGGTATACGGTTGTCGGTATAGTGCTTTAAAAAACTGTCATCCATTTTTTGCGATATGGATGCATCATAATCGAGAACCGGAAAACCGTCCTTAAAATCATCCTTATATCTGATAGTAATATAAAAATACAGCAGGGTCTTTAAAAATGCCAGGGCTCCGGTTCCGTCAGTCAGGGCATGATACACTTCCAGGTTAATCCTGTTTTTATAGTATGTGACCTCAAACAGCAAATTTCTTCTGTTAGGATGGTACAGCATACTGCAGGGCAGTTTATATTCTTCTTCAACCTTAGGAACCAGATCGGTGCTTTCAAAATAATACCAGAAGAAACCCCTCCTTAGAACCGTCCGATAGAACGGAAAAAGAGGCATGGTTTTATCCAAAGCTTCCTGAAGAAAGCTTTTATCTATAACATCCCTCAATTCGCAGACAAAACGGAATACCTTGGTATCCCTTTCGTTGCTTGTGGGAGGAAAAATCTTGGCCGCATTATCCAGTTTCACCCACTCTACAGGCTTTCTTCCTGCCATTAAAAATTACCTCCATATTGGTGTCAGGTACCGGGGACAAATTTGTGTCAAAATTGTGTCAAAATGGTTCTATACACCGGTTTAAAAGTCTGATCCAAAACGTAATATTTTTACTATAATAATAAATATTATATCATTAATCAAGTCAACTAGAAAGAGTTTCGCTTGCGAAACTCTCGTGGCAAGCTTAGCCGGCATTGCCAACAAGTTTCATTACGCGTTAGTATCAATCCTTGTGGAACATTTATATTCAATGGGAAATTACTCTGTAATTTCCCATTGAATATAAAAGAGAACGTTCAAAATTCGTTCTCTTTTTAAACGGTGACACTATCACAATCTATATCCGAATTTAACATGTATACGTATATTTTCTGTTCAAACGGACAACCCGGGCCAAGGCCCTTCCTCCATCCCCGAATAATAGCTCCAAAGGATTGCTTTTGTATCATCGTGCCAGGTCTCCATCTCCACCGGAGAACCGGCTATGATAACCACGACAGCAATATCTATGCTCAATACATTTTCCTGTGAACCGCTTACACAAATTCTATTGCTCCTTTTCGAGCCGTTTGAATATTCTCAGGGCAAATGAACTTATCAGAAACATTATGAAAGCAGGGCCGATTAAAATACCAAAAAATATTGTTGTAAAATTATACATGAAAAAAACTGAAATAAAAGCTATCAATATAAGCAAAACCATAGTTCTTCCAAAAAATCTGACGCTGATCTGAAAGGAGTTGTTGAGGGTTTTCAACAGCGAATTCCGGTATCTGGCAGTCAAAGGATATGCATACAGCAGGGAGAAAAGAAAATATATACCGGCAAATACACCTATAATAAGTAACGGCAAAGGATTGGATTCTATCGCATTAAACAGGCTTAAATTCAAATAAACCATATATACGGCTCCTATGGTTATCAGGCCCAATGGAATCCCCTGCTTTAAATTTGCCCTGAAAGCCTTAATAAAATCCCTGCCTACATATCCTTCCTGATCCTCGGCCATCTTTAAGGTGACACTGTATACTGCCACAGTGGAGGCCCCTATGGTAACAATCGGAAGGCTGAATACAAACCATAAAAAATTCAGCTTTACCACATCTATAAAACGGCGTATAAATTCATACAAAGGACCATCCACTTTAAAAATACTCATAATATCCTCCCAAATAACTGCGTTTTTTATTGTAAACATTTAAAGTCTGCACAAAACAATAAACATGCGTCTATTATTTTGTGCAGACAGATTAAAGAAATATTACATTTTTATTTAAAATTATATTGTTTAAAATCATTTAGTTCAAATAATAAAGTTTAAATTACAGATAACAGTTATTTATGATAACAAACAGTGAAATTCGATTTATCTATTTTATTTTCCTAACACTTCATCTTCAGCTGCTTTTCTGAGTCTGGCTTCATTCTCGCAATACTCTACGCACTTTTCATAGCCGTATTCATACGCCTTTTCTATCATTTCATCGACTATGGCTTCAAACTGCTCGTCGGTTTCCGCATAGATAGCCTTCCATGAATAGTCCTTGATACAGGTAGTAACCTGCTCCCAAATGATATCCAGCTCATCGCTTCTGGGAGTTTCCGAATAGGTTGTACCTACAGCCACTACATGAGGACGGTTTCTAAGATACTCATCCATGGTTGTATATCCGGTAAATTCTCTCCAGTCATTTAAAATATCTGAAGTAATGGAAGCATTATAGCTGGCCCATGACTGATAATTGTAAGTTTCGCCGTTACCCTCAGGATTAATTGCATTTAAAGACCAGGTAGTATTGTTCATCTGGTTGGCGCCGTCGCCGTAAGTTCCGCTATATCCGCCAATCATCTCTGTCTTCTTGTCGGCTACACACTTAAGGCCAAACTCTGTCAGATAAGGTTTCCCGTTCTCATCATAGTCCCATATTAAACCTTTGGGCCCATATTCGGAAGTCATTCTTCCTTCCGGTGTGCATAACCAGTTTATTATCTGCATGCACAACTCCGGATACTGGGTGGTTGAACCGATTGTCCATACACGGTTTCCTCCGAAAACATTCAAACCGTATGTAAGAGTCTTTTGATCTCCCAAAGTAAGAGCATACATTGCTTTACCCTGCTGTATATGTTCATCGGTATTATATAGCATGGATGCCATAAAGTTGAATATGTTAAAGAAGGCTACTCCGTCCTGATAATCTTCCGCCGCACCGTCATATTTCTGGGTAAGAGAATCGGGATCAAGAAGCCCTCTTTGATACAGCTTGTTATAGAAAGCTAGGCATCTTAAATACATACCGTCTCTTGCCAGAGCTCCCTGCCAAGTCTGGTTTTCAACATCATACAGTCCGACACCGAATTCATCGTAGCCGTATAAGGCTCCGGTAGATTTTACAAACATAACCATGTTGCCATCCCAATCGTTAAACAGCGAGACACCGTATGTTTCCTTTCCGGAATCGGATTTGGGACAGATCTTCTTCATTTCTGCCAGCACATCTATCAAATCTTCCAGGGTATTAATCGGAGGATAACCCAATTGCTTATACAGGTCCCAACGGATATCCGGATGATAGATGAAAGACTCATGGTCCGTTGCTGATGTTGCTACATTATAGCCGAAACCGTATACTTTACCGCCGGAAATTTTAGCATTTTTCTCCAGAGCTTTTGCCATATGTTCTTTAATATAAGGGCCGTACTCGTCCAAAAGATTATCTTCATTCCAGTCTAAAAGCATACCGTTTTCGATTGCCTGAATATACTCGTTGCTGTCGTTGCCGAATATAACTATATCACCTAAATGTCCGGATTCCATACGGGTAACGAATACCCCTTCTTCATCGTTAACAATGTTCAGCTTGACATTGAATTTCTCCAGCATAATCTGACCGAACCAGCCGATTTGCTCACCGGAGTAATTGGCAAGCTGGGAATAAACAGTCAAAGTTATCGGTTCATCGCTTTTATCCGTTTTACCGGTATCTTTCGTATCAGTGTCCGTACTCTTTGCCGTATCGGCTGTGTCGGTACTGCTCTTTTTTCCGCATCCGGTGAAAATCATAGAAATAAGCATTAAAGCAATAATTAGTACCGGAATAAGACATTTCTTAATCTTCTTCATGACATCACATCCTCCTCTTATTTCTGATTTTATAATTTATTTGTTGCCGTTTTATCTTATACGGCCATTAGTCTTAACCCTTTACCGCTCCAAGCATAATTCCTTTTTCGAAATATCGCTGCATGAACGGATAAACAAACAGAATAGGAAGAACGGTTACCATGGATACGGTATACTTTATGGTTTTGGTATCAAGCAAAGCCGCTTGCAGACTGGCAGGTAAATCCGTTGTTCCGGAGACCATAAGCTGGCCGATATTGGTGGTCTGGTTAAGATACATATACAAGCGGTGCTGTAAAGTATAAAGATTGGAACTGTTTTGCATAATTATCAAAGAATCCTGGAACGAATTCCAATGCCCCACTGCGCCGAATATGGCAATGGTTGCAAGAATAGGCTTGCTTAGCGGCCATATAATCCTTAGAAACACAGTAACATAGGAGGCTCCGTCAATATATGCGCTTTCTTCCAATTCCGCGGGAATTGATTCAATGTAAGTTTTAACAAGGATAATATTATACGGTGCTACAATACCCGGTATGATATAGCCAAGAAAATTATCGGTCAGTCCCAGCATGGACATATTAAGGTACCAGGGTATCAGTCCTGCATTAAAGTACATGGTTACTATAATAAAACGGTACCAAAAACTGCGGCCCCACATTTCTTTTTTGGTAACCAAAAAGCCTACCAGGCCGGAAGCCGCCACCATAATGGCCGTACCGATTAAAGTTCGAAGAGTCGTGATTTTGAATGCCTGCATAAGATCCGCAACATTTTTCAAGGATATGTAATTTTTAAGGTGAATCCCCTTCGGTATAAGTCTGATGGCTCCTTTTCTTACCAGATCGTTATCGCTTATCGTATTGATTAACAGATAATAGAAAGGAAAAATACACGACAATGCAAAGATTATAAAAAACGAATAGTTAAGTATGTTAAAAATTACGTCCCCTATAGTAGTACGATACTTGGGTGCCGAAGGTATTTCGCCTGCTCTTCTTTTTGAAATCTTCATCCGTCCACCTCCTATATGATGCTTTCCCCGCGGACTGCTTTAGATAACCGGTTTGCACCAAACAGCAGGGTTACGCTGACAATGGATTTTACCATACCGACCACTGTTGTAAGAGGGATTTTACCGCTGTCTATACCGAGTTTATATACATAAAGGTCCAGAACCATGATATCCCTTGTATTGTATGGATTTTCGAAAACCAGGTACTGTTCGAGGCCGTTGCTTAAGATATTTGATATTTGCAACAGCAATAATACAAAAAACGTTGGAAGCAGTCCCGGAACAGTAACATGCCACATTTTGCGGAAACGCCCAGCTCCGTCCACGGTAGCGGCTTCATATAACTGCTGATCAATACCGCTTATACCCGCAATATAAATAATTGCGCTCCATCCAATACCTTTCCACATACCCCAGGCCAACATCTTAAGCCAGGTATGTTCTCCTTTCATAAGGAAATTAACAGCTTCTCCGCCTCTGTTGACTATAATATTGCTGATTATACCTTCGGACGAAAATATCAGAGTAGCTAATGAATATACCAAAACCCAGCTGATGAAATTCGGAATGGTGGTACAGGTTTGAATCAATCGTCTTATACGTAAATTTTTAATCTCACACAGAAAGATTGCGAAAGCCATCGAACACCAGCTGGTAGCAAGCCCCAGGCCGCTCATAGCCAAAGTATTTTTTAATACTCTCAAAATATCTTTTTTTGTAGCTTCATTCTGAAACAGGAATTTAAACCACTTAAAACCTGCAAAATTGTCGGCACTTAAAGCTCCTCCTGCCTTATAGTCAAAAAAGGCATATCTCCAACCCCACAAAGGCAGATAACTAAACACAAAAGTCAAGGCAATAAATGGTGTCAACATAAGGAACAGCTTATATTTGCGTTCCATCTCGTAAACATCATCCTTGCCCGGCTTCGGCTGAACTATAAGCAAAATAACCGATAGAATTAAAACCAGCAATATTAATCCTAAAATAACAAAATATCCGGTGGGAATCAGCGGTTGAATTTTATCGGGATTGTTAGTTTCCGCCACCTGCAGATATGATATGTAAATTCCCCCGAAACCTGTAAGACTTAATATATTACCGATTACGGAAAGCAGGTTTCCCAGCCTTCTAAGTTTCAAAGAGCCTAAAGACATACAACATCCTGCAACCGGTCCGATAAACCCTATGCAGCAAATCAGGCTGGAAATATATAAAAGTGTAAAGGTTTCTTTAACTACCCATCCTCTGTTAATTGCCCTTATCGTATTTTTTGTCAGCCCGGAATATGAAACTCCTGAAGTAAACAGTGACATATTGCTGTTAATAAGAGAACATATTCTGGCCGGATTTAATACCGGTATAAATAAGCTTATTACCAGAATAATATCCACAAATCGATATATATAAAACAAGATATCAATTGCACGATTGTTTGATTCTTTCAGCGTCTTTGACTTCTGCATTGTTTGCCTCCTGTCGTATGAAAGCTGACATTTCCCGGTTCCAAGAGGACGGGGCACCGATCCCTGCCCTCACTTTATATCTTATTAGTCACTTACTGTCATTGGTCATCTTCTGTTAATGGTTATTTTGGCTATTCTGGTTATCTTGATTATTATTCCTCTTTTTAACTATTAATACGATCACAGCAACTACATTTCTTATATCCCTTTTTCATCTATACTCTCCTCCTTACTTCTGATTTATATTTAATTAGATTATTAAATTATCTAAGTACTTATTTATAATCTACAATATAAACTCATATAAAAAAACATTACCAATTTCACTTGTTTTACATTAAAATTTATACATTCTTTTTATTTCAGGAATATAATTACATACATTCCTAATTCACAAAATCAGGATCGTCAAAAATTAATTTTAATCAATAAGAATTCATAAATAAGGCATACGAAGCAAATTCTTATAGAATTATAAAAACTTTCGTTTGTGGCGCGATACTTACGCTTGAAAAACTCTATGCCGGCTGCATCTGTAAATTTTATATTGCGGTAATAAACATTTTACGGAGCATTTTTATGCTTGGTATTCCAGAGAAACTTTCGCGGCAAGTTTCATTACGCGCGAGCGCGCATCCTTGCGGGGAATTTTTATGAAATAAGAAATTACGGAGGCATTTCCCAATTGCATAAAAAAGCACGGACCGGAAATTAACCGCTCCATGCCTTATTTCTTTATTTTTTCAACATCCTATCCATATCATAGGCAAGCAATCAAAATCCAGGCAGATATACTCTTAACAGCGGTTTATGGATACATCCGTATACCATTTAATATGGCTTTTACTTCATAAAAACCTTATTCGGCCCTTGTCTTGCTTTGTTCTATGAATTCTTTAGGGCTCACTCCGACATACTTCCTGAATTTGCTGTAAAAATAATCGGTATTGCTGTAACCGACCTGCTCAGATATCTGATAAACCTTTAAATCAGTCTCCAATAAAAGCCGTTTTGCATTTTCAATCCTGATATTGTTCAGCACATCGTTAAAACTTGAGCCTGTTGTCTTTTTAAAGACTTTGCCCAGATAAGCACTGTTATAACTGAATAGTTTTGCTATATCCTCCAGTTTTAAATCGTTCACATAATTTCTTTCCATATAGGCCAAAACACGCTTGACTATATTATCCGTTGTGGTTATGCCTATCTTTTCAGCCACATTGATAGAATAGTCGGTTATCAGTCCGATCAGTTCTTCCAGGCTGTCCGATTTTTTAATATTTTCAACAGTCATATTAAAATCAGGAAACTCTGCCACCTTATCGGGATATTTTTTCTCCAGTACGGAATAAAGCAATACTATGTTATGTATCACCTGAAGTTTAATATCTGTCTCTTTGGCCACCCTGGATCTGTATAAATTTTTAAGGTCCAGGAAGGTCTTTATTATTGAATCGGTATCACCGATTTCTATTAAATCACAAATCCGGTTGGTAAAATTTTCGTCGCAGCCTTTATGACTAATTTTCAAATCGTCTATACATACAACTTCCATATCTTTATACAGGAACTTGTTGTTTGTCATTAATTTTGCACATTCGAATGAGAAGTTTATATCTTCCCAGCAGGATACGTCATGGCCTATTGATACGAAAAAATTTTCGTTGCAATCCCTCTTTAAACGTTCGATATTCTTATTTAACTGTTCTTTAATTTTGATATAACTGCTGCCCTTGCATATCAGGACAAAATTATTGTCCACCATAATTGAATCAACGTTTCGTATCCCTTTCTGTATCTGTTCTCTTTTCTCCGCATCAATAGGTATTTCCTGGCCTTCGGTTTCATTCATCCTGCTGATGATTGCTACGCAGAAAATATTATATTTAAAATCCATGCCGTATAACTTAATTTCCCGGCCAAGGCTCATTTTATCCTCCAGAGGCTGCAATAAGCGGCGAAGCAAATCCTGCCTTGCCTTTAGCTCGTTCAAGCTATAATAATCGTCAAGATTTTTCTTGGCCTCCAGTTCCGCCAAAACTTCTTCGACATTTCTGCGCAGTTCGTCTTCGTCTATAGGCTTTAACAAATAGGCCCTTACACCTAAAGATATTGCAGATTTTGCAAATTCAAAATCAGAATATCCTGTAAGAATAATAAATTTACCGTCAAAATCCTGCTTTTTTGCTTCCCTTATTAATTCCAAACCGTTCATTCCGGGCATTTTTATATCAACAAGGACCAAATCAGGAGAATATTCCAGAAGTTTTTTAAGCCCGTCCTTGCCGTCAACCCCTTCAGCACATATCTCAAAATTATACTCCGACCACGGTAAAAGATATCTTAACCCAGCTCTGACAATTGGCTCATCGTCAATAATCATCAACTGATACACTTTTATACTCCCCCTTATTGTAAAAGGCTCTACTGTGTCATATCCTCCGGTATTTCTATCATTACAGTAGTTCCTTCATTAACTTTACTGGTAATATAGATGCCGTATTCATCCCCGTACAAAAGCTTAATCCTCTGGTTTACATTCATAAGGCCGATATGGTCACGATCCAGTTTGCTGAAATCATTCAGGCTTTTTTCAATTTCTTTCAGTTTTTCTTCAGACATGCCGTTGCCGTTGTCTATTACATATATTTTCAGCCTGTCCGTCCGTTCCACAATAATACGGATCTCCCCTTCCCCTTCCTTGGTTTCCAATCCGTGAACGACAGCATTCTCAACCACCGGCTGTATTAACAGAGGCATAATTTTTAGATATTCTATGTCACACCGTACATCTATACTATAGCGTATTCTCTCCCCATATCGATACTGCTGTATTTTCAGATAATATTCAACCAGCTCCAGTTCTGATTTTAATGTAACCAGCTTATCGCCCACCTGAATATTTCTTCTCATTATTTTGGCCAGCATCTTTACCAGTTCTTCTATCTCTGCCTGCCCGTTGCATCTTGCTTTCATTCGAATGGTTTCCAAAGTATTATACAGAAAATGCGGATTAATCTGACTGGCCAGCATTTTAAATTCTACATCCTTTTGCCGGCTGTATAACCTTTCTTTTTGCACCTGCTCCTCATACACCGTAGAGACAAGCCGCTGTATACTGTCAATCATGGTGTTCAAATCCCTGTAAAGGGCACTGATTTCGTCATTACCGTCAATGATTTCAAGGCTTTCAAAATTACCGGCGGCAGTTTTATGCATCAGTTCCTGAAAGGCATTAAGCCGGCTGCTGTACCAATTAGAAAAAGAAACAATAATAAGCAATGATATAAGCATGCTAATCCCTATTAGCAGCATCCCATGCCAACTTTGCTTAAATACTGATTTTACATCCTGAGTACCCAGTCCGGTCGCTATACTAAGATTTTTTAATCCTGATATAAAATATACATAAGATGCTATTAAAGGTATTAACACACATACCATGTTAACCAATATAATTCGATGCTTCAGTTTTATTTTATTTGGCCATATATATAACTGCCTAAAATGCTCTTTCAGTTTTTTCATATTCATTCATTTTTTCATTTTATTTTAATAGTTTCTAGTTTTTCTAATAACATTAAAATATTTCTATTATCTGTATCAATATAACATATTATACCATGCCTGTTATTGCGTTTGAAATATGTTTTTATAGTTATAAATATGTTTTCTTAGCTTTGAACTATGTCCGTATCATGGAAATAATTTGCCTGATGCAGCAAAAGTATTATTCAACCGTTACAAAATACATTCGGTCTTTAAGCATATGAAATACTATTCTATTGACTTCTATTCTGTATTCCACTTCATTGCCCCAACTGTCCCGGATGCAGAATTTTTGGTTACTGTTCTTGATCACACAATCCCTGTCCTTAACGGATATAATCCGTGCTTTCATTAGTTTACAGTTATCCCATTCCATATCTACCGTAAAACCGCCGCGGGCTCTTATGCCGATAACTTTACCCTTTTTCCAGTGGCTGGGTAAGGCGGGAAGAAAATGCAATTCTTCATGATAACTCTGTAACAACATCTCAAGAATAGCTGCAGTTCCGCCAAAATTGCCGTCGATCTGAAATATTCCCGGCGGATGCAAATCCAGCAGACTTTCAGTGGCAAAGTCTCCTATTAAGGCCCGAATATGCTCCCAGGCAAGGTCCCCTTCTCCGAACCTGGCGTAAAGACATGCCACCCAGGCTCGGCTCCATCCCGTAAGGCCGCCGCCGGCAGCCATTCTCATATCAAGAGAAACCCTGGCTGCTTTAAAAAGTTCGGGAGTCCGTTCGGGGTCAATCTGTTCTCCGGGAAAGACACCAAATAAATGGGATAAATGCCGGTGATGAGGTTCAACCTCTTCAAATTCCTTGTTCCATTCCAGCAGTTGTCCCTTGCTTCCGATTTGCATGGGAGGAAGATGATCCAATATTTCCTGCCACTTTTCGATTTTATGATCATCTACCTTCAATATTTTTGCAGCCTTTATGGCATGACTGAGCAGATCCATAACAAGCTGCACATCAACGGTGGACGATACGCAAATTGTTACCGGCAGGTCACCGCCTCCGACAAAGCGATTTTCAGGAGACTGGGACGGCATTATCTGATAAATTCCTTTTTCGTCTTTAACAAGAAAGTCCTCGTAAAAAGCCGCTACTTCTTTCATAAAAGGATATGCTCTTTCTTCCAAAAACTCCTGATCCTGGCCGTACTCATAATGCCACCACATATGCTGGGCCATCCATGCAGCTACGCCTACCCATACAGACCATCCGTAGGTTTCAGGTGTGGCCCGTCCCCATACATCCGATGTCAGTGGTAGCCATATTCCGTTGCAACCGAATAATTTATTTGCCGCATCCCTGCCGTAAGGTACCATTTTTTCAAGATAAACAAATAAAGATTCAGTATAATCCTGCAAGTGCCCGTTTTCTGCAGGCCAATAATTCATTTGAAGATTGACGTCGTAATGATAATCGCAATCCCATGCAGGCACCAAATCTTCGTTCCATTTGCCCTGAAGATTGGCAGGCAGTTCTCCGTTTGCTGAGGATGCACAAAGCAAATAACGGCCGAAATTAAAATACAGTACCGGAAGCGTTACATCATTGCTTCCCTCTCTGAATGCTTTAATCCGTTCGTTTGTAGGAATATCAGGTTCATCTTCGTAAATGGTCAGACGCAGCCTGCCGTAATTTTTTTCATGTTCCGCTATGTTCTCCCTGTATAAACGTTCCCATGACTTAACGGGAAGGGAGTGTCTCCTGCACTCCTCCAGAGGCTCTCCCTTAACATCTGTTCCGATATTTATAAATACCAGAATTTCACGGGAATTTTCAACCCGCAGTATATTTTTGCCGACAGGAATAATCTTTCCTTCTCTTATCCTCAAATCGGCTTTTACACAAAATTTCATTCCCTTATGAAAAGCTCCGTGCATGATTATCGTTGCATTGCCCAATTCAAAGGATATATCACATCTGGGATCTTCTTTTCTGTACAGCCAGAAATTGCCGCTGAATAACTCTTCCCTGGCATAAATCCGCACAATAATACAATCCTCTATAAGATGGCCTATAACGGTTCTGGAGAAAAATTTGCCGTCAGCATTATATGTAACTTTTACCCTGGCATGTTCCAGATCCAGTTCTCTCTTATAATTGGAGACTTCTCCATGGTCCAATGTAAAAC
>ENA-OWPA01001511-OWPA01001511.1-bioreactor-metagenome-genome-assembly--contig:-NODE-1511-length-14785-cov-3.011286_pt1 | contig 14785 bp, 11 predicted proteins | sample MGYA00238139_ERZ651803 | MGnify/ENA primary metagenome ERZ651803 (study PRJEB26909, sample SAMN07631231) | bioreactor metagenome | isolation source: Switchgrass digestor | place: USA: Dartmouth...
AAGTGTACTAGTTTATATAAAAGGGAAAGGTGGAGTACTTAGGGAGCCTTCTGTTGTCGCTTTTGACAGGGATACCAATAGGATTAAGGCTATCGGAGAAGAAGCAAGACTTATGCTGGGAAGGACGCCAGGAAATATTGTGGCGGTAAGGCCGTTAAGACAGGGCGTAATATCAGATTATACGGTTACGGAAAAAATGCTGAAATATTTTATACAAAAGGCAATTGGCAAGCACAGATTTAGGAAACCGAGAATCAGTGTTTGCGTACCCAGCGGAGTAACAGAAGTTGAAAAGAAGGCAGTTGAAGATGCAACCTATCAGGCCGGTGCCAGGGAAGTTTATATTATTGAGGAGCCTATTGCCGCTGCAATCGGGGCCGGTATAGATATATCAAGGCCCTGTGGAAATATGATTGTGGACGTAGGAGGCGGAACTACGGATATAGCCGTTATTTCCCTGGGAGGTACCGTAGTCAGTACCTCGGTAAAAGTTGCCGGAGACGATTTTGACGATGCAATTGTAAGATATATGAGAAAGAAGCATAATCTTTTAATCGGTGAGAGGACGGCCGAAGAAATAAAGATAAAGATCGGTTCGGCTTATCCACGGCCTGAGTCGGTATCTATGGAAGTCAGAGGAAGAAATCTGGTAACCGGACTTCCAAAAACCATTGTGGTAACTTCGGAAGAAACGGAAGAAGCATTGAAAGAAACCACATCTCAGATTGTTGAAGCTGTTCATAGTGTTTTGGAAAAGACTCCCCCTGAACTGGCTGCGGATATAGCGGACCGCGGTATAGTATTGACAGGCGGAGGATGTCTGTTATATGGCCTTGAACAATTGATACAGGAAAAAACGGGAATTACTACAATGACTGCCGAAGACCCGATGACGGCTGTAGCTATCGGAACAGGTAAGTTTGTCGAATTTTTAAGCGGAAAAAGGGGCAAATGATATGGTTAGAGGACTGTTTACTGCTTATACAGGAATGGCAAATGAGCAAAAAAGGCTGGATATTATTGCAAACAACCTGGCTAACGCTGCGACCGTGGGTTATAAAGGAGAGAATGTGACCAATCAGGCATTTGACGATGTGCTTGCGGTTAAGATCAGGGATAATTCGGAAAGCTATAACGACAGACGCATCGGCAGAATGACTTTGGGTGTAAAGCTGGGAGAAGTATATACCGACTTTTCTCAGGGATCTTTAAGGCAGACCGGGGGGACTTACGATTTGGCCCTGGACGGTAAAGGCTTTTTCACCGTATCAGTTACGGACAAGGCCGGCAATACTAGCCTTAAATATACCCGTAACGGCAGTTTTACTATGACAAAAGACGGTTATATTGTAGATTCGGACGGAAACCGTCTGATGGGCGAAAGCGGAGAGATAATTGTCCCGACGGACGCTGTTGAGGTGGTTGTGGATACCACAGGAGCAATTTATGCGGACGGCAATTATGTGGATACAATAATGATTACCGATTTTGAGGATTATAACTATCTTAAAAAGTTGGGAGATACCATGTTTGAGGCTCTTGACGGGGCGTTAACCGTAGAAAGTAAAGCCTCTGTAATGCAGGGTTATACAGAACAGTCAAATATAAATGTTATATCCGAAATGGTTGATCTGATAACTGTTACCAGAGCCTATGAAGCTAATCAGAAGGTAATTCAATCGATTGACCAGACCCTTGATTTGGCGGCCAATTCAATCGGCAAAGTTTGATGTTAACCATTTTTTACCCGATAGGAGGAAAATAATATGATGAGATCTTTATGGACAGCAGCGTCCGGTATGACAGCCCAGCAGGCCAATGTAGATGTTATTTCCAATAATCTTGCAAATATAAATACTACGGGCTATAAGAGAGAAACAGCCGAATTTAAAACGTTACTCTATCAGACAATACAGGAACAATCCTATGACAATAACGGCGACCCTAAACCGGTAGGTATCCAGGTAGGACTGGGTGTAAGAAATTCGGCTATAACTTCCCAATATACTCAGGGTTCATTAGTTGAAACCGGCAATGATTTTGATCTTGCCATAGAAGGGAAAGGGTTCTTTATGGTACAACTACCTGACGGCAGCGCAGCCTATACCAGAAACGGTTCATTCGGACTGGCTAACGGAGCCCAGGGTTTAACAATAGCCGATTCCGACGGAAACCCCTTGCTTGATTCTGCAGGAATGCCTATTGTTATAGATGATATATATAATCCCTCAAATATTACCATAGATGAAAATGGCGCGTTCTTTTACAAGGATAATGAAAATAATCAGATGATATTCATGGGCATAACACTTGGTATTGCCCAGTTTAATAATCCTGCCGGGCTTATGAAGATATCCGGTAGTTTATTGAAAGAGACGGAAAGTTCAGGGGAACCCAGATTGGAAACGGAAGACGGCAATTTAAAGAAAAGCAAGATACGGCAGGGATATCTGGAGGGTTCCAATGTTCAGGCAGTGGATGAAATAGTTAATCTCATCGTTGCACAAAGGGCTTATGAGATGAATTCCAGAGTCATTACCGCTGCTGACCAGATGCTTCAGCAAGCCAATAATTTAAGATAAAATTATTCATGCTGATTTATAAAGGAGAAGTTGATTAATGAATATTTCTACAGATTCAATTTCGCAATATTTTACGACGGGCAAATTGGCTGCCAATGATATGAATTCCAAGAAATTGGAAGACAAGCTAAAAAACCAGCCTGCCACCGATGAGGAACTGATGGAGGTATGTAAAAGCTTTGAGGCATATTTACTGGAGCAGGTCATGAAAAGTATGGAAAAGACCATACCGTATCAGGAAAAAAAGAATACATATATGGAATATTTTGGCGACATGCTATATCAGGAATATGCAAAAAGCGCAGCCGAAAACCAGGGGCTAGGTTTGGCACAGATGCTGTATGAGTCCATAAAAAGAAACAGTTAAATATATAAAACGATAATTATGGCTCTTAAAATGTCATTTTAAACATATAGCCCGAATAGGCTATCGTTTGAAATGACATTTTTGTTAGGAGGTGGACGTTATCGCCATAACGGTGGAAGGCTTTGTCGAGAAAATTGTTTTCAGGAATGATGAAAACGGTTATACGATATTAAGTCTTGTGCATGACGAAAGCGAAATTACCTGTGTCGGGTATATAACAATAATAAATGAAGGTGAATATATTCAGGCAACAGGTAATTTTACGGAACATCCGGTGTACGGAGAGCAATTTTTAATGGAATCTTATGAAATCAAGGAACCTGAAGACGCAGTTTCCATGGAAGCTTATCTGGGGTCCGGTGCAATTAAGGGAATAGGCAAAGCTCTGGCATCAAGAATAGTAAAAAAATTCGGGAACGACACTTTCAGGGTAATAATTGAAAGCCCTGAAAGATTGGCCGAAGTTAAAGGTATAAGCGAACGCATGGCAATGGATATCTACAGGCAGTTTGAAGAAAAAAGAGACATGAGAAATGCCATGATGTTCCTTCAAAAATATAATATCACCGGGAATTTGGCTGTAAAGATATTTAAGGAATATGGCCGGAGAATGTACGATATAATAAGGGAAAACCCTTATAAACTGGCGGAAGACATTACAGGAGTAGGTTTTAAGACGGCGGACGAGATAGCAAGAAGAGTCGGAATTGAACCTCATTCGGAATTCAGAATAAAAGCCGGAATCCTTTATCTGCTTATGCAAGCCAATACTGAAGGCCATGTATATTTGCCCGAACAGGAACTTATGGCAAGGGCTATAAATTTACTTTTTACTGAGGAAGAAGCCATCCGACGGCAGATTACAAATCTTGGTATAGAGAAGAAGATTGTTCTGGTAGATTACAATAATGAAAGATTGGTCTATTCTTCTGTTTTTTACTATATGGAATTAAATGTGGCCAGAATGCTTCATGATTTGAATATAAAGTATGATTATGACCAAAATCTCCTTAACCGCAGGCTTTCAGAAATTGAAAAACAGACAAACACAGTCCTTGATGAGCATCAAAGGACCGCAGTGTTTGAGGCGGTAAGAAACGGTTTGCTGATTATAACAGGAGGCCCCGGTACGGGAAAAACAACGACTATAAATGCAATAATTAAAATATTTGAAGCCGAAGGGCTTGACATTTTGCTTGCTGCACCGACCGGAAGGGCGGCAAAACGGATGAGTGAAACCACCGGGTATGAAGCAAAAACGATTCACAGAATGCTGGAGCTCAGTAAGCTGACACAGGGAGAAGGAAGCGGTTTCACATTTGAGAGAAACGAATACAATCCGCTGGAGACGGATGTATTGATTATAGATGAAATGTCCATGGTTGATATAGGTTTGATGCATGCTTTGCTTAAGGCTGTATCTGTAGGGACCAGACTGATATTGGTTGGCGACGTGAATCAGCTTCCAAGTGTAGGGCCTGGAAATGTTCTTAAGGATATAATAAATTCCCACTGTTTTAACGTGGTTATGCTGACCAAAATATTCCGCCAGGCTGAAGGCAGCGATATAATTGTCAATGCCCATAAAATAAATGCGGGCGAGCAAATCAGACTTGACAATAAAAGTACTGATTTCTTCATGTTAAAAAGGGATAATGCCGGTATAATAACTGCGGTTATAATTAATCTGGTAAAAAATAAACTTCCCAGGTATGTCAGTGCCACATCTTTTGATATACAAGTATTGACTCCAATGAAAAAAGGAGAACTGGGAGTCGAAAATTTAAATAAAGTACTTCAAGCCGCGCTAAATCCTCCGTCACAGGAGAAAAAAGAGAAAGAATATAATCAAAATGTTTTCCGAGAGGGAGACAAGGTCATGCAGATAAAAAATAATTATCAGCTGACCTGGGTGATCAAAGATTGCAACGGAATAACAGTACAGACAGGCACAGGTGTATTTAACGGTGATTCAGGAATTATCAGGGAAATTAATTTTTATACGGAAACCGTAATGGTGGAATTCGATGACAACAGGCTTGTGGAATACAGTTTCAGTCAGCTGGACGAGCTTGAACTGGCATATGCTATAACAGTTCATAAATCCCAGGGAAGTGAATACCCTGCTATTGTCCTGCCCATTTTAGACGGGCCAAAGCTCTTGTTTAACCGGAATATCCTATATACTGCGGTAACCAGGGCAAAACGGTGTGTTGTTATAGTCGGCAGTGATTCGATGGTCAAGTTTATGATAAGCAATAAAAATGAACAAAACCGTTATTCAAGGCTTTGTGAACAAATCAGGGAAATGTCATATTATTAAAATTATAAGATCAAACAAGTTAATTAATATGATTTATATAGTGAAATATGTTGACAGGTAGGTTATAATATAATTAATAATTTTTAGAATTGGAGGTTTTATAATGTCTTCAGTTACAACATTGGTTATTATGGCAGCCGGTATGGGGAGCAGATTTGGAGGTATCAAGCAATTGGAACCAGTAGGGCCCAATGGAGAAATAATTGTGGACTATTCTATATACGATGCCGTCGAAGCAGGATTTAATAAGGTGGTATTTATTATCCGCAAGGATTTGGAGAAAGATTTCAGGGAAGTTGTCGGCAGGCGTATAGAAAAACATGTGAATGTGGAGTATGTATTTCAGGAGCTTGATGATTTGCCTGAAGGGTATAAGGTGCAGGAGGGGCGCAAAAAACCCTGGGGAACAGGGCAGGCCGTATTATGTGCTAAAAACGCTGTAAATGAACCTTTTGCTGTTATTAATGCAGACGATTATTATGGAAAGGAATCCTTTAAATTAATATATAATTTCTTAAATTCCGATAATGACCCGAAAATATACTGCATGGCAGGTTTTGTTCTAGGCAATACCTTAAGTGAAAACGGAGCCGTAACCCGTGGTGTATGCAGGATCGACGATAACGGCAGGCTGGTGGATATTGTAGAAACAAGCGGAATAGTAAAAGACGGGAATATTGCCAGAGCAAAAGATAAGGACGGCAATGACATAACAATTGACCTTGACAGCGTAGTTTCCATGAATATGTGGGGATTTAAGCCCAGCCTTTTTAACGAGCTTGAGAGAGGTTTTAAGGAATTTTTAGCTTCGCTTGCGCCGGACGATATAAAGAAAGAGTACTTAATACCCGAGGTTGTGGGCGACATGGTAAAAGCAGGAAAAGCAAAAGTGAAAGTGTTAAAAACATCGGATCAATGGTTTGGTGTAACTTACAAGGAAGATAAAGATTTGGTGGTTAAGTCAATCAGAAACCTTATCGAAAAAGGAGCTTATCCCGCCAAGCTCTTTTCGTAATTGGTATATATGATATTTATAAAACAAGGAGTATAAATGCTGCAAGCCATATTGGATTTGCTATATCCGGTCAGATGTCCGGTATGCGGTGATATTGTTATTCCTAAAGGCAAAAAAATCTGTGGACCCTGCGAGAAGAGACTGCAGTTTATATCCGAACCCCGCTGCAAAAAATGCAGTAAACCTATTGAGCAGGATCAAAAGGAATACTGTATCGACTGTGAGCGAAAGGATTATCATTTTGAATATGGGTTTTCCGTGTGGGTTTATGATGACGTTATCAAGAAATCTGTTTCAGATTTTAAATACAGGCACAAAAAAGAATATGCAAAATATTTTGTCCAGGAAGTTATTAACAGATATGGGCATAGAATCATGCAACTGGCTTCCGATGCACTTGTACCTATACCGATACATAAAAGCAAATATCGGGAAAGAGGATATAATCAGGCGGAAATTCTGGCAAAAGGGATAGGCAGAGAACTGAACATACCAGTTTTATCTGATTTACTAATAAGAAATAAAAAAACCCTGCCTCAAAAGCAATTAAGCGATAAAGAAAGGCTGCGAAATCTCAGTGAGGCATTTGAATTTAACAGAGCTTATATGGGAAATTATTCCCGGAGCCTAAATAAAATCCTTCTGGTAGACGATATTTATACCACAGGGAGTACTATCGAGGCATGCACCAATGTTCTAAAGCAAAACGGAATAAGCCAAGTTTATTTTATAACCTTATGTATCGGAAAAGGATTCTAGGGGGTTCATATCCGATAGTTATGAGCGGGAGGAATGAAAATGGATGTAAGAAATTGTATAAAATGCGGAAAGCTATTTAACTATTTGCAGGGTCCGCCGTTTTGTCCGACCTGTGTACAAGCTCTTGAGAAAAAATTCCAGGAAGTAAAGGAATATGTCTATGACCATCCCAAAGCCGATATAAAAGAAGTATCTGAAGCATGCAATGTAAGCATTACACAGATAACACAGTGGGTCCGTGAAGAAAGACTTGCCTTTTCAGATGAATCACCGGTTGGAATAGATTGTGAAGGCTGTGGAGCATTAATTAAGACAGGCAGGTTTTGCAAAGCATGCAAAGATAGGTTGACTCGGAGCTTTCAGGAGCTATATCCCACCAAGGATGAAGTTAAGATTAAAGCCAAAGATTACAAAGACCAGGCAAGAATGAGGTTTCTGGATCAATCCGAAAGGAAAATTGAAAAAGAATGACTTATGTACATAATTGAATATGCTGGTTATGAGCTTAAAATTTGACGCAGGCGTTTTTTATTCATGAGGTATACAGATATACCAATTTTCGACAGAAAATACCTGCCGTGATTTTCATGCCATGAAAATGTTCGAATTTATGGCATTGAGTTTTATGGTATTGAAAATTACGGCAGGTATTCTCTTTTCTGTACATTACGTTTATCTTTATACCTTTGTATTTGTATTTTTAAGATGGCTTTTGCTATTCGTTTATTAACCTGATACCGTCTTCCTTTATTGAAATAACACCTTCTTTATATAGTTTTCCGATGGCTCTTTTAAAGGCTTTTTTGCTTATATGAAATTTATTCTTAATAATTTCGGCATCGGTCTTGTCGTGATAAGGAAGATAACCTTCCGCTTCTTTCAGCATTTCCAGTATCATATCAGCATCATGATTTATCTGTATATATGACTTGTCTCTCAGGCTTAATGTGAGTTTTCCGTCTTCCCTTACATCAATAACTCTTGCCTGGAGTCGATCCCCGATTTCAAGGTGCATAAATAATTCTTTTTTAGGTATGAGAGCGGAATACTTATTGTCTACCGCCACAAAGGCACCGAATGCTTCAATTTTGTCATATACGATACCGGATACCATATCCCCTTTTTTATAATCAGAATTTGTCGACAGTAGATCGTAAACTTTCATGGTGGCACATAATCGGTTGCTTTTATCAACGTAAAGGGATACAAGAACTTCATCACCGGCCTTAACCTTTGCTGTCTGCTCTTTAAACGGGAGCAGCAGATCTTTGGCCAGGCCCCAATCCAAAAAAGCTCCGATTTTTGTTACTTCCTTGACTCTAAGAACCGCAAGTTCGCCAACTGTAAGAGGCACCTTTGCGGTAGTGGCAATTTCCCTGTCTTCGGAATCTTTATATACAAATACGGTAAGTTTGTCGTTTGGCCCGGTTCCTTCCGGAACTTCCTTTAAAGGAAGAAGAATAGTATGGTTTTTGTCCTCTGAATCGGGCTCGCGCAAATATAATCCAAAGTCGGTTTTCTTACATACCTCTAAAACCTGATATTTTCCCAACTCTATCATCTTACAGTTCCTTTCTAATGACATGGCTTTATACGACCCTGAATTTGAATGGCTCGCCATTTATTTTTTATAATCGGTTTATTTAATACATAGTTTGCATCTGTTAGCGGACTTTATAACTGTTACCTATAATATAAATTACTGGTATTTGTTTTTTCACTTTGCTATAATATGCATGTGTAAACGGAATTCGAAGCCAAAAATAATTGTGGGATATTGCCCACAGCAAAATAAGTTCTTAAAGGTTTAAATTCCAAATATATCCCATATATTTATTAAGTTTATATGGAAATAAAAAGCGGATAAACTGTATGCAAAACGTGTTTTTGGTTATTATGTTACTGAGTATAACATAATAATGCAGGAATTTAAACAGTTATCAAGAAAAAGGAGGTTTCCTGATGGTTTATGATGTAATAATTATCGGTTCGGGTCCTGCCGGACTGGCAGCGGCCATATATGCCCGGAGAGCCGAACTAAACTGTATAGTTATTGAAAAAAACGGAATTAGCGGAGGGCAAATAATCAATACCTATGAAGTCGATAACTATCCGGGCACACCGGGGATAAGCGGATATGATCTAAGTGTAAGGTTCAGGGAGCATTGTGAAAAGCTGAATACAACTTTTATAACCGGTGAGGTAACAGGTTTCAGGCTGGATAATGACATTAAAATAGTAACCATGGAAGACGGTACGGAGTATCAGGCAAAGACCGTGGTTATAGCAACAGGAGGTCAGCCCCGCCGTTTGGAAGTGGAAGGAGAAGATAAGTTCTCGGGGCTGGGAGTGTCTTATTGCGCTACCTGTGACGGAGCCTTTTTTAAGAACAAAACAGTCGCCGTAGTGGGTGGCGGTGATGTGGCTGTTGAGGATGCCATATTTTTATCCAGGCTATGTGAAAAAGTTTATGTAATTCACAGAAGGGATCAGTTTAGGGCCGTTAAAAGCAGTGTAAACAAGCTTATGGAATTGGATAATGTAACCGTGTTGTGGGACAGTGTAGTAGAAAAAATAAACGGTACTGAATCAGTAGAGTCCCTGGATGTGAAAAACGTAAAGACAGGCGAAATTTCCAACATAAAAGTAGCCGGAGTATTTATAGCCGTTGGCTATATTCCGAATTCCCAGGCATTTAAACATATTGTTGCCACCGATGAACGGGGATACATCATTGCCGGAGAAAACTGCGAAACCAATGTTCCGGGAGTTTTTGCCGCCGGTGATATAAGGACTAAAGAGCTAAGGCAGATCATAACAGCAGCTTCTGACGGGGCCAATGCTATTACAGCAGTAGAAAGATATTTGAACCAAAAATAATCTAAGGCACTGATTTTGCATATATTTCCAAAACCATAAAAATACTTGAAAAAAGCCAATTTTACCGTTTTATTCTACATTAATTTGTTGACACCTGATATAGGGTTTGCTATAATGATATCAAACATTTAATAATTTTGTAACAATTTGCACCGTAGCATAATCGAAAAGTACAAGGCGGAAAAAGCCTGCTTGCATTTACTTAGGAGGAATACAGATGAAAAAAGGTCCGGCTTTGAAAGCCGCCCTGTTTGCGGCATCGGCCATAATATATTTATTAACTGCAAATGAAAAAGTATATGCCGAGCAACCGACATCGGTTGAACTTGGCGTAGCCGGAATATCGAAAACCCTCAATGACGTGTATTCATGCGGTGATAATACGATTAACGATAAAATTACAGAACTGTTTAATACGGAGATATATTCTCCTTATGTCAATTTGGGTATATCCATAGCGTCAAATTATGTTAATATCAGAAGCCAGCCCTCTACAGAAAGTGAAATTGTCGGTAAGTTATACAGAGGAGCCGCAGCCGATATCCTCGAATGGCTTGAAGGAGATTGGGTTAGAATAGTATCCGGCGATGTTGAGGGTTATATTGCCTCCAATTATCTGGCTACAGGCAAAGAAGCGGAGAAATTGATAGATGAATATGCCGAAAAATATGCTACGGTAGTAAATACCCAGACATTGAGAGTTCGGCAGGAGCCAAGCATAGAATCAAAAACTTTGGAATTAATCCCTTTGGGTGAAAAATATCCCGTTTTGGAAGAATACGACGAATGGGCCAAAATACTTATAACTTCCGACGAAGACGGCCGTGATTTAACGGGATATGTACATAAGGATTATATAGAAATAGAAGTAATTTTTAAGAAAGCAATTTCTATCGAAGAAGAGCAGAGATTAATCCGCATGCAGCAGGAAGCTCAAAGAGCCGAAGCGGAAAGACTTCAGAAACTGGCTGAAGAAAAGGAAAGGCAACGCCAGGAAGAGTTAAGAAAACAGCAAGAAGCCCAGAAAGCTGCAGAACAAAAGAAAAATCAAGAGCAGTCTAAGAAGAATGATACGGCCGTAAGCGGCGGCAATACCAGCAAAATCAGAAAAGAAATAGTTGAATATGCCCTGAAATTTGTAGGTTGCCCTTATGTATATGGTGGCAACAGTCTTACAAGAGGAACGGACTGCTCCGGTTTTGTAAAACTGGTCTTTGAAAGATTTGGTTATAGCCTGGCTAGGCAGTCAAGGGAACAGGCTAAACATGGAAAAAAGATCAGTACAAGCGAACTCCAGCCCGGTGATTTGATCTTCTATGCAAGAAACGGAACAGTCAACCATGTGGCTTTATATATCGGTGACGGTAAAATAGTTCATGCGGCAAATTCAAAGCAAGGCATAATTACTTCTAAGTATAATTATCGTGATATTTATTGTATAAGAAATATTATAGATTAACAGAGTATAAGATTGTCCTAAATCTTTGGGTTTTGGACAGTCTTTTTTATTCAACAGGAAATTTCGTAGGAATTTATGTTGAGTAAAAATGCTTCGCAAGGTTAAATTTAGTAATATTTGCAAATAAATTAAACAACTTTCATAAAGTTTTGAAAATTGATTAAATTAGATAAATTCTAAATAGATTTAAGATTGGGAAAACAATAAAGAATCCCTATTGACAAAGTAAGAAATGTCTATCTTGCACAAAACATTTATCTGCATTTACATAAAATGGATATAACCACTTTAAGTGGATAACTTTATTAAGAAGTTATCCACAGAAGAAAAGCCTTATTTTCAATAGAAAAAAAGTTATACACGAATTTATCCACATTATCCACATTTATTAACTACTCGTGTCGCATATGCAAATTCATGTCAAGCTCGAAAATTCGTTTTGTTACTTCTGATAAATCGACAAAAAATGGAAATAATAAGGATACAATATATAAATTTCCTATTGTCGGAAAATATTTAATTTGTATGAGAATTAATCAAAATTTAACAAAAATTGTAGATAAAGAAGGATATATGTTGGAGAAGGCTGGGCTCAAGGAGGGGATCCTAAAAAACTTGTATCAATGTATCTGCTATGTTATAATAAAATCAGCATATGGGCATATATATGCTAAATATGTAAAGGAGTTGATTTTATGCGTTATATTATCAGTGGGAAGAATATTGATGTAACGGAAGGTTTGAAGAACGCAGTATATGAAAAGATCGGAAAACTGGAACGTTATTTCACTCCTGAAACAGAAGTTCATGTAACATTTAGTGTCGAGAAAGAGAGACAAAAAATAGAGGTAACAATTCCTGTTAAGGGAAGTATTATCAGAGCGGAAGAAGTAAGCAACGATATGTATGTTTCCATAGATTTAGTCGAAGAGGTTATTGAGCGTCAATTAAGGAAATATAAGAATAAATTGATTAGCCAAAAACAGGCTGCCGCAAACTTTAATAAAGCATTTATTGAAGATGATTATGTTGAGGACGACGGTATTAAGATAGTTAAGACGAAGAAATTTGCCATTAAACCCATGGATCCCGAAGAAGCATGTGTGCAAATGGAGCTTTTGGGACATAATTTCTTTGTATTCAGAAATGCCGAAACCAACGAAGTCAATGTTGTTTATAAAAGAAAAGGAAATACCTATGGGCTGATTGAACCGGAGTATTAAAATAATATATATGTATAATTAGATTGCCGTAAATATATAATCTAATAATAAGGACTGTCGCAAAAAATTATCTTTTATATTATTTTGCGACAGTCCTCTTGTGTATAAACACTGCATATAAAATTAAGTTGAATAAGATTAACGGTGATGTTACAATATTAGGTGAATTATTACATTGAAAAAGCAAGATACAGGAGTGAGTATATAATGGGATTGATAGAGAAAATATTTGGCACGCATAGTGAAAGAGAAGTAAAACGTGTGTTGCCGTTAGTGGATAGGATTGAAGCCCTGGAGCCGGAGATGGAAAAGCTGTCCGATGAAGCTCTTAGGGCTAAAACTGTGGAATTTAAAAACAGGCTTAAAAACGGTGAAACCCTTGATGATATATTGGTGGAAGCATATGCCGTAGTTAGGGAGGCTGCCAAAAGGACATTAGGATTAAGGCATTTTAGAGTTCAGTTAATCGGCGGTATTATATTGCATCAGGGACGTATCGCCGAAATGAAAACCGGTGAAGGTAAGACTCTTGTGGCTACTCTTCCGGCTTATTTGAATGCTTTGGAAGGAAAGGGCGTACATGTAGTTACCGTTAACGACTATCTGGCCAAGCGTGATACGGAGTGGATGGGACAAATATATGAATTTTTGGGCTTATCGGTAGGAGTAATATTAAACAGCATGAACAGGGAAGAAAGGCAAAAAGCCTATGCATGCGACATTACCTACGGAACCAACAACGAGTTTGGATTTGACTATCTTAGGGACAACATGGTCATTTATAAAGAACAGTTGGTTCAAAGAGGCCTGCATTATGCCATAATCGACGAGGTTGACTCCGTTCTCATAGACGAAGCAAGAACTCCTCTTATCATATCGGGAAGCAGCGGCAAGTCTACCGAATTATACAGAGTCTGCGACATATTGGCAAGGCAATTGGTAAAGGGCAAGGCCAGCGGTGAACTTACCAAGATGGCTGCCATTATGAAAGAAGAAATAAAAGAAGAAGGCGACTTCATAGTCAACGAAAAAGAGAAAAATGTACATTTGACCGAACAGGGAATTAAAAAGGTAGAACAATTCTTTAATATAGAAAATCTGGCAGATCCAGAGAATCTTGAGATTCAGCATCATGTAATCCTTGCCCTGAGGGCCCATTATCTGATGCACCGGGATAGGGATTATGTGGTCAAAAACGATGAGGTCCTTATAGTGGACGAGTTCACGGGACGCATCATGCCGGGCAGACGCTACAGTGACGGTTTGCATCAGGCAATAGAAGCCAAGGAACATGTGAAGGTAAAAAGGGAAACAAAAACTCTGGCTACTATAACGTTCCAAAACTTCTTTAACAAATATGAGAAAAAGTGCGGCATGACCGGTACGGCACTTACGGAAGAACAGGAGTTCAGGGAAATCTACGGAATGGACGTTATCGAAATTCCCACCAACGTCCCGGTAAGGCGTATAGATCATGAAGATGCTGTGTATAAAACCAAAAAAGAAAAACTGGATGCCATTATCAAAGATATAGAGGAATCCCATAAAAAAGGACAGCCTGTTCTGGTCGGTACCATTTCCATCGAAGCGTCGGAGGAAATCAGTGCCCTGTTAAAGAAGAAGCGGATACCACATAACGTGCTTAACGCCAAATATCATGAGATGGAAGCGCAGATAATAGCCGAAGCCGGAAAATTGGGGGCAGTTACGATTGCCACAAATATGGCCGGCCGTGGTACGGATATTAAGCTGGGCGAAGGCGTTGCCGAAGTGGGCGGACTTAAGGTTATCGGTACGGAACGCCATGAGGCCAGACGTATAGACAATCAGCTAAGAGGACGTTCCGGAAGACAGGGTGACCCGGGAGAATCCCGTTTTTATATTTCATTGGAAGACGATCTAATGCGCCTGTTCGGATCAGAAAGGCTTATGAAGATATTTAATTCTCTGGGAATACCGGAAGGGGAACAGATACAGCATAAGATGCTTTCCAGCGCTATAGAGAAAGCGCAAAAAAGAATAGAAAACAATAACTTCGGAATAAGAAAATCCCTGCTGGAATATGACCAGGTAAACAATGAGCAAAGAGAAGTTATTTATGCAGAAAGAAGAAGGGTCCTGAACGGTGAAAACATGCGGGATACCATCTTTAAGATGATAACCGATACGGTTGAAGG
>ENA-OWPA01001513-OWPA01001513.1-bioreactor-metagenome-genome-assembly--contig:-NODE-1513-length-14761-cov-918.139880_pt1 | contig 14761 bp, 8 predicted proteins | sample MGYA00238139_ERZ651803 | MGnify/ENA primary metagenome ERZ651803 (study PRJEB26909, sample SAMN07631231) | bioreactor metagenome | isolation source: Switchgrass digestor | place: USA: Dartmouth...
AATGCCGGTTAGCCGGTGGTGCTTTATGTTATCAGGCAACAGATCAAGGCCAATTTGCCCATGGGCGCCCTCTGAATCATCCTTTGCTGCATTCCGGCAGCAAAGATACATTATTTGCCGCAGACTTTGAAATAATACGAATGTTGCAAAGTACACTGATAAAGGAGTGCTTCTTGATGAAAATGTCAACAATGGACGGCAATCATGCCGCAGCATACGCATCATACGCATTTACGGAAGTTGCGGCTATTTTCCCGATAACACCTTCGTCCCCTATGGCCGAACTGGTCGACGAATGGGCTTCCCAGGGCAGGAAGAACATATTCGGCCAGCCGGTCAATGTCACCGAAATGCAGTCCGAAGCCGGGGCAGCAGGGGCAATGCACGGTTCTCTCCAGGCAGGCGCCCTCACCACCACCTATACCGCTTCACAGGGTCTGCTGCTTATGATACCGAACCTGTATAAAATGGCGGGCGAACTGCTTCCGGGCGTTCTCCACGTGTCTGCCCGCGCAATTGCCACCCATGCACTGTCGATATTCGGCGACCACCAGGATGTGATGGCCTGCCGCCAGACAGGCGCCGCCCTTCTTGCCTCATCCAACGTCCAGGAGGTAATGGACCTTGGCTGCATCGCGCATTTGTCGGCCATCCGGTCAAGGATACCGTTCATCCACTTTTTCGACGGTTTCAGGACTTCGCACGAATACCAGAAGGTAAGCTTGATAGACTACTCGGACCTGGCAAAGATCGTCGATATGCAGGCCGTGGAGGATTTCAGGGCAAGGGCGCTGAATCCTGAGCATCCCGTTGCAAGGGGAACTGCACAGAACCCGGACATCTACTTCCAGGGAAGGGAAGCGGCAAACAGGTTCTACGACAATGTTCCGTCCATAGTCGAAGGATACATGAAGGAAATCGAGCGCATCACCGGGAGAAGCTACCGGCTTTTCGATTATTACGGCGCTCCTGACGCGGAATACGTGATCATAGCAATGGGCTCGGTATGCGATACTATCAATGAGGCGGTGGACTACCTCAATTCCCGCGGGCGCAGGACAGGCACCGTAAGAGTCAGGCTCTACAGGCCATTCTCTGAAAAACATCTCCTGGATGTCATACCGAAAACGGTAAGGAAAATCGCGGTACTGGACCGCACAAAAGAGCCCGGCGCTCCCGGTGAGCCGCTTTATCTCGACGTCTGCAAGGCATTTTACGGGCAGGGAGCGCAAAAGCCGCTGATCGTCGGCGGCAGATACGGACTTGGTTCGAAAGATACACGTCCGTCCCAGATCGTCGCGGTTTTCGACAACCTGGAATCCGACAATCCGAAAGACCATTTTACCATAGGGATAGTCGACGACGTTACGGGCACATCGCTGCCTGAAGGCGAAATGATCGAAACGGTCCCGCCAGGGACCATAAGCTGCAAGTTCTGGGGACTTGGTTCGGACGGGACGGTCGGCGCCAACAAACAGGCGATCACAATAATCGGCGACAACACGGACATGTATGCCCAGGCATATTTCTCATACGACAGCAAAAAGTCCGGCGGCACGACCGTATCACACCTGCGGTTCGGCCCGAATCCAATAAGGAGCCCGTATCTGGTTTACAATGCCGATTATATCGCATGCCACAACAAATCGTTCCTGTACAACTATGATATCCTCAAGGGGCTCAGGAAAAAAGGCGTCTTCGTACTCAACTGCCCGTGGGACGACGAGGGGCTTGAAGCGAACCTGCCGGCGCACATCAAGAGATACATCGCCCAAAACGAGATCGATTTCTACACGATCGACGCCATTGCCATAGCAGGCAAGATCGGCCTCGGCAACAGGATAAACATGATCATGCAGACGGTGTTTTTCAAGCTGGCAAATATAATACCGGTGGAAGACGCCATCAGGTACCTCAAGGATTCCATTGAAAAATCATATGGCAAAAAAGGCAGGAAGATAGTCGAAATGAACGATATGGCAGTCGATCGCGCCCTCGATGCCCTGCACAGGGTCAAAGTGCCGGAGACGTGGACAAACGCGGCTGAAGAAGGGCCTGATACAATGCATGATTTTATAAGCAAAAGCAAAGAGCCTGAAATGCTGCTCGAATTCATAAAAAAGATCCAAAGGCCCATGGCTAGGCATGAAGGCGATGAACTCCCTGTCAGCGCATTCCGGGGCATGGAAGACGGCACGCATCCGCTGGGCACAACTGCTTTTGAAAAAAGAGGCATTGCGGTAATGCTTCCGAAATGGTATCCCGAAAACTGCATACAGTGCGGAAGATGCTCATTTGTGTGCCCGCATGCCACCATACGCCTGTTCCTGCTGGATGAGGACGAGGCCGCAAGAGCGCCGGCGAATTACACAACTCTCAAGGCAGCAGGAAAAGGTCTCGAAAGTTACCGCTTCCGTGTCCAGGTAAGCCCCCTGGACTGCACCGGCTGCGGCAACTGCGCCGATGTATGCCCCACATCCGAAAAGGCGCTGGTAATGGTTCCGGCAGAGGAAGAAACGGGCGTGCAGGAGGACAACTGGGAATTCTCACTCAGCCTGTCTCCCAAGAAGAACGTCATGGACAGGAAGACACTGAAAGGAAGCCAGTTCATACAGCCGTTGCTGGAATACAACGGCGCTTGCCCCGGATGCGGCGAGACTCCGTATGTCAGGCTGATCACCCAGCTGTTCGGCGACCGTATGATGATAGCGAACGCGACAGGCTGTTCGTCCATATGGAGCGCAAGTTCTCCTTCCATTGCATATACGACCAATTCGGAAGGCAAGGGGCCCGCATGGGCGAATTCGCTCTTTGAAGATAACGCCGAATACGGGTTCGGCATGTTCCTCGGAGTCAACCAGATCCGTGAGCGCATTGCCGACCTGATGCGGACGTACCTGGAACAAGGCGAACCTTCGGACGTCGTTGCCCAGGCCTTCAGGCACTGGCTCGATTCAAGGGAAGACGGAGAAGCCTCAAAAATAGCTTCCGCTGATGTCATAAAGGTTCTTTCGGAAATGGATACCGCCGGGGACCGCATACTTGAAGAGATCCTGAGCAAGAAGGACTTTCTCGTCAAGAGGTCAATATGGATCATGGGAGGAGACGGCTGGGCTTATGACATCGGATACGGCGGCGTTGACCACGTGCTTTCCTCCGGCGCCGACGTCAACCTTTTCGTTATGGACACCGAGGTATATTCCAACACGGGCGGCCAGTCGTCAAAAGCTACGCCCACCGGAGCAGTGGCTAAGTTCGCATCTGCCGGCAAGAGGATGAGGAAAAAGGACCTCGGCCTTATGGCGATAAGCTACGGAAACGTATATGTGGCCCAGATAGCCATGGGCGCCAACATGAACCAGACGATAAAAGCGTTGACGGAAGCCGAGGAATACAAGGGACCGTCGCTGATCATAGCCTATGCCCCCTGCATATCGCACGGCATCAGGTCAGGCATGGGCACCAGCATAGCCGAAGAGCGCAAGGCGGTCGATTCCGGCTACTGGCACCTGTACCGCTATAACCCGGATCTCCGCAAGGAGGGCAAAAACCCGTTCATACTCGACTCCAAAAAGCCTGAAAGACCTTACAGGGACTTTCTCACGGGCGAAGTGCGCTATACGCAGCTGATGAACGTCTTCCCCGACCTGGCGGAAAAGTTGTTCGAAGAATCGGAGATCCATGCGCGCGAACGCTATGAAACCTACCTCCGCCTCGCCGGGCAGTAAAGGCGGCTGGCACAGGCATAAAAGGCGGCGGTTCACTGAAAGGCAGTTTTCCGAGCATAAGCTTATTCAGGTAAGTTAACAAAGGAATATCCAATAAGTCAATGGCAGATAGCAGATCAGGCTATCTGCCTTTGTCATTCAGAAATTTTTCAGGGACGTCTCCGGCAAAATATTACATCACCAAAGCATTTTTCGGTTCAGCATCCGCCAGTGAATGATGGCGGAAATATAGGAAAAAATCCTCAGAACCGCAGTATTTCTGAGGACTGTGAATTATTATAACTTACGGTGATAAATATGGCAGTCATTTCATTTACTTCTCGTTTTCATCAACATATTCCTTGGCGTTGACGACCTGGAACTCCGACGGTACCGTCACCTGCGAATGGGATTTCTTTTTCTCGATGTTGGCCCATGCGGCGGTATCGTGTTTCTCGACCGGCACGCCGAGATTCCGGTCCTTTTTGCTTTTGCTCATAACGATTCTCCTTTTATTGTTCTGGATATATGCTCCCGGATGCTATTGCGGAGCATATCCCGCTGACGGAAAAGCTGCTTTGCATTTGTTTACGTACAGTATCCAGCGATCCCGCACATTTGCAGCGGGCACTTCATGTACACGCGTCCCCGGGACGGTGCATCTTGCCCGCTTCAGTACATAGTTTTGGCCGAATCGTTATTTTTATGCGGATATCAGCGCTTTATCAATTTGATGCTTTGAATTTGCATGCAATGATTCCGGATAAGTTCATGCCGCTTCGATCTGCTGATGAGCGAAACTTTCCCAACAAGGCACTGCTGTCGGCGGATCAGGATATCTCCATCAGGCCTGGATGGTCTCCAGTAATGCACCTGCCGCCTTCCGGCGTCACGATGAACGTGTTTTCTGTACCTACCATGCCGACGCCTTCTACGCCGGCCTTTGGCTCCACCGCAAAGACCATTCCTTCCTGCAGCGGCTCGTCGAAACCTTTTGCCAGCACCGGCAGTTCATCCACATGCAGCCCGATCCCGTGGCCCAGGAATCTGACCCTCCTGTTCCCGTACCCCATGAAGTTGGGCAGGCTGATTTCGTCCACACCCTTCATTATGGTTTCATAGATATACGACGGTGCGATGCCTGGCCTGAGCATCTCACATATCTTTTCCTGGATCTCAAGGCATCTTTTGTGGATCTCCGCCGCACGTGCGGGAAGAGGCCCGCCGAAAACATATGTCATGGTCTTGTCCGTCTGGTAGCCCTTATATGCACATCCTGTGTCAATAAATATGAGATCTCCGGCAGCCAGCCTGTTCTCCCTGCTTCCCATTAGCTGCATCTCGGGTCCGAGGCCGTAATTCCCGCCCGGTCCGTTGAAGTAAGTCGGATACAGCGAGCTTTCTCCAAATGCGATATGACCCAGCAGTATCTCGGAATCGAACATGTTGAATCGTGCTATGCCCTGATGGCCTTCCTCGATAAGCACTTTAAATATCCCGGCCGTCAGTTCCGCTTCCGTCATCCCTTCCCTGAACAGCCCGGGCACGCGTTCTTCCAGCACCCTTCTGTGTATCTCACCGGTTTTTATCATCAACTCAAGTTCATACGGGCTTTTGACCGACCGCACCCTTGCCAGGACAGCGTCCATCGCCTTAACGTTTTCAAACCCGAAATATTTCTGCATCCTGGCACACATGCCATACGGGACGAAGTCCCACTCGATGTGGACTGTCTCCGGCAGCCTTCCGAGCAAAGCTGCCGCATCCCTGTACGACTCCATAGGTCTTATGTCGGGGAACAGGGATTCATCCACAGCGCGTTCATAACTTCTTCGGACGAAGTAGACCGCTTCTCCGTCCCTCGGTATGAACAGGACGCCTTCCTGCATCGTTCCCGTGAAATAGTACTGGTTTACCTTGCTTATGACCAGGGCCATCTCCCAGCCCGGCTCTTTTTCGTCCATGGCTGCCCTGAATCTCCGCAGCCTCTGCTCAAGCTCGGAAAACGGCACCTTTTTCGCGTCATCAGCCATTCTGACTCTATTGCGGAAATCTTTTCGGCCTTCGCCCTGTACTGCTTTTTGCATTCCGTCCTGCAATACTGTTTTATCCTGCAATAATATCAGCCTCCACGGTACAGTATTTCACACGGCATTTGTTTTACAACATCTGCAATGCAGCGTCTGTACCCGGTGCATCCCGCTGCGATATTCCGTCTGTGACCGGCACGGCCCGATACAACGCTGCATCATGAATTGGCACAGCATATAGTCAAATGGTTTGCCATTACTATACCAAAAAATAAAAACCTTCGGTAGAGTCTACCGAAGAGAATCAAAAAATACTTCCCGGATTATTTCCCAGATCGGCACGAAAACATATGGGACCACATAATATCTAGCCGGTGGAGATTTACCTGGCAGATATCTACCCGGTGGATATCTATCTGGCGGATATCTGCCGGGTGGAGATTTACCTGGCAGTTACCCGGTGGATATCTACGCGGCGGATATCCGGCAGATATTTACCTGGCGGATATCTGCCCGGCGGATATCTACATGGCGAAACTATCTACCTGGCGGAACATCCCGGATAAACGCAGAATCTCAACAATTTCAGCCATTACCGGTCTTCGCTTGACACGGTCACAAGTCAATCACGGATTGAACGCTGATCGATCAGAACTTAAGATCGTTCACAGCCACGGAGCGATAGCGGCTGAAGACAAATTGCGTTCACGGATCGATTTCAGCTGCAGGCCAATTGTGTTCACGGATCGATTACGGTCGGTGTGCGTCCGATGGACACAGCAAGCTCCGTCAGCCTTTCCCAAGTCTGGCACCCGACTATGCCGTCCGCGTCAAGTCCCTGGGCACGCTGGAAACGGATCACCGCATTCCGCGTCCCGTTCCCGAATATCCCGTCAAGGCCGGAACCGGTATATCCCAGGGCATTCAGCGCATCCTGGAGAACCAGTACATAATTGTTCACGCTTCCTGAACGGATCAGCGGGTAACCTCCTGCGGCACAGGCAGGCGGGGTTGCACGGGCGTCGAAATGCACCCATGTCGGCGTAAGGTATGCCGGCTCCACATATGTCCATACGCCGGTCGCAGCAGCCGTATTGCGCAGTTGGTCACGCGTCGCACTGTCAAGGTTCTGCCCGACATCAAAGGACACACCCGCATAGTGCTGGGACATCGCCGCATGGCCTCCTTCCCAGATACGCTTGAAAGCATATCCTACATAAATGGGGCGTCCCCATGCGCTTCTCGTTATGTTGAAGGCCTCCATCGCCCGTCTCGTGGTCCACAGCGTATTCGCACGGGAACTGCCCCTGAACTCGCCCACTGTCAGCGTCCTGCCTATGTTGTACGGCATCGCGTCCGATTCGGCCAGCGTATAGTATTCCATGCCGCCCGTCTGGTTGTTGTATACATAAATGTTTGCCACTGTAAAAACCACCTTTTACATAATATGACCATACTCATATTATGCAAAAGGCGGTCCTGCCGTTCACGGCCGGAGTACCAGCGTGGCCGGCACACAAAGCTATGGCCGCGATCTCTCCCGAAGCATGGAGACGGTTCTTCCGGATTTGGCCTAATACAAGCCGGGAATGTCTTCAGTGGCCGGAACCGTTTCCTGTGGCAGGTAATGCTGAAGAATGTAAAATTGACGTACGGAAGTGATACTTCGCCCAGCGCCATGTGTTCCGGAGCCATGTATCATATTCCCGGGCCCTGAGATCTGTCCTCGAGTTCGGCAAGGTACTTTTTCGTCAGTTCCACGTCCGACGGCACAGGCACATATTTATTGCCGTACTTCTGCCTCGTTTCATTGCCTTTGCCTGTTATCAGTATGACGGTGCCGGGCTCCGATGACAGGATCGCGGTCTTCACGGCCTCTTCCCTGTCGTCTATAAGTTCGCAGTTGTCGTTGTACTGCCGCACATACTGTGCGATATCTTCGCTGATAGTCCGGGTTTCTTCCGGCCCCGGGTCCTCCGCAGTCAGGATGACCTTGTCGGAATTCTGCCCGGCCAGCAGCCCCAGGTCCCTCCTGCGCACGTATGCCTTGCCTCCGGGGCATCCGAATACCGTCACTATCTTCATGCCGGGGAATTCGGCCTTTACAGTTTCATACAGCCTGGTAAAGCTCAGCCTGTTGTGAGCATAATCGACTATGACTATCCTGTCCTTCGCCTTGTTCGCATAATACTCCATCCTGCCGCTGGACCTTGCCCTGCGGAGGCCGGTATATATGTGCTCCTCAGGTATTTTCAGTGTATAGGCTGCTGCAATTGCGGCTAGAGCGTTCTCCACGTTGAAAAGGCCGGGCATCGTCAGCATGAATTCCCTGTCGAAACGGTCGCAGCGCACCCTGAAATGTGTATCCATACCGTTTTTCCTGATGTCGTACCCGAATATGTCGGCTCCTTCCCTGGTACCGAATGTCAGTATCCTTTCCGCGTTTTTCGCGGCCTCCATTATCCTCGGAAACTGATCGGAATCGGTATTGACGCAGGCTGTTTTGCACTGGCTGAATATCTTCAGCTTTGATACGAAATAGTCTTCCATGTCGCTGTGTTCGATGGGGCTGATATGGTCCTCCGAAATATTGAGGAATACGCCTGCGTCAAAACATACCTCGTGGAGCCTCCCGTATTTGAGCGCCTGGCTGGAAACCTCCATGGTCATGTATTCGATGCCGCTGTTCACGGCGTTCCTGAAATGCATCTGGAGTTCAAGCGATTCCGGGGTCGTAAGTTTGGATTCTTCCTTTATGACGCCGTCATATGTATCTATGGACGAAATAATCCCTGTTTCGGGCTTGCCCAGTTCTCTCATGTAATCGTCAAGTATGTACTTGATGTAATAGGCTGTCGTGGATTTTCCTTTCGTGCCTGTGATGCCGATCACACAGAGGTCATTTGCGGGATCATCATAAAATATCGACGCCGCGAGCGCCAGCGCCTTTTTTACATCGCTGACCAACAGGCACGGCACAGGCACATCATATTCGATTTCGCTGATATATGCCAAAGCCCCCCTGCGGACCGCGTCATGCAGATAGGCTTCCTTAAACCCGGCTCCCTTGCATACGAAAAGCGTATTGCGCGCTGCCTTGTTCGAGTCATATGCCACATGGTTCACTGCCTGTTTCGCGGTCTCAAGCGTACAGTTGTGCCTCAGCAGCAGTTTTTTCTCCTGTAGTTTTTCTATGTACTCCTCCAAAGCATGTTTTTCCATCCTGCACCCCCATAGCTTATCGACAGTTGCTTCGTGCAACTTGCTTGACTTATTCACAACACTTAACTATCCAATCTGTTCGGAAACGCTTATTTAATTATTATTTTAAATGCTGGTCCGGCATGTTCAAATATTTCCGGCATGATCCGATATTATGCCGCCGGCTTGTCCGTCAAATCCCGCCGGCAGCCTGTCCGTCTGTCGGCCAGCCGGTACATGGCTGTTTTCCATGGACCGGTTATCCTTCGCTCCAGGATCCGCTTGTTCCCGTACCCAAAGCCGCGATACTGAACCGCAGCTTATTCATCCTCCAGCGAAGGCAGGAACTCATAGTTCCTGTAATCCGAATCGTCAAAATGCCACCACTCGTTTTCCAGCGGGATGAACCCGGCATCCTTCATCGCTTTCTCCAGTATCATGGCATTCCTTTTCTGTTCGGGAGTGGCAAGCTTGTAAGTCCTGTGTGCTTTTTCGGACATCTCGTCGAATCTGCTGGGCATATCGAGCTCGTTCCCGTCGATATCCACCAGCGTCACATCGACTGCGGCCCCCCGTGTATGATTGGAGCCGATCTTCGGGTCGATGAAGTAATAGCTGTTCTTCGCAGTATCATGCAGGATCCTGTGATCCTCCTCGGATCTGTACGCATCCCATACCTTGATCCTGTAACCCTGGTTCATCAAGGCCTCGTTGGCCTTCTTGAGCTTGTTTGCAGTACCTCTTCTCAGCCAGGCGGTGTTCGAGTCATAGACAGGCTTGCCCGTGATGTTGTCCGACGATGCATACTTCAGGTCGATTATCACATCCTCCGCTACCTCGTCAAGCCTGACCATTTCATCCTTGTCCACAGACAGTTCCAATAATGCCGCCATGTCCGGAGAATAGTCCAGTTTGGTTAAAATCCGGTCTTTTGCTTCCCCTTCTGCAGGCGTCGGCCTGTAATCATTGACGGAACGCTGTGATGATGCCGAGAAAGGTATTATCTCCGGCACCTGTATGCTGACCAGGCTGCCTTCCTGATCGAACAGGAATGCCTGCCGGTAGACCGCCGTATCGAGATCCGACGGCTTCTTGTTGCCTCCGAAGCAGAAGTTGCCAAGGCTGTAGACTATATACCTGTCGTTGTATATCTCGATAGGCTGCAATACATGGGGATGGCTTCCCAAAACAAGATCGGCCCCTGAATCTATGGCAAGATGCGCCAGCTCCGTCTGCAGCCCGTCCGTTTCGTAAGAATACTCTTTGCCCCAGTGGAAGTATACAATGACAAGATCGCTCCGCTCCCTGAGTTCCCTGGTCACGGATCCGACTTCCTGCTTAAGCTCATCGGTGTCACGGCCCTGCTCGTACTCGCCGAACTGGTTGAATCCGGCCATGCCTACATTTATCCCGTTGACCGTGCTGACCGCCGTCCGGGAATAGCCGAAATGCTTTATCCCCACGTCGTCAAGAGCCCTGCAGGTAGCATCGTATCCCTTCTGCCCGTAGTCATACGTGTGGTTGTTTGCGAGACTGACAGCCTCTATGCTTCCGGCCTTCAGGATATTCACATATTCAGGCCTGCCATTGAACCAGTAATTATTGCCGTAGTCATATTTTTCAGCCTTTTCCGTCTCATTGCTCAGGACGCACTCAAGATTTGCTATCGTGATGTCATCCTGCTCCAGTACCTCCCGGGCGTTAGAGAAGAAGTAGCCGTAATCTCCGCCGCTCCTTTCGAAAACATGATCGAACGAGTCCCTGTAACTGAACCGCGAGTCCTGCCCGAGAGCCACGTCGCCGATGGCGCTTATGACTACCCTGATCTTTCCTTCGTCACTTTTGACAGAACTCTGGACATACCCGTAACTGTCCTCTCTTTTTATCGCTTTCTTCTCCTGCAGGTATATCGAAACAGCAACGGCAATGATGACCACAATCGCCAGAATCCTGGCAAACCGTCTGATTTTCATTCGTAAATGATCCTCCCGGCACTGGTTGATTGTTTATACTTAATTTGCCACTTCCCGGTGAATTTATGTATAAGCGTCGTACATCATCGTACCAGCGTGAGTATCCGCACTGCTCAGCATTGCCATTGCACTGGCGCAGCATTTGCATTGCCCAGCTATAATATCGGCATTATATTATTATTGTACTACATTTAACCGATACGCGCACGGACAACCCCGCCATATACATACTGTGTTGCGGCTGCATGCCGGGCTTTCCACAACAGGCTTTAAATGCAGTGTGTTCCGTACCAGGCTGTGGCAGACGGAGAAGCGCTTCCCAGTCCGTATCCGCGGATGCCCGGACCGGCGCGGCTTGAAACGGGCGCCGCAAAATGCTAAAATGAAAATGATGCAATTTTGCAACAGGCATGATGCGGTCTCGCAAAGCGAACACTATTTCACAAAAGACTGACCAAACTGGAGAGACATATGAAAAAAGGATTACTGGAACTGTTATACCTGTTTGTCATAACTATCCTGTCTTTTACCCTTGCTGTGCCCGTGTATGCCAAGTCGCCGGACATACCAGACGAAGAAACCTGTTATGTACTGATGGATGCAAAGACTGGAAGGATTTTTGCGGAGCAGAATGCGGACAAGCAGATACGTCCTGCCAGCCTCACCAAGATACTTACCGCCATCGTGGCGCTGGAGAACGGCGACCTGCAGCAGGAGATGAAAGTATCCCAGGAAGCCGTATACGATATAGGCAGGGGCGGGATGAACATAGGCATCATGGCGGGCGAGACCGGCTTTACACTGGAAAACATGCTCAACGTGATGCTGATAAAATCCGCCAACGAGGCTGCCAATATCATTGCCGAAAACGTGGCCTCTTCCCGCAGAGAATACATGGACATGATGAACCGGAGGGCAAAGGAACTGGGAGCCACTAATACATATTTCGTGAACCCGTCGGGAAAAGACACGGAAAAGGAAGATGCCGACCATTTCACGACCGCCCGCGATATCGCGGTCATGGCCCGACACGCCATGACCATCCCCGAATTCAGGAAAATCGTGGCCACGGAATACTATGAAGACCTGCCCGCCACAAACAAGCACGATAAATGGGATCCGCTGAGGAACACGAACAAACTGCTGTGGTATGACAATACATATCCATACACGGTCAGCGGCAAAGAATGCGAGTATACCGTGACAGGCATGAAAACCGGCTATACGGCGGCTGCAGGAAACAATCTCGTGATATCGGCAACGGGCGAGGACGGCATGGAACTGATCGCAGTAGTCATGCACGTGATGACGGCGAACAAGGTCTACGGGTATGCTACGGAACTGCTCCGTTACGGTTTCGAAAACTATTCGATGCAAAAGCTGACGGATGCCGGAAGCACAGTAAAATCGGTGATTGTAGAAGAGGCAGCCGTAAATGATAATATACTGGACCTGGTAACAGGATCGGAGTTCAGTATCGCACTCCCGGTGCAGTCCGACGGTACTGCAGGTAACGATATCGAAACCAGGCTGGACATACCCAATGTGATCAAGGCGCCGGTACGAAAAGGCGATGTGATCGGAACTGTTGAATATATCTCGGACGGAAAGGCGATTGGAAAAGTAGACCTCATTGCCGCAAGAACGATAAGCAAAGCCCCTGTGGCAGCAGCCCAGGATACGGAAGCCGAAGACCCGGGGCTCGAATCGCACTATTCATATACCGTGCTGGGCATCCTGCTTGCAGCAAGCGGTTTCGTCATACTCAGGACAATACTGAAAAAGATATCCAGAAGGGTCAATAAGAAAAAATACGAGTACAGGTATTACCGAGGGCCGAACAGCTAAGGCCCTGCCGCCGCCATACCGGGCAGCCGCAGGTTCCTGTGCCCGGCAAACGCAGGTCCTGGTATCTGGCAGCTGCAGGTTATCGCATCAGGAATCTGTCTACGTAAGGGAACTTTGCGGTAACCGCCAGGATCTTTTCTCCCATTGGAAGGTTCCGGATGTCGTCTGCCGTGATCCCGCCGGCAACGATCATAAGCATGTAGTAGATCAGGCAGCCGGCTGCAACCGCAGCAAAGCAGCAAACAGCATTCAATACGAATACTGTTTTGATGAGCCATTCCAGCATGAATACGAACCCGTGATAAATCAGATACACAAAAATGCCCATAATGATCGACACGCTCAGAGGCCTGTTGAAAGTCTTCCTGACATTCAGCCTGATGCCTGTCAGCTTCTTCAGCGCCCTGTAATTCATGACTGCCGCAAAGATATAGCATACGGCGTTACCGATGATGGCGCCCTTGATGTTTATCGATCTTACAGCGATCAGCGTGTAGTTCACGATAAGCTTCAGGGCAAGACCGATCACCATATGTACGGTTGGCACATAAGTCTTCCCCAGGCCTTGAAGTACCGAGGTCTGCACTGATACCAGAGAAATGAGGATGATCGTCCACGAACCTGCCATCAGCAGATCCCAGCCATCAGGCGATCTGAAGAAAAGTATATTTATTACAGGCTTTGCCATGACCGTAAGGCCTGTAGCAGCAGGTACCGCTATCATGAATATGGTCCTGAAAGCTTCTGATATCCTCCTGTTCAACAAAGCCCGGTCATTGACTGCAGCTGCCTCCGATATGGACGGGAGTACGGCCGTACTAAGCGCCGTCGCAAACACGACAGGAACAAACAACACTTTTGTGTATTGCGTCGCCAGGACGCCGTACATGCTTGTGGCCTCAACATCGCTGAAACCGGCAGTCATCAGTCTCGATTTGGTATTTACCGCATCTATCAGCTGCGTCACATATATCATTACCTGTCCAAGTGTTATAGGCAAAGCCAGTCTTACAATCCATTTAAGGATATCTGTGGCCGACATCTCGGATCCGTCAGTCGACGAATACCTGAATTCATCGATGATCTCAGCCTTATTCCTGGCATAAGTCCAGTACAGGTATCCGGCGCTTGCCATCGCTCCAGCGGATACGCCTACAGTGGCGCCTGCCGCCGCAAATTTCAGCGCCTCGTTGACCATCTCTTCGCCTGCCAGTCCCTCTCCTGCGGCAAACTTCAGTCCCCACTGGTACGCAAGCCAGGCAAACAATACAGCCAGCACGGTATTAATGACCTGTTCTATTATTTGTGATATACTTGTGGGCACCATATTGGACCTGCCCTGGAAATAGCCCCTGAATATGCAGGATATGGAAGTGAAAAGCAAGGCGGGGGACAAGGCCATGATCGTCCAGTATGCCTGCGGAGTTTGCATCAGTTTCGACACAGGGCCGGCCAGGGCAGCGGTAAGTATGCTGGTAAAGAGTCCTCCCGCTGTCATCAGTACGGCGGATACACGCAGCGTCCTGTATGAAAGCTTATATCTTGATGACGCCAGCTGTTCTGATATGATTTTTGACAACGCGACAGGTATGCCGGTATTGGTTATGACAAATGCCAGCTCGTAAAGCTTATAGCCCTGTTCGCGTATACCATTGCCATAATTGCCGATTATCAGCGTAACAACGGGCACATACAGCAGGCCAAGCAGCTTATTAATGATACTTGCCGCGCTTAAAACGGTAAAGCCTTTTACACTCGATTGTTTTTTCACTGTTCTTTACTTTCTCTTATATATTTTTCTCCTGAGTTCACGGAAGGCATAAATGGCTTTTTCTGCTATGAAGTATACGAACGGGTCGAAAACATAATCAAGCATCCCCACGAACTCGGTGAACTTACCTTTGAATCCGACCTTGAACCTGTAAAGGCCGTACATGGGGTTGTTCTCGTCCAGGTCTCCCGGAACGCCCCTGAAATCATATATGTCGCAGCCTGATTCCAG
>ENA-OWPA01001514-OWPA01001514.1-bioreactor-metagenome-genome-assembly--contig:-NODE-1514-length-14761-cov-3.301008_pt1 | contig 14761 bp, 13 predicted proteins | sample MGYA00238139_ERZ651803 | MGnify/ENA primary metagenome ERZ651803 (study PRJEB26909, sample SAMN07631231) | bioreactor metagenome | isolation source: Switchgrass digestor | place: USA: Dartmouth...
TGTCCGGTGAAACCGCCGCTGGCAAGTACCCCGTGGAAGTAGTGGAGACTATGGTGCGCATAGCCAGCCGCGCTGAGCAGGCGCTGCCTTATGCTGATATTTTGAGACGTAAGCGTGTCCATGAGAACCTGTCAGTAACAGATGCAATTAGTTACGCTACCTGTGCCACCGCCTCCAACCTAGGGGCTTCGGCCATTATAACCGCAACCCGTACCGGACAGACTGCCAAAATGGTGGCTAAATACCGTCCTCAGGCCAGCATAGTAGCGGCGACCCCGGATGAAAAAATTGTACGCAAGCTGGCTTTAGTGTGGGGAGTCTACCCGGTATTAATTGAAGATGTTTCCGGAACCGACGATTTGTTCGAGGAGTCCATCCAGGCAGCCTTGGACGCTAATTTTATCAATAACGGCGATCTGGTGGTGTTAACTGCCGGAGTTCCTACCGGACGCTCGGGTGCCACCAATCTTATGAAAGTGCACATTGTGGGAGAGATTCTGGTCCAGGGAATGGGTATAGGAACAGAGATAGCCAAGGGGCCAGTACGCATTATCAATTTTGATGGGGATGTCGATCAGATTCAGCCCGGAGATATTGTGGTTACCTACAGTGCAGAAAGCAGTCTGGCACCATATTTATCAAGTATCGGGGCTATAATCGCGGAAGAAGGAGGACTAACCTCCAATGCAGCCATAATGGGGTTAAACGCCCGCATTCCGGTTATTGTAGGAGCCACAGATGCTGTCCGCAAGCTTAAGGACGGCATGCTGGTTACAGTAGATACTCCGCGAGGCAGGGTGTACAGGGGCTTGACCCGGGCTTTATAAAATCAAAAGGGATTCAGTGCGAAACTGAATCCCTTCTTTTTATCGTTTCTGCCTGTTAAGCAGCACCTGTAATGATCGTGTAACCTGCGGGAGCAAAACCGCGGGGAGTGGTTACCATCACAGGACCGGTAACAGGTTGATAAACGATTCTACCATTACCTGCCTTTAAACTCAGCCTTACGGTTTTCCAGGAAAGCTGCCATACCTTCTTTTTGATCCTCGGATGAGAACAGCATAGACCAAGCGATCTGTTCAGCACGGCAACCTGTCTTGATATCCGTATTCATGGACAGATTGACAGCATTCTTGGCTTCTCTCAGTGCCAGCGGAGACTTCTTGCACAGTTTTTTAGCTAATTTCATAGCGGTATCCATTACTTCTGCGGCAGGTACAACTTGATTTACCAGGCCAATGCGGTATGCGGTAGCCGCATCGAAAAAGTCCCCGGTGAAAATATACTCTTTAGCCTGGCAGATGGATGCGTTGCGCGGGAAGCGCTGGGTTCCGCCGGCCCCGGGGAAGATACCCAGATTAATCTCCGGTAAACCAAAAGTAGCATTGTCTGCTGCTATGCGAATATCACAGGCTAAAACCATTTCCAGGCCGCCGCCCAGCGCTAACCCGTTCACAGCAGCTATAGTGGGTTTGTGGTTGTCTTCAATCATGAATACTGTTTTGTGAACCTTGTCCAGGAAGTCGCGGGCTTGGAAGGAGTTGTAAGAATTAACTACTTTCAAGTCTGCTCCGGCTGCGAAAGCATTCTCATTGCCCTTAATAATGATTACACGGACTTCCGGGTCAAGATGGAAACCCTCCATTATTTCAAAGGATTCCTCCAGAAGCTTAATATTTACAGCATTGTAAGCTTTGGGACGGTTGAGCTGTAGTATACCTATACCGGGCTCTTCAAAACTCACCAGACAAGTTTCATATTGTTTATCTCTGTAAGACATGCTTAACCTCCTTTTGCCCCGCCAAATCAGCAAGAATATTATTTGCTATAATCGTAGAAGCCTTTACCGGTCTTTCTTCCTAACCAGCCAGCTCTAACCATTTGTTTCAGGATACCAGCCGGACGATATTTGGGATCTCCAGTTTCTCTGAAGAGAACATTGCAGACTTCCAGAGCGATATCCAGTCCGACCATGTCACACAGAGTGAAGGGACCCATCGGCCATCCAGCACCCAGTTTCATGGCTTTGTCAATGTCTTCAGCAGTTGCCAGGCCTTCCATAAGTATGAAGGCAGCTTCGTTCATTCCGGGAACCAGAATGCGGTTAACAACAAAGCCCGGGCCTTCTTTTACTTTTATGGGTTTCTTGCCGATGGCTTTGGAAAGCTCCATAACTGTTTCCACAGTTTCTTCAGAGGTCTGAAGAGCAGGGATAACCTCGATAAGAGCCATTACCATAGCCGGATTGAAGAAGTGCATACCTACTACTTTGGTGGGATCAGGATAACATGCAGCAATTTCAGTAATAGGCAGTGAGGATGTGTTGGTGGCTACAATAACTTCCGGTCTGAGAATTTTGCCTAAATCAGCGTATACTTGTTTTTTAATATCTATGTTTTCTACGACAGACTCAATAACAAAGTCCGCATCTGCCAGGTCCTTCATATCGGCTGTGCCAGTAATATTGCCGGTAACAAAATCTTTGGCACCTGCGGGAGCCTGTCCTTTTTCTTCAGCCTTGGCTAAACCTTTACCGATCCGGGCGATTGTTTTCTCAACAATTTCCATTTTAATATCGTACAGTACTACCTTCTTGCCAGCAGCAGCTACTGCCCAGGCAATTCCCATTCCCATAGTACCTGCACCCAAAACGGCAACTTTGTTAATTTCCATAAAAATGAACCCCCTTAAACAGTTTTATTGGTCGCGAACCATCCTCGTGTAACAGCATCGAAATATTACACGTATCACCTCCCCGGGATAGATGCCTCCGCGCTATTAAGACGAACAACTTACACGGAGGAAAAGTTATTCTATCAAACTGAACAGGCACAGCAATCCAGGAGCTTATTTTTGCTCCCAGATGAATCCCTTATGCATAGAAATCTACCGGAATAGAAATCTATGGATAATGCCTGTACAGGTCTATGTGCTGTGAATGAGATATTATTTATGGTTATCTGGGATAGTCGTTTACAATTTCAAGGAATCTTTTGCCTCTAAGGAATATAATAGCATAACCGTCTTGAAAAAATTGACTGAAATTTGCCTTGTCAATGGTAAAAAAAACCAGGGGGTGTTAATCCCTGTGTTTTTTATACTAAAAAATTAATTATTACCGGCTCGTCACAGTCTGGGCTGAGTGAGAGGCTTTGTTATAAGTGGCTTGCTTAATCATTAAATTAAGAGTTTGCGAGTCCAAGTTTCCAGTAGGGGTCAAATTGTGACTGCGCTGGAAATCCATAATAAAATCCGCTTCCCGCTGATTTTCTTCCATGCCTAATTGCTGCATCATCTGTTTAATCTCATCTTTTTCTTGAGCAGTAATCACCAGCAGTCGAGTTGAGCGGCTTACTTGGTCATTGCTGGCTACCGTTGTGGGAGCAGGGGATTGATTAGCCTGATCCACAATCCCTTCGTCCGGTACGGTTTCTGAGGCTGCATAAGCCTGAGCGCTGACCAGCTCTGCCTGCTGGACGATAGTATCAAAATTGCTCACTATGCCCAAAGCAGCGCCGGTCATAACAGCGGTACATATCATAATAAACATAAATATGACTTGTCCACGACTCATAGCAAAAACCTCCTGGTTAGTGCTTATATAGTAAAATATTCCTCGTAAAATTTCAATTTATTGTACTGTATTTCACAAATTGACAAACAAAAAGGGACTCTTTTAGGAGTCCCTCGATAATATTATGGAAATCATACCCCGTAATCACGTTCTTCTTTTTTATCCTTAATCAAAGTCACATCGGTGGAGTTAAACATAGCAAATACTTCATCACCGGGATGCAGATCCATGGCTTGGGCGGCACCAGTTGTTATGGTGGCATATACAGGCCGGTCTCCTACATCCACAATTACTTCGGTCATATCCTGACCTTTTTTCAACATCCATTATTTTTCCTACCAATTTATTAGGCTGGCTGATACGCATGCTGACTCTCCTTTTTTTATTATAGAATGCGCAGAGAACTTCCAAAATATAAATGTATGCATAATGATATAAGAGTGATATCATTTTAATAGAAGAACAATTGAAGGAGGTAAAATCATGAGTGAGAAGCAAGCTTGGAAAATGAACGGTTTTGTGGGTATTTTATTATTGCTGTTGCTGCTGGGAGGAGCTGTGTATCTATTTTTGATGAATCCACTCCAGCCAGTATATATCGGCCTGGGAACCCTACTCGTTATCGCTGTGTGTGTGTTGGCCAGCGGGCTAACCATTGTGCAGCCCAATGAAGCACGGGTAGTAATCTTTTTCGGACGATATGTGGGCACTATAGCTGATGATGGGATGTGGCTGACCGTACCCTTGTCCACACGCAAACATGTATCGCTGCGCGTACGGAATTTTAACAGCAAAATGCTTAAAGTCAATGATGTGGATGGCAATCCTATCGAAATTGCAGCGGTAGTAGTTTTTAAGGTTATCAATGCCGCCCGGGCAGTATTTGATGTAGATGATTATGAGACTTTTGTGGAGATTCAAAGCGAAACTGCTCTGCGCCATGTAGCCACCCGGTATCCCTACGATGTATTTGAGGAGGATGGCTATTCCCTCCGGGGCAATGCTGAGGAAGTAGCCGCTGAGTTAGCCCGCGAACTGCAGGAACGCTTGGCTGTAGCCGGAGTAGAAGTTCTGGAAGCTCGCCTGACCCATTTAGCCTATGCTACCGAGATAGCCAGTGCCATGCTTCAGCGCCAGCAGGCTTCGGCTATACTGGCCGCTCGCCAGAAGATTGTGGAGGGAGCAGTGGGTATGGCGCAAATGGCTATTGCCCATCTGGAACGGGATAAAACCGTTGAACTGGATGAGGAACGCAAAATGGCCATGATAAACAATCTCCTGGTAGCCATTGTGTCTGACCGCTCCGCTCAGCCGGTAATAAATACTGGGACTTTGTATTAGGAAGCAGGGTTATGGCACAGAAAAAGTCTTTTCTACTGCGCATTAATCCTGAGTTATATGAAGCGCTGGAAAAATGGGCCGCTGATGAATTCCGCAGTGTAAACAGTCATATAGAGTTTTTGCTTCGGGATGCAGCTGTGCGCAGTGGCAGATTAGGAAGTAAAAATAAAACGGCCAGCCAGGAGTCGGAAGAAAACAAGCCCGAACCGTGAAAGACAAAAAGGGGGCAGAATTAATAAACCTGCCCCCTCTTAATACACAATGGGAAATTCAGGATATATTCTCATGGATGTTCGAATTAGAAGACTCCAAAACCGCAATAAATTTTTCCACTAAGTCGGGATCGAACTGGGTTCCGGCACACCTGCGCAGTTCCGTGACAGCTTCTTCATGAGACATAGCTCTTCTATAGGGCCTGTCACTTGTCATAGCTTCATAAGCATCTGCGATGGCTAGAATACGGCACTCCAGGGGAATCTCCTCTCCCTTCAGCCCCAGGGGATAGCCCTGACCATTCCACCATTCATGGTGTTTAAGCACCCAGTCAGCAATATGCACAAGATCAGGAGATGACAGGGCGATGCGATGCCCGGTTTCACAGTGACGCTGCATTTCCTGCTTTTCTTCGGGAGTGAGCGGTCCGGGCTTGAAGAGGATGCGGTCTCTCAGTCCTACCTTGCCAATATCATGGAACTGCGCCAAAAGACGCAGGTCAACGATGCTTTTTTGGGAAAGGCCGAGGGCTGCGCCCATATCAGCCAGCATAACCTGGAGCCTTTCGGCATGACCTTCGGTGATAAAATCCCGGGCTTCCAGGGCTTTCATTAGAGTCTGAACAATGGCACTGCGGGCGCTCTGGCTGCGGTACAGTTTTTCCCGGTACATGTTGTTATCTGCCTCGACGTACAACTGGCTCAGACTGGTATTAGGGTCAGTTCTCAGAGCAAAACCAATAGACAGACTCAATGGCAGACCGGGCAGAGTCTGATTTAGCTTAACAGCATTTTCCTGCAGCCTCTCATAGGTTTCCTCCAACAGTTCTTGTGAGGCATTTGGCAAAAGGATGGCAAATTCATCTCCGCCTACCCGGGCGATAATATCCGTGGAACGGAAACAACTCCTGATTAAGTTGGCTGTTGCAATCAGCAGGCTGTCACCTTTGTCATGTCCCATGGAGTCGTTAATAAGTTTAAGACCATCCACATCACACATGATTAAACCCACATCGGGACTATACTCTTTCTCCAGCCGCTGCATCTCTTCTTCAAAATAGGTACGGTTATATAGTCCGGTCAAGGGGTCATGCATGCTGAAGTACTTCATCTTTTCTTCAGCAGCTTTGCGCTCGCTTATTTCAGCTTTAAGTTCTTCATTGGCCCGGGCCAAATCCGCGGTCCGCTCCCATACCCGCATTTCCATTTCTTCTTTTTGTTGTTGTATCGTGGTACGGTACAAAAATCCTCGCACTAGTACCCGGTACATAAGCAAGCTGGTGATAAAAGCCATAAGTGCCAGGAGTGAACCATTGGTAAAGTGAGCTGCCAGGCGGTCAGGATCGGTCTGAAATTGGTGTACACCAAACAAAAAAATAGTAAGTGATAACGAATAGCAAATTATATAATGCAGCGGAAATAGTCTTACGACTACTGCGATAGCGAAGCAGCCAATTAAGTAGGCGGTTATATCTCCATGGATGAACTGATCAACGCTGCTCAAGGCTGCTGCCCAGCAAAGGAAAAAGACTGATTCAATGAAAGCTATTGCTTTATGAAAAGTGGTTATATCAGATGGGGAGTGAGGATTATTAACAAAGGATAAAACCAAATAAAGTGCTTGAACCATCAATAAAACCATATATAAATAGTTACGATAGAGGTGCCCAGGATGGCTTTCCAGGTACTGGGCTGTACGCGGTGGATAGTTCCAGATAATAAGTAGAATTATGCCAGCAAAAATAAAGAGAGCTGCAAAAACCCTTAGTGAAGTGAGACTACTATAATACTGCTCTTTGGCAAAAGCCTCACGAAGTTTTAATGGAAATTCTTTGTCACTCGCAAAAAAATTCGTTATCCTCATTGCCTGCCCCTCATTCTAACAAGTCTATTGTATAAACAGCAGCCCACTGGATTCTCTATTTACAATGAAACCTATTGATTCCATGTAATGAACCAGTTTTTTGATATATTCATAATCGATTATTGGCCATTCAAATTGTAATTGGCGCAAGTATTCTCTAGTAAGGCTAGAATCAATGCGGGGTGAGTTTTGTAGACCAATAAAGCGGTTGATATTAAAATCGTTGATAATTCCCATTAGCAACTCCCGGCGATGAATATCGTTATGAATTTCCTTTATTTTTGCTTGATATTCTTCTCCTCTCAGGATTTCGATGGAATAACCACATTGGTAAGCTGCTTCAATAAGAAAAGCTAAATCCATATAATTATGGTTGAAAATGTGAAATATTTTGTGGTTGCTTTCTTCTATTTGAGCTAGAAGAATGATCGCGCGGCTACAGCAATCCACTGGAGAGAGCTCTAACTTTAAATCCTGGAATTCTTTTTGTACAAAGCCTAATTGAATTATGGACCTCAAGCGATTATAGAGAGCATTGTCATTAATATTGGCTTGGAATTTACCATCAGAATAACGGCCGGCTAAAACGCCTATGCGATAAATGGTAGCATTTAATCCTTGGCTCATATTGAGGAGGAGCATATTTTCTGCTTCGAACTTGCTTCTTACATAGACATTTTCATAATAATGCTGACCGATATAAAAATCATTTTCGGTAAAAACAGTATCGCCCAAGTCCTGATACACCAGGTAATACCCTGAAACACTGGTGGTGGATATATAATGCAGTCTCTGCCCACCTTGCATGCAAAAGTCCATAACATTTTTAGTACCGTTAACATTGACTCTCTCAAATTCTTCATAACCGCCATAGTGTCGGACCTTAGCTGCGCTGTGAATTACGGTGTCGATTTTATTATTAAGTTCTTTGATCTCTCCCTCCTTCATGCCCCAATTAGGTTGGGTAATATCGCCGTTGAGAACTAGAATACGCTGTGTTATTTCGTCCGCCAACTCTCCGGGAAAATAGAAATCAAGTACTTTTGCCAGGCGAGCCTCTGCTTCAGTTTTTGAACTGCCCCTAATTAAACAGTACACTACCGCATCAGTTGTCGTAATTAGATCTTTCAGCAAGTGCGCACCTAAGTAACCGGTAGCGCCGGTCAGCAAAACATTGCCTAGTTTATTTCTGGTACCAGTATGTATTTCATTGGGGTTGTGCTTAAAAGGAACATCGGCAATATCTTTTTCTTGACTATCCCACTGGAATTCATCTCCGATACCGCGGATTTTATCAGATAAGGAACGTATAGTCTGGTAGCGATAGAAATCTCGAGCGGTTATTTCCCAGTTGTAGGGCAGCAGGGAAACCAATATACGAACGATTTTTAAGGAATCGCCACCCAGCTCAAAAAAGTTGTCATCTATACCTACCTTTTCTAATTTAAAAATCTTTGCCCATTCCTGGGCTAGAATTTCATCCACTTCATTACGTGGCCCAATGTAAGCAACCAAAGGCTTTTGAGGTAGCTCTGCCATTTCCGCTAAGGTCTTACGGCAGATCTTGCCGCTGGAATTAATAGGCATTTCATCCAGTGTTATAAAAGCAGAAGGAATCATATATTCCGGTAACAGCTCGGCCAGGTATTGACGCAGACTAGAAATGACTAAATCAGGTTCTGCTATCAAGTAAGCACATAGATATTGACCGCCGGCATCATCTCGTTTGGCTATTACAACTGCTTCCGAAATCTGTTCGTGATCCCGGAGTACTTGTTCAATTTCACCCAATTCGATGCGATAGCCGCGTATCTTAACCTGATGGTCCTGGCGCCCCAGGAAATGAATGTTGCCCTGTTTATCTAATTGAACCAGGTCACCAGTCCGGTACATTATTTCACCTGGTCGGAAGGGGTTGGAGATAAACCTTTCTTTGGTTAACTCGGGATGATTTATGTAACCCCGGGCCACTCCAGCACCACCAATGTATAATTCACCCGTGAAGCCGATAGGTACTGGATTAAATCTTTTATCCAGAATATAGGCCTGATAATTTGCAATAGGATGGCCAATAGTGATCACCGGGTCTTCGGTGACGTCTTTAAAAGTGCTGTAAACAGTAGCCTCGGTGGGACCATAACCATTAAAGATACGAGCAGTAGTATGTTTTTTTAATATGGAAACCAAATGAGGGGGTAACGGCTCGCCAGCTAGTACAATATCGGTTACACTGTGCAGACCTGTCAAAAAGTCCTCATCGGATACCATCATCATCATGCGGGAAGGGGTAGTTTGAATTATATTAACCTGCTGTCTTTCAATAAGCTCTCTCAGTTTCCAGGGAATCAACTGCTGTTCTTCATTAGCAATAACCATTGTCAAACCTTTGACCAAAGGCAGGATAGACTCAAAGACAAATATGTCAAAGCCAAAGGTAGTTACCGATAGGATTGTTTTCCCGGACAATTGGACCTCCTGTTCCATAGCCGTCACAAAGTTTGCTACGGAGCGATGTTCTATCATGACTCCTTTCGGTTTGCCGGTGGAACCTGAAGTATAAAGAACATAAGCCATATCGGAGGCAGTATTGATGTTGTCCAGGTTAGAGTCATCCTCAGGCAAATCAGACACATCGCCTAATACTATATAATCCACGTCTTTGATCAGCGGCAGCAGGTGGCGCTGAATCAAAACCATTTTTGCTTTACTGTCCTGTAAAATGTAGTTAATTCTATCAGCAGGATGAGACGGATCAAGGGGAAGATATGCCCCGCCCGCCTTAAGAATGGCAAAAATACCTATTATCATGTCGATTGAACGATTGGTCATTAAACCCACAACTGAATCAGGTCCCACTCCGCGAGCGCGCAGCAATCTGGCGTATCGATTAGCATATCGATTCAATTCACCATATGTTAGGCGTTTATCACCAAAAACAAGAGCTGTATTTTGGGGTGTACGGGCAACCTGCTCCTCAAAAAGCTGGTGAATAGATTTAGCCTTTGGGTAATCTACCTGGGTTCGATTTAGTTCATAAAGCAGGTAGGTCTTTTCTTCTTTTGATAGGAGATTCAATTCATAGAGTTTCTTTGCCGGGTTTTTTAGAGCATCAGTCAGCAAATTGGACAAATGGCGGAAAATGTGTTCAGTATCATCACTATCAAAGACAGCAGTTTGGTAATCAACATCTATACTTAACTGCCCAACATTTTCCCGATCGCTGACGTGGATAAGAAGCGTATTGGGATCACTACCGCTGGGGAAATAATATGTATCAAATGCCAGATCAAAATCAAAACGAGCATTTTGATAGCTAAGCATAATATCATAAAGCTTAGTGGCCATACGGTGATGGCTGCGGATATCTTCCAATAACAAGTTGTAGGGATAAGGGTGACTTCTTAATTGGTGCCATTCTTCAGCAACCTTCAGGACAAAAGATTCGAAGCTCAAGTTTTCGTTAACATGTAGACGAACTGGAATAGTTTCGATAAACATACCGATGGTTGCTTTTTCTTTGATGGTTCGCCGGTTAAGTATGGGGGTCCCAATCACAATATCCTCGCGTTCAAGAACACGTTGGAGGTATATGGCTAAAATTGAAAGAAATAAGATGAAAGCAGATACTCCTAGCTCTTCAGCATACTGGTTAATCTTGATGGTTAATTCACTGGATAAAGTAAAGGATTTTCGCTTAGATTCACATGACCTTAAAGCGTTTTTGATAGGACGAAGACTGGTTGGTTCTGGCAGCACTTCGAACTTTTTATTCCAAAATTCCCGGTTAACTTTAAACTCTTCTGATCGTTCATACTGCATTTCCAATTTGATATAGTCCAAATAAGAGGGAAAACCAGGATCTTCAGGTTTAATACCTTCCTTAATTTTAAAATAGTAATCGTTAATCCGGTTGCCTATTAGGATCATGGACCAGGCATCAGATATGGTATGGTGAGTTTTTAAGAAAAACCCCCCGTCGCCTTCAGCAATTTTGTACAAAACAAATTCAAATAAATCGGAATCGATGGATGTCATTGGGATATTGCCTTCCTGCTCGACCCATTTGAGAAAGGCTTCCCAACCGCCTTGATGGCTGAAATCGATGAACCTGAAATGATGCGGCTGGTATTCAGCCACATATTGCCTAAGACCAAGGGAGTCTTCCAATATCCTTAACCTTAAACCGTCATTATATTTAATTACGTAGTTAATAGCTTGTTCAAGAATACCGAAATCCAGGTCTTTCCTGAGTCTCATGGCAGCCACAATATTAGCGACACCAGTACCTGGATAGAATTTTTCCGTATACCAGATAGCTTTTTGAGGGTGGGTTAAAGGGTAAAATGTGGGTGACTTTACCATTTATATCCTCCCTGTTAAAAACTTATAGACAAAAAAGCCTATAATCTCATTAGAATGATTCATGTTTGCTGTAATTCGTGGAATACTAAAATTTTTCCTTCTTTTAATGTAAGTTATTGGAATAAAACTGACCGGATATTTCACGTGTTTATGTCAAATCTTTGGAACCAAGTTGTATGTTTGTAAATGTGATAAAGAGGGCTCGAAGTGCCCATCTTCAGAACATGCTGTCACCCTGTATGCTGATTCCAAATCATAACAATGATAGTACACTGGTTTGCGGCGGATATTAGATGTGCCAAGTAGAGGGATGTCTTCAATACCTTTGCCGGTCAGCTTAATAAAACTCTCCAGCTTCGTCCACAACTCATAAAAATAATCCAGCTTTTGTGGGTGCGGCAGGCTAAGATAATGCTCGTAGGCTTCAGGGGTCATGACTTTTTGGGCGAAATCATCATCTACCGGCTCCATCAACTGGACATCAACTCCTACCGGATTCTGGCCAACTGCACATACCACCCAGCAGCCGGAATGGGAAAGGCTGAAGTGAAAAGGCCGGGGTGGGTCAAGCAGATAGGGCTTTCCATACTGATTTGTCCGAAAAAGCAAATCTTCGTTGGATAATCCCAGGTATTGAACCGCCAGGTATCGCACCAGCAGGTCTCCGATTAGGGAGTGAGCGAAGGACTGAGGTTCACGGATGCGGGATAGACGCTGTCTCTTTTCTGCCGAGACATATTGCAACCAAGCTCTGTTTATTGCTGCATCCTTGATAGTGACTGCGTATACTTTGACCATCCCAACCACCTGCCATGCTTATAACGATAAATTTCGCTATTTTTCTTGAATTACCTTTTGGGCACACTAAATTTAATACAGATTTGCAGGCTGGTGAGGTGAACAAACAAAATTAGTTCAGGATAGGAAATTTTGTTTCCCCGTCGAATATCTACAGTCAATATAACTATTTTTAGGGCGGTGATGTCATGGAACTGAAAGATCTGATATTTGAAAAACAGGGCCATATAGCTTATGTCTATATCAATCGACCCCAGGCCTTAAACAGTTTCACCCTCGATACTCTGGATGAGTTCTATCAAGTGCAGGATGAAATATTTGCCGACACTGACATCCGGGTAGTAATTCTGGCTTCCCGCGGAAAACTCTTCTCAGCCGGGATTGATATCTCGGTACTGAAACAAGGTACCCCGCAGTTTGCCATTCGCTACATTCACAAATTACAGGAATATTACAACCGCTGGGAAAAGCTGCCCCAGCCGGTTATTGCAGCGGTACACAGTACCTGTATCGGCGGTTCGGTGGAGAATATTCTCAGCTGCGACATCCGGGTATCTGCCCAGTCCGCCACTTATAGCGTGCCGGAGATTAACTTTGGTATGTCCCCGGATATGGGAGCAACCCAGCGCCTGACCCGGACAGTGGGGGCCAGTCAGGCCAAGAGGCTGATTATGACAGGAGATTTCATCGATGCAGAAGAGGCTCTGCGTATCGGCCTGGTGGACTTTGTGGTGCCGGATGAGGAGTTAATGGATTTTACCGCCAAACTAGCCCAGAAAATTGCCGATAAGCCCCCGCTAGCCATCAGCGTGGCCAAAAAGGCTGTTAACCTGGCCAGTGATACTGCGCTTTCGGTGGGACTGCAGTTCGAACAGCTGGGTTCCTGCTTCCTATTCGGTACGGAGGACTTCAAGGAAGGTCCTGCTGCATTTTTTGAAAAACGCAAGCCCAACTTCCAGGGCAAGTAGCCCTGCAATAGCCTAATGAGCTGCCTTTATAGGGCAGCTCATTTTCATTACATCAGCTTCCAGTCTTCAAAAGAATTAAGATACATATCTGCGAGAGATTTTATTTCTTCCTGTTGCCTGTGAGCGCTCTCATCATATACCGCTGTTACCAGCAAACCTGCTGCTTTGGCGCTTTTTATGGCATGAAGAGCATCTTCGAATACCATGGTTTCATGCTTGGGGGTTTTAAGGAGTTCTAATACTTTGAGAAAAAACTCAGGCTGGTCTTTTCCCATTCCTGCATCGGAACAGGTAAAGATGAAATCGAAATATTTCAGCGCTCCCAGCCTTTCCAGTGCAGCTTTGGCCAGCCGGGAATCAGTGGCGGTAGCAACGCACATCCTTACATGGTTCTTATGCAGGCTGTCCAGAACCGGTATAACAGCAGCTTTGAGAGGTACTGTGAACAGGTAATGATCTTCAATAAGGCCGGTGATTTCATTCATGATTTCCTCTTCACTGTCGGGAATGGAATATTCCCTTTTAAAATACCGGGCTGACTGGGCAAGATTCATGGCGGCCAGTATTTCATTCAAGTTTTCCGGAGGAACACGGCCTTTACGTTTTAAATAGTCTTTTCCTATACTATCCCAGCAAGGCATGGAATCCAGCAGTGTGCCGTCCAAATCGAAAATGGCTCCCTTAAGATTCATGACTTACCAACCTCGATGCAATTGACGCAGTTCCTTTACCGCGGCAGCAATGTTAACCTGGATATCTCCACGACGGCCCTGAAAGATTAAAGGGAAGTTCCGAATAGGTACTTCCCAGTGATTCTCACCATTAGTAATCCCTGCGTTGGCATTACCCAAATCAGGCATAAAGGTAGAAGCTCCGCTAGCTTCCTCTCAGCCTGTTAACAAGCTCCCCTGACTAATATTATGTTTCAGTTGAAGCTAATTCTCAAGGACGGTTTTTCCAGATAAAAAGACCTGGCTTTGGCCAGCAATCCCCGGCTGAGCTTAAAACCGCTTTGCTGCAGGATGACACAGGCAGCCTCAACTCCAGGGCTGTTGCCTCTGCAGCCTCTCAGGTGAAGTTCGTTTTGGTGCAGGTCGGTAAGAACCAGCGGCTTTCCGGGGCTATCCAGGGCCGCTGTCAGGAAAGGGCCATAGCAAGGGCGCAGCATGGCAAACAAGTCGATTAAGGCGTGATCATAAAGATGGTTTAGGTTTTGCATTGTAAATTTAATAAGTTCTTTACCGTTTCTTACGGTGGTATACTCTATAAGGATGCCATTCCACTGCATAATTGCTGACAATTGCTTGTAACCGCTCATAACGCTGCCTCATACAACAAGCTGGTAAAAATAGCATATGCAGCGATTCCATCCTTAATAACCATTTCAATCAGTTAAACGATTGGATTGTTAACAACAGGGGAGACACGTTAATGGAAACCGCACAGGTAAAAACTATCTTAAAAGCAGCAGCAGGGATCGCAGTAGGACTCATAGTTGCGGCACAAAAACCTCCTGCTGGTATGACGGTTGAGGGTATGCAGGCCCTGGGGATAGTGGCCTGGGCCATTGTCTGGTGGGTATTTGCCGTTGTACCCGAGTACGTCACCGCCATGCTGATGTGTACTTTTTTTGTGCTGTTCA
>ENA-OWPA01001515-OWPA01001515.1-bioreactor-metagenome-genome-assembly--contig:-NODE-1515-length-14758-cov-4.143587_pt1 | contig 14758 bp, 22 predicted proteins | sample MGYA00238139_ERZ651803 | MGnify/ENA primary metagenome ERZ651803 (study PRJEB26909, sample SAMN07631231) | bioreactor metagenome | isolation source: Switchgrass digestor | place: USA: Dartmouth...
CTTTTTTCTTACTTATTTTCTAAATACTTCTCTCTTTTTCTGGAGTTTCGCCTTTAGAATACATTCTTTGCACATACATATCATAACATTTATGTATATGTTATGATATGTATATACTAATTAAATAAATTAGAGGTGACTATGACATGACATATGAAGAACTTGAAGAATATCTGAAGGGAAGAAATATAGAGAACAGACAGGCTGCTATTATGTGGAGTACTGGGAGAAAAGACTATGAAATACAGAAAAACCGCATTAATCGAAGCTGAACAATATCAGCCAGGAATGGAAGATGGAATAGATGAGAAAGGACCTTATCTTAATACTCTCGAAGGTCGTCTATACATCCCCCAAAACGGCTGGATAGCTACCGGGGCGAAGGGTGAGAGATGGGCTATACAGGATGATATTTTTAGGATGACTTATGAGGCTGTCGAGGAATAAATGAACTACTGGAACCACGTAAAAGCCTGTCTCGCAGTCGCCATATTCTCTTCGATTGGTGGCTATCAGACAAGCTATTTATCTTTTCAAGGACTTCAATCCTTCTGGCTCGGAATAATACCTTATACGCTGTTTATTACTTGCGACCTGGACTCTGAGAAAAGTATTGTTAGAAGGTTGTGGGGTCCTTTTGGAATTATCTGGAGTCCATTCTCCAATGCGGGACATCGGGAGATATTACATAATCCTGTTTGGGGTCCGTTTATTCTTGTGTGTTTCTTATGGGTTCCGATTACTGCTTATTATGGGCATTTAGTAGTACCGATTGAGAGTATTATAGGGGCGGTTTTAATGTTAGAAACGCATATAGTGACGGATGTTATATATTCTGGGTGTCGGGAATTGATGCCGGATTGGTTGGAGAGGAAGATTAAGAAGGTGTTTTAAACTGCCCGATGGAATATACGAACCAAGAAAATTATCTACTGAAAAGAAAGTATATTTATTTATCCTGTTAATTATGGGAGCTGTGGAATCTTATGTATTATTTTTTTAGTTCCCATAATATATTTCATGACTACCTTTTTTAAAAACGTATTCGGTTAAACCTGCCTATACGTTTCTACCCATTTTTTGCATTTTCATCTCTATGAAATACCCTAAAAACATACATCTTAAATTCTCTGTATAACATTGTACGTTAATGTCTAAATTTAAGGATGTACAAATATTGTACATTGAACTCATAAACACAATATTATAATTAAGTGTAGAATAATACAAATTTAGAATGTATTTTTATGTACATTGTTCTCTCGATAGCGTTTCGAGTATACGTTAACCTAAATAAAATTAGTTTCTAAAATTAAGGTTTTCAAACGGTTTACACGGCTGAATTTTTCAGCTATGTTTTTGTTTGCTCAATCGTTCTACAGACTATAAGAATATGCGAGTTATGGCCGATTAACGCGAACTTTACAGCAAAAAGTACCTGAAGAAACACATAGGTACTCAAAATTAAGTCTCTTGATTGCTTTTTTACCGTATGCGTTTTTGATTTTGTTATATCTGCTTAGTTTACCCTTACATTGATGTACTAAATTATACTACAATGTATAGCCATAAAAACTATAAATTTATTTTAGACTCCATGCTTTAGCCTCTTCGTCCCAAAAAAGTCCAGCGTCTTTTTTTAGCTTATCCCATTTTTCTTTTGGAGTGTCCCTGCTATCTCCATAATAAACATGTGCTCGATGTCTACAATGTGGTTCCCGGAGGACTTTCTCGGCGTAGTCGCTCTGAAGAGTTCCCCAGGTGAATATCTGCCCCAAAAGGGCAACGTGCCAGGGTCGCGCTCGCTCATCCGCAGGTCCGACAAAGACCCACTTATCAAAGCCCTGTTTAATAAGTCGGGCCTTCCTCCCTGCTTCATAACTCGCATGACTCGCCTGTTCTCCCAATAACTCAGAATAAGTTTTCACCGATGCTGAATATTTCTTCGTAATAACCTTCTCAACTTCGGAAATTTTTAAGTTCTTATCTACATACAGTTCCTTGCGAACCTTCCCGACATTATCAATGACCACTTTTTCCCGCCCGTCCAGTACATCATCCAGCCTCTTCTTAATTTCGTCCTGGACTTCCGGCGTGACCTGCCCGCCTGCCTGGTCAATGATCTCCTTTGTTGTGGTTAGGATTTGAGCCTGGGCTATGTCATTGAATTTTGATAGGTAGCCGAGGTATAGGGCAGCAAGCACGGCAATTTCTGCTTTTTCTTCTTCGGTTAAACCTTCGTCTTCAGGGTCTTCAGGCTCTGCTGATTGAATAGATTTATGTTTCTCTCCTGCTGTCCGGCCTGCTATGAAATTCGCAGAGATTTCAATTGCCAGGGCTTCAGCTTGAGTTTTTTCTATTTGAGAGAAGGCTTTTTTTAGGGATTTTGAGAAGTTGGATAGGAAGGGCATTATTAATGCTCCTCAAAAAGTTCGTCCATCGTTTCTTTTGCAGTCTCGTAAGCCTCTTTCAGCCTCTTAGTTACCTTTTTTTCATCAAATCCGCTCGGCGCAGTCGGAGAAGCAGAAATTAACCCCTGCTCCTCCATGACACTTAATAGACAAGCTTTCAAAATTGCATTAACCTGTGTTGCTGTCTGTGGCTCAATAGCAGCCTCGTAGTTGTCCAATCCTAATAGCCCGAAGCCGTACTCATCTCCTAGAGCCTGTACGTCTGCCTGAGAGCCTCCTAGAGCCTTGACCTGTACGAGTGTTTCGGCTTTGAGTTTGAGAGTTTCAGCTTCTTCCTTGAGGTTTTTCGTATCAGGAGTTTCCAAGATGAAATGAGCTTTGATATCTTCAAATGAATATGTTACAGTTCCTTCTTCAGTTTTGACAGTCCATTTTTTACCGGCAAACTGTTTTTTAATTAAGTCGTCTGCAAGAGCTTCATAATCTGTACGTTTGCCTGCTTGAATATTATTGAATACCTGGACTATATTTCGTGAAGAAGCCAGCTCCGTACCTTTTGCAGAAATTAAGGCAATTGGTAGCCCGAACCCTAAACAAATCTCTTCATTCAAATTTGCTATAAGGCCTTGGATAAGCTGGAAAGATACAGTTCTTGAAGATTCGACGGGTTTTATTTGCAGATCCGGGCCTGAAGCGAAAACTCCGCCATCCTTAAGACTCTGGATAAGTCCTTTGGAAGCGTCTTTCATGGCAGCGACCCAGGCTTCAAAGTTCGCTAATTCTGCAGCATACTGAGCCGGATTATCGGTTTGCAATGCTGAAGACGGTTTCCTGGGATTTGATGTAATAATTACAGGGTTCCCTAGAGCATCTTTTGATTCTTTTAGAACTCCGGAAATCAAATGAAGGAAAGGACTGAGAACAACATAAATTAAATTTGGACTGTTGACTAATAGAAGTCTCTTAAGCCAGACCGCAAGTAGTACGGAATCAATAGGTGCAGGATTATAAGTTTCCCTGTAATCATCATCTGAAGTTTGAGTATATTTAACATCTGTGTTATGCATTGCAAAAATACGCTCAGATGAGCCTATTCTCAGGTTGTTAATGTCACTTATTGAATATTTTGTTTTATAAGTCTCGAACAGATCATAGACTTTCGAATTGTTTCCGGTTTCCCTGTCCTGGACCCATGTATCATAAATATTCGGGATATCTGCGCCGAATGGGATAAACCAACTATCGACGTCTATCGTTGTACTCATCTGTGACCATGACGTTTTGACCTGGGCTTTCTGGTGGTATGCGATAATCGAACTGTCCCAGGGATCTTCGTACACTTCCATACTTGCCGGGTCCAGCCGTCCGAGACTTGCAATATTTCCCTGTTTATCTGGGTCAGCTCTCCTATATGAGTGACCAACTAAAAAGGCATAGTCCAGAAAGTCCTCTCGGAAGACTTTCATTATTTTAAGACTTTCGAGATAGTCGGTAATTTCTTCAATTGCTTCTGAATAGAGTTTATTATCGCTTGTGATAATTTTATAGTCTTTGAGAAGTACGTTTTTTAGGTATGGATAAATAGTCCCGCTTATCATGGGGTCGGCTAGGAATGCTTCTTTTCGGAGTGAAGGGGTTGCTTTTGGGAGTTTGTGTTTGGTTTCTGAGATCCATTTTAAGATGTCGGAATGATAGGTAAATTGTTCGCGTTCGGCTGCTACGCTTGCGCCTACGGTAGTTGTTTGGGGGTCATTTTGTGGAGTTGGGGAAGCTGAAAATATGAAATTAGGGAAAGGCATACAGGAAAGAAGTTTAAAAATAGTTATAAAAGAAAATTAAAAAACATTTTTAAATTGAGTCATTAAAACGCCATCTAAATTAGAATTCCCGTACTTATCAAACTCTTTATCAAAGAAAGTACAGAATCTTACCTCTTCGTATCCTACAAGTGAAGCATATTTATCATAATGTGAGCAGTAAGGTAGATTATTACTGACGATATAAGCCCATATATCCCTAGCTTTCATGTGACGGACTGGAAAACAATTGGGTAGTACTGAATCATTTTCAAAGAGATCTGAAACTCTTCTGGCTCGCTTACATCCTTCCTGAGCTCGAAGTCCAACAAAGGATAAATCGTAACCTTCTGCTTTCAATCCTGGTAGTACTCTACCATAGAGCATCCTGCCTAAAACACTTATAGCCTCTCTCTTTTTCTGCTTATATACTTCTGTACTATCTACTCTAATGTTCTTAGCTCCGATCTTATACGCCATATCAATTACTTCTTTTTCCAGTTCTCTAGGCATGTAATACGGCCCATAATCCCAATGAAAAATTAAAGTGTCTATGTTTTCCTGCAAGACTGCATGAGACATTACAAGAGAGTCCTTCCCTCCTGAATAGGCAACGTAAGGATTAGAGTACTCAGAAAACGCCTTAGAAACGTTCTCCTCAAGTTGCCTTACGGCTTCTTGGTATTCGTCTGTTTCTGCGTACATCAGGTACATTTCTTTATCTATTGGATTCATTTTCTCAGCTCGTCTTCGCATTTTTCGCAGCAATAATATGTTTTAGTTTCGCCCCTCTCCGATTGGTAGCTGTGAAAATCGGTCAATTCTCCGCATCGGAAACACGGCCCTTCCTCAGTCATATACAAAGCCCCTTGCACTCACACCATTGGCAAGCGTATGATCTTTTCTTTTTGAACTCGTAATTACTGATGCCATCTAGAGCACTTTTAATCTTTTTTTCAGTCCTGTTTCGTACTGCTCCATTGTATATAGACTGGGCTTCATATCTGAAACCATCCTTCAGAAAAACAAATGTGAACTTCCTCAAGTTGTGTTTGTACTTCTGCTTGAATAATTCATTCAGAATGTACGCCTGAATCTCATAATCACTGTCGTATTTTTCGTTATGCTTGCTTGCTTTCCAGTCTACGCCCTGTCTTTCTTCGACCCAATGAGCATCAAATATTCCTATGAACGGTTTTCCAAAAATCATCCCTCTGAATATTCCTGGGTTATTTGGGTCTTCGTAAGTCGTTTCAAATATCGGATTTGCCGGCATTTCTGAAAGGAATTCCTGTGCAACATTTAACATTTTTTGTCTTTCTGGGGCTTCGGATGTAAAAATGCCCTTTGAAATGTCTTCATGTATCGAAGACCCTGTTAATAGTGGCTGAAATTTAGTTTCCACTTTGACTTTATAAATAAATGCCAACAGGAATTTATATTCACATCTTCGATACGTGAGAATGTGGGAAGGAGAGTAACCTCGTGGGAGTGGAGGCTTCCCGAAGGTTTGTAAGTTCGTTTGTTTCACAGGACATTCCACCATTTAGCCCGTAATTCTTCCTTCTTCATAGCCTGCGTATTAACAGGCAGGTTGTTTTCGTAGTCGCATAAAAGTACCTGTCTGCATTGCTGGCGGTGAATCGAGTCTACATCTGGTTGTTTCGAGAACCTCTTTTTAAGTCGTTCCCTGTGAGCTTCTTCCATAGGTGAGGACTCTATCAGGTAATCCCTGTAATCCTTCCATGATTGAAAAGCTCCTGGTAGCTCTTCAGCCTGATACATCATTGATTCCCTAGCATACTTCGCGGCTGCATGAATCCCTTTAAGCCTGTTACACAACTTTTCATAAGTTTCCGGCTCGATCTCCTGAAGCTCGGACAGGCAAGCAAAGGATTTCTCGTGGATCAGGTTTGATATCCTGATACCGTTTACGCTTTTCCCTTTCAGACAGTACATTTTATCATACACTGGATTGTACGGGATCTCGTTGTCTGCTATGTACTTCCAGATGTCACCGAATGTCCAATCATAGATAGGATAGAACCTGAAACACTTTTCATTTTTCGTCTTTGTACTCCACGGAATCCCGTCATATCCAGGGTTTTTCGTGACGGCCCTAAACCTGTTCATAGACTCCTTAGAGCGAAGCCCTACGAAGAAAGCTGTTTTCTCGGTCTGCTGCTGCTCGAACCAATCAAAGAAGTCATAGAATCTTTTTGGATAGTCCTCTTTGATTTCTTTTATAGCGATTTCTTCTTTAGGTCTTAACCATTCTTCACCCGGACCCCATGCGTATAAGAAAGGCTGATCGTATGATGTCGCATTGGTCATTCGGATAGGAACCTGAAACCAATAAGGTTCTACAAGCGGGTGCTTCATCATTTCCCGCATTATCTGAACGGTCCCTTCGTATTCTGCTTCTTGATCGAGGAAAAATAACTTAATCTTCCTGCCTCTCTTCTGAGCTTCCTCTAAACAGAGATGATAAAGAACTGTTGAGTCCTTGCCAGAAGATACTGAAACAAAGATATTCTCGAACTCGTCAAATACCTTTGCTATACGGAGTCTTGCAGCTTCTAAAACGGAGATATCCCAATATCTAATCACTGTAAGGCCTCCACGATGTTATTGACCTCTTCCATTTTGGTAACTAACTTACCGGTAAGATATTCATCTATTTTTAGGTCTGTTCTGATTATCTGGACATTCTCGGGAGTTTCAAAGATCTTGAATTCCTGCGGTATTTTCCGTTCTTTACAGTGTTCTTTTGCGTAGGCAGTCAACTGTTTTAATATTGGCTGGATGCTGTCATACGTTTCAAATAGGTCAGCTTTTAGAGTTTGGTATCCTTCGTGAACATCGGCAGACATTTCTATAATTTTTATTTCTGGCTCTGAGAAATACTTATCATAGTCAATCTGCACATTTCCAGCAGCCCATTCTTTGATATTTTCAATTGATAGAGGGTTTTCTGTCCGTACTCCTTCGAGAAAAGCGTTATAATGTGATTCCAGGAGGTAACTATAAGTGTACTCTCCTGTCTGGATTCCTGCCAAGTTGAAGTGCGGCCAGATCCTCCAGAGTGGGCCCATGTATGGAGCGATATCAACACAATATTTTTGTATTCCAGCAGGCATATTATATTGTAGCAGGTCCCAGACTGGATGAAAGCGAGTTGAAGTCGTGAACATCTTGTTAAGACCTACGAAAACGACAGCTGTTTTCCCAGAGAAGTAATCCTGAGTTTGGAAGGTTTGGCACAACTTTTCAAACTCTATAAATTCACAGTCTGGTATTTTTGGTAACTTCTTTGCATACTGTTTATGGTAGACACACGCGGACCTTTCAAGATCAAAGACTAAGTTCTCTGGATGTTTAGTGAAGGTTACACTTTTCATAGAAAACACCTGCCTTTGCTGCTCGGTCTATTGCTACTGCCAATCTTCTTTTATTAAGTTCTGTTCCATAGAATTTAGCACCGAATTTATGAGCTGCGAGAAGTGTAAGCCCTCTTCCAGTACAAAGGTCTGCAACACTTCCGGGCTGTTCAAACATTATTGCCCTGTAAGGTGTTACTTCGTCGTCAAGTCCTGTAAAGTCTTGCTCTAAAACGTTTTCACCTGCTCGGAGGAGGTAACACGGATTTTTCTTATAATATGTGATCTGCCAGTCCTGCACGATGGGGAAAAGTTGGTTTAATCTGCCTATGAAATCCTGCTTATGTTGCTTTCCGATTTCAAGATAACATACTTCAGGCCCAATATGTTTAATTTTATCGAAAAGACAATCCATAAAACTTTCAAATGAATCTATGTAACTGTTCATCCCTGCCTTCGTGATAAATGAATTCACGTTCCCTTTGTTCCAGGGAGAATCCATATAGACCATTTCGGCTTCGATCTCGAAAGGTAAATCATTTCTGAGGTCTGCAACTGCTATTCTTGACTGACTGAATGGCTCTTGCCAGATTTCACCCTCTTCTATCGGGTATTTCTCCCATGAATCACCGTATTTCCATTTCATCAAGTTCACCCCATGCTTTACTATATTCTTTATTTGCGAATCTTGCAGCTATCCCGGTTATCTGTTTTAGCCTTACAAGTTCTTCAGATGATTTCCCCAGGTTCTTTGATAGTTCTTCGTCTGCCCGTCCAAGTTCTACCAGTTCCCTGATAACCTGTCCTTCCTTCTCTACGTAGTGCTTGCCTTTTGTTTCATTGAAAAGTAAGGTAGCTTCTCTCTGGTCAGCTTCGTCGCCTTCTATGCAGACTCTAGGAAGATAATGATACATCCTCTCAGATAATACAGGGTCAGTACTTCCGGTGTAATTCCTATGCCAGCCGTCTATTATCCTACCTTCTTTCATTGAAACAATTGCCTGAGACATGCCGTATTTTCTCATGGAACCGACTAACATTTTTCTTTCATTGTCTGCCATGTGGTTAGGATTCCAGCCGTTAGCCTTTAAGGTTTCAGCCGGGACCCATTCAACGAAATCTATAGGCTCGAATGAGAAAGGGCTTATTTCGTGTAATATCCGGCGGGCTTCGTTCAGGAAATTGACCTTCTCTTCTAATGGAAGGTTCGAAGCCTCTTGAGCTATTGCTTTTATCCGGTCTATTAAGGAAGGTTGTATATCTTCAAGCGTTGTTTGTTTCACGTTTATCTACCTCTAAAAACAGCTTACCGTTATCATCCAGTACCCATTCAGCTTTGGTTCCTTTTTTTATTTTTTTGGCTTTCGCGATAGCCTTCGGTATAGTGATAACTAAAGCACCTGTGCTAGAATTTTCTTGTACTATCATATATACTAGTATGTGTACTATCATATATATAGGTATCGATACTAGAAAAAAGGAAATTAATTAGAAAAAAGAATCTTAGCCCCCGGCACACAACACATAGTCGCCTTATTCCTTGCCCAATAAGGAATCTTATAAGTTAGCTGCATGGTATGTTCAGGAATCCCTCTATACTGAATCGCCTTAAATGGTATCGGACGCATACAAATATCACCATCAAACAGGCTTTTATCTGTGGCTTCTGCTGTAACTTCAACCCGGTTTATTATGCCGTACCCTTTCGCTCGATCCTTGCCAAGTGCCGGGACTGCCTCAAGAAGCTTTTTACATAGAGCAAGATCTCCATTAAAATAAAATGTAACTTCCTTGCATGGTTTATAGGGCGACCTGACCATACAATCCTTAAAAAATCCCTGCCCTCGTTGAATCTTATTTTTCTTAGATTTTACATAGGAGTCAACGTTCTCAGTATCAAATCTCTTGTAAAAAGTATTTAAAAAGAGTTTATCAGTATCAAATATCGAAGCCGACGCGTGATAAACCCCATGTGAACGTTTTAGAGGCAGTTTAAGAAGCTCATCCATTGGGATAGGCATCTTTGTAGGAAGCGTGTAATAATCTTCTCCTAGAAGGCTTCTTAACAAAGGGACAGATATAAGAGCATCACCGTTAATCCAGGGATGGGCTAATGATATAGGCGTACTCATGTGAAAAACCGCCTTAAATGGCCTAAAAACAGAGGGATTCGGGGTGAACGCCCGTAATCTCTCTTCTATTTCGTCAAGGTTCATCCCAGGATACCTTCTATTTTTTCAATTGTTGCTCTCATCTTATCTGCCTGCTCCACGAGGAATCTATCATAAGCTTCAGTGTGATACTCCGATAGATAGCTTAACTTAACTTCTCCATATCCTATACTGGATTTCCCGCCTATGTAGGGCCTAGCTGTCCACAGTTGCAGGGCCTTATCAAGTATGGCCCTTTCTACCTCTGTACAATCAAGCAGGCTGAACTTATGCACAAATGTAGTGCCAGGAGCGAAGCACTCAAAATTAACAATCATTTGATGGGCTGCTTCTCCTTCTTCACGTTCTCCGTGTAGATCATCTTTTCTTGTAGTGAAATCGTCAGTGAGAAGTTCATATATTGAGTTCGTTGCCTGTTCTCCGGGTTGGAAAGCTGCAAGCTCGGTACATACAGGAACGGCGATTCCGCATTTCATCTTCCCTTCTATCATCTGGTTTCCGATTGCAGAACCAAATACCGAAAGCGCAGGCAATGATGTTCTTAATTCTCGCCTGAGTGCCAGGTCAATAGCTCCGGAATCCTCGACTGATTCAAGCGTTCCCCCGGAAAAGAGCATATGATAAGCTTTCATCGACTTCATTCTGTCGTCAGCTTCTCCTTCTTCTGTCCGTTTCCCGTAGCCTAGCGTTTCAAGCATGTGAGCCATTATAAGCCGTCTAAGGACTCCCCTTATCGCGTTTCCAGAGATTACCGGGATTTCCACGCGCTTTCCGTCTACAAGGTATTTCATCCTGCGAAGTGTAGCTCTTGCGCCTGTGCTTTCATCTCCTCCGTGATGGATTGGAGTAATTGCGATTATATGCCCGTGGATATGTTCAGTTTTCATGTTTTAGCTCCTTTGCTTTTTTCTGTCCTAATAGGGCAATATATCCAGTTTGCTCTCTCAATATCTCCATAGACTCTTTTTGGTAGTATAGTCCTGTCAATAGTTCAGCGTCCACTTTAGCATTCGGGATGTGCAGAGAAGCACATAACTTCTCAAAAGCTCTTATTACGTCTGGTTCGTGGCTTGCTACTCTTAAACGGTCTGTTAAGATGTCTAAGGCACTTCTTTTTAGTGAAGTCTGTTTCTTCCAGTCCACCTTTCTATAGACTGCGGCAACTAAATCGCCTAGCTGTTCGTGTGTTTCACTTATCATAGTTCTTCCTCGTAACATAAACACATAAATCCCAAAGGGGATCATTGGATAGTTCTTTGAGTCGTTCAGCCTCGGAAAAATCGATTTTATCATATGACTTCGCTTTGAGTTCTCCTGTTAACAATTCCGTTTTATTTAGTCCTCTATCAATCAAGGACTGAGCAAAATCTAGATAGTTATCCCTTTTTCCAGCCTCGACTAAAACAAGTTCGTAATCATATCCAACTATGAAATAATTTTTATCTGTGTTTACCCGGTTTACAAGTCCAGGCCATCCTTGTTTTTTCCACGTTTGGGTAAAGTACATTACAAAGGGAGGCTCTGGGGGATTTTGTAAGATGTTCTTAGCTTCAACCTGTTTGAATGGTCGGAATTCGTCTGGGTTTACGGTCCACATTGACCGCCTATAATCCTGCGAATTTTTCATTACATTGCACTCTGGACATATACAGGAACCGCCTAGAATGAGTTGATAGGTTGTGAATTGCCCGGTGGGCTCGAATTTGTGACCGCGGTCCGTAGGCAGACCGCAATAAACACAAGTTCCTTGTATGTTGCCCTGGTCTGGCTGGATGTTTCTGGACTTACAGATTAATTGAGAAAGGGTTATTGATCCTGAATTAACATTATCACCTTCTTATTTTTGAATTCTGGAAGTGATGAGACATAAACAAACCCTCGGTCTGTTACGGTTCCGGCTGTTTCGTAGACTACGTTTTTTATAGTTATGTCTCGGGGGGTTTCGTATTTTTCAAGTTTGAATTTTCTTTTTTTCACGGTTCACCTCCTGTGTAAAGTGTTATAACGCAAATATCATATAAGCTTAACGCAAATATACCAACGAAAAAAATTAAATTCTCATGCTCCCTGAACTGTATGAAGTCCCGACGTATGATGTTTCATAAGCATAAGAGATGACAGGTTTCAAAGGAACCGTCATTATAAAATACCTTAACGAATCCATACAGTGATCTGATTGTTTTAGTGGTTTCTCGTCCCCCCGCATACACGCTTTAACGTCCCAAACGTACCCTCCGAATTCCATAATTGTGTTTATACAAGACTTATCAATAATTATAAGTTTCTCCATCAATTCTTTCGACGTTGCTCTAATACCGTCTAGAACGTCGTTTATTGCATCTACTACATGAAACCCGTTTTCCCGTAATTCGGTTTTAAAAGATGCTGCTGAAGGATCGACAATTACATACTTTATTTTATCTTCACCTATGAATTCTTTAAGATCCGCCACGAATTCTTTATCTGTTTTCTGCCTGCCTTTTACCTTAGAATCGTAGTAGTATTCTTTTTTTAGATATCGTTTGCCTTCAGAAACCCCCCATAAATGAAATACGCATGGGTTTATAGTGCCATAGTCAATCGAAACGTATTTTGAAATGCAGTTATCCCATGTTTCTTTTGTAATGTCTTTGACGTGATACGTTTCATTGAACATGTCATAAACTGTGCCTTCGGCTAGTACCCATAACCCCTGGATATACCGCTTGAACCATAGACCGGTATAGAGTTTTTTAAGGTTTTCCACGTAGGCCTTTGGAAGATTGAGGTTATCTTCTAGATTGAAATGCCAGCTTTTTAAATCGAGTTCTTCTTCTCTATCGAGATATTCAACCTTGAGCCAGTGATATGGGCCTTCTGGGTTAGTTGTCCCTATGAATCGAGCGTTAAAATCTGAAAGCCTAGAAAGAAGCATTTTAAAGAAGCTTTCTGGCCATGTTGCTACCTCATCGCCATAAGCCAAGCTTAATGTAAGCCCTTGTATCTTTGTATATGCTCTCTCATCGTTTGCTCCTACTGCATAGAAGGACCTGCCGAAAATAGTCCCTTCCCCTATACCGAGTTTAAATTTAGTATACGTTTTCCCTACTATATCCTCAAGTGGCTTGATTATATTTCTAAAAAGAGATCTAGTAGTTTTCCCTGCTAGCAGGATATTTACCCCTTTGGGGTAGTCTGCCAAAGCTGTGATAAACGCGAGAAGAGAAGCTATTGTTTTTCCAGATCGTACAGACCCCTCAAGAATATTGACGTTGGCTGTACAGTTAGCCATTACGTCAAGCTGTTTTTCTGAGAAAAGTCCTGGAGTGAAAGCCATTATTTTCCTACCTTCTTTGCACTCTGTTTAATTGCTTCTGCAAGAGCATTGAGTTTATCGTCGTCGTCTTTTGTATCTTCAGGAATGATTTTAATAATAAATTCCAGATAATCGAGGAATGTATTTTTATCTTCGGAAATGTTATTTTCTTTGATATCTAATGCTTTTAGAGCTTTTCTTAGAATTCCCGCCCTAGTTGCTTTCTCGTTTTCAAAAGTGAGCCTGTCAACTTCTTTTAAAAAAATATCGTTCTGTCTCCATAACCAGAGTGTTGAAATATGGATTCTAACCGCTTCAGCGACTTCTTCATAAGTTTTAGTGCCTTCAGATAGTAAAAGAGCGGCTTGTTTTCTTTTTGGAGTCCATGTAAAAACTTCTAATTTATTTGAATTTTCAGAAGTTTTCTTCTTTGGTTTCTTTTTTTTCTGGACCGCCATCTTCGCACCTTTCAATATATTATCTTTTATTTTATTATGTTACTATTTAAAGGAAATTAAAAATAAGGAGATTATTACTTATTCCCCAGCTTGTTATATGCAAACTCCCGGTAGATCCGGGCTTTCTCGGCTAATCCCATTTCGTGACATTTGCTTCCAGTGTTGTAGATTATTAGTATTGACATTGTTCTTCCTCCTCTTCTGGTTTCTCATCGTGTTCTTCATGTGCTGCTTCGTCATTAATCAATTCAAAGACTTTAACCCAGTTTATTTTAATCGGTATTCGTCTCCAGAATGCCGACATACACGGAGATTCGTGTCTTGTCCGGCTTTCTTCTGGAATGTTGTACGCTTCTATGCCAGGATCAGGCAGTTTGTAATCCCAGTCCATGACGGCTTTCTGTTTGTGCAGAAGCGGTTTTGTGGGTGCTTTTTTCTTTATGGAGCTGAATATTGGAGTTTTTGGAGTTGGCTGGATGCTAGGGATGATGTCAGAGAGTAACATTATAGATCATCCCACATCAAAACCGGAATCCCGTCAAGATAATCGAATTCTTCAGGGAAAAGATCATAAATTTTAGAGTCATCTACAAATCCCTTAGACCTCATGAGTATAAGTTCCTCGATAGTCATATACTCAAGATCGTCTTCTATCATATGAGAATCAAGATAATTCCATATTTTATCTGGATCGTCAAGCTGTCCTAATTCTAATAATGTAGCAAGCCTAACAAACATTTTAGCCCGTTTCAGTTTTATTTCATCTGGGAGATAATGATATCTTGATTCTGAGACACTCATTAAGCGCATTTAGACACCTCGATATAGCTCCAATTTTTTCTTAAGTTGTTTATTTAAGAACTTTAAGCGATTTTCATCAAGATAACACATTTGTCTCATTTCTTAACAAGAATTCTTGTAAGTTCTTGTAAGTTCCTACTTACAAGAATTAAAAAATCTGTAAGCGGGATACTCAAACCTTACTAATCTAACACATGAAATCGTAACACATTCTAAGCTATTCGTATTATTCTATCTATATTATTCAAAGATGTTAAACAACATTTTTAGTCAAGTTTTCATCTTTATTTTTTTAGCTTTTCTTTTTGTGTTACATTTTACCTCAAAACCTTACTTTTTCTCTCCTTCTTAGTCATTCGAATGCAAGATCCATTAAAACAAGGATTGAAACTTAAAAAAGTATAGATTGTTGCTATTTGCCATCCTATTCGAATGCAAGATCCATT
>ENA-OWPA01001516-OWPA01001516.1-bioreactor-metagenome-genome-assembly--contig:-NODE-1516-length-14730-cov-3.662049_pt1 | contig 14730 bp, 11 predicted proteins | sample MGYA00238139_ERZ651803 | MGnify/ENA primary metagenome ERZ651803 (study PRJEB26909, sample SAMN07631231) | bioreactor metagenome | isolation source: Switchgrass digestor | place: USA: Dartmouth...
GTGCGACTAACTTCGCCGTCCGACATATCGCCGCATATTTGTTTCAATCCACGCACCCGTGCAGGGTGCGACCTTCAAACTTTCGATCTGCTATCCACTGCCTGCTAGTTTCAATCCACGCACCCGTGCAGGGTGCGACAGTAAAGAGTGGTAGCGAAATCATAGAATACTTAAGTTTCAATCCACGCACCCGTGCAGGGTGCGACGTTAAAGTCGAAACAACTATCCGTCCGGAGAATGGTTTCAATCCACGCACCCGTGCAGGGTGCGACTGCACTATATTCAAAAGCAGGTATATCAGCACTTCTATGCAATATTTCCGCGGATCTTAAAAAATGATGCAAAATCTCTTTTCAAAAAATTAGCAAAAGACTCTGAAACCTTTGAAAATCAGACTTCCGCGACTTCCCCGCAAAAACATGTTCACTTGGGTTCCGCGGAAAACTCAAGTGATTATAACACCTTCCGGATCATAAGGTTTTTTCGCACCAAGATGCTCCACACGACGTTTCCAATTGCTCCCCAGATTGTAGAACCTTATGCTGTCTCTCTCAATATCCATCAGTTTCTCAAGTTTCGCTTTCAGCTCTATATACTGATGAGGTTCTAGCACACATTCAAAAACAGATTCCTGCACTCTTTGTCCATAGTTCACACATGTTTTGGCAACCTTATATAAACGTCTTTGTCCTCCATAAGTGGTAGTGTCAACATCGTATGTGATCAATACCATCATGCAAACCACCTCTACTTTATCAAAAATGGTGGATATTCGTCAATTTCGCCCCGCAGGGTCCTTGCAAGCAGCATTGCCTGAACATATGGTAACAACCCTACAGGAATTTTCTCGTTAATATATGGATGCATGATTTCTTCCTGTTTTCTCTTTTGCCACGCTGTGATTACAACTTTTCTTGTATCATCATCCATAATCACCGCTCCTGATTCCTTGCTGACAAATCCTTTAGAATCAACCTGTCGTTTGTTAATCAAGGACAATGTCATGCGGTCGGCTAGATAAGGCCTAAGCTCCTCCATTAAATCCAAAGCAAGGCTGGCCCTCCCCGGCCTATCCCTGTGCAAAAAGCCTACATACGGATCCAACCCGACAGTCTCCAGTGCCGCTTGAACATCATGCATCAATAATGTATAAAGAAATGACAGAAGCGCATTTACATTATCCAAAGGTGGGCGCCGATTTCTTTCAGAAAACAGGAAAGATTCTTTCTGATTTATGATTAAATGATTGAAACATGAGAAGTAAATATGCGCACTTTCACCCTCTATTCCTCTTACTGTTTCCAGATTTTCTGAATTATCTAACCGCATCAACTGAAAATTAAGATAATCGGATGCCCTTTGTAGTTCCCCGCTGCTTTCCATATTCTTATACTCACGAAGAGCACGTTGAAGTATGGCTCTGGAGTTGTATACCTTCCCAATTATGAAGTTCTTGGCAAAAGCTGATGATTCCATGAGGTTGTCTGCGACCCTGTATTGCTTTCTTCTTAGCAAAACATTCCCATTGACTTTACCAGTAACTCTTGCGTAGAAATATCCGCTTGGGGAAAGAAATGACAAAGAAATGCCCTTTTCTGCACACAAGCTCATCAAGGAAGGGCTGGCTCCTGCATAATTGAAACATATAACACTCTCAAGGTTATGAGCAGGGATACGCAGCTTCTCTTTATCCTCTTCCTTTATTACAATATTATCACCGTCTCTTGTCAGGTAGCTGTTAGGGGATGTTACATAAAGAGTGTTTAGCAGCTTTCTCATAGGTTCTCCTTTCACAGATCCATTGTTTATAAACGAGTATGGGTATCAGTCTCTTCATGCATTGCTTTATACAAATATTGTTTAACGGTAGTCTTTTTCTTCGTTAGGGTTGGCATGCATAGGTCGTACAGCGAACATTGTCTACAGTGTTTTGAATAATACGGCTGCGGAGTATGCCCTTCTGTGAACAACTCATGCATTTTCAGCGATAGTTCCTTTACCTTTTTTCGAATTTTACCATCAAAATCAACCAGCTCCCGATGCCGCGTTTCTCCATAATATAAAGAGCCTCTGTCTATTCTTATTCCGTACATCTCCTCAAGGCAAATAGCCTGAGCACATAGCTGTACTATATCCCTTTCATCCGGCTTTGGCCTTCCTTTTTTATACTCAACAGGGTGTGGTACCCATACCCCGTCATAATATTTTAGAGCCACGCCTTTGCCATCAACTTCTGTTTTTATGAATTCAACAACATCAGCAACACCATATAATCCTATTTCATAGCTTACCAATGGTACTGAACGGGCAACTACTATATTCCCCCTACTTTCCTGAATAAAAGGGTTGTCTGCTCTTTCATGCATGAGTCTGCCTTCTGTAGTTCTTGCATTTTCTGCCCACTGGCATTCGACATGAATTAGAGCCCATTGTCTTGGGCAAAAAGCTATATGCTGGATACCGGATAAGGCAAGCAATTCTTCTTCCGTATACATTGATAATCATAACCTTTCTATCAGCGTTACACCGTCAGGAATGCTCTCCTTTTCTACTACAACTTCATAGTCTGTGAAAAAACGAGGTGGAGTAGATGGATCTACCCTATTCACTTTTATGCAATCGAAAAGCTTATGAGCAGGAGCATTTCCAAGCATGGAGGAATGCTGGAATATAAACAGCTTTCTGGACTCCATCTTTCCTCTCGCAGCAGAACGGTCATGGTCAAACATATTTATTAAGGCTTCCCACAACAGCTCCAGGTCGGATGATGAGAATCCCGTCTTTTTAGCAAAGTTGGCCGAAACAAATCCTTCAACCCTGTATAGACCATAGGGTATAATATACTTTCTGCCCATGGACCTCTCTTTTTCCATATCCTTTATATTTGTTACAGCCATTCTTGTGATAGTAACTTCCTGCTGAACAACAGGATCTATGCTTCTGGCAAAATTAATCTGAACAGGCCCCCGGAGCTGTCCGCAATTTACCTCCGTAGTCATTACTGCTCCGAAAGTTCTTATATCATAGAAATGCTTACACATAAAGTCTATGATTTGTTCAGCCTTGTCCTTATCGGAAGGTAGCCTCTTATTCTTAGTGTCAGGTTCAATTCCAACAGCCTTATATGCCTTAAGATGCTGTTCATTCAAAACAGCGCCCTCCTGGACATATATATCATATCCATCTTCAGAACCCTTAGCGATAGAAACATAGTTTCGTATTTTCCTCTTAAGGCATACATCAGTTACAAGACCTAAGCCTGTTTCGGGATCTATTCTAGGCATATTCCCTGCATCAGGATCTCCGTTTGGATTTCCGTTTTCCACATCAAAAAGAAGCACAAATTCATAACGATTTGCAATAGGATTGTTCTTATTAAACATTTTAATCATCCTCCCTTTTCTCTTCATTTTTTCTATTAAAAAAGTTTTCTCTCTGATGATAATAACCCAGCATAAACAGTCCTTGCTCTTCCAGAGTCAAGCGCGCAGGAAAGTTTTCAATTTGGGATATATTCTCCATTACTTTGTTCTCCCAATAAATTCTAGATCCAGTCTCTAATTTCGCCAAATGGTGGTTTGAAAGGCGCATCAACTGGGGAAAAACCGTCGATGGGGTTGCTGATGCAGAATTAAAGTATCTCTCCTTAATGGTAGCATTGATTCCTGGATTGGCATTTTGTTGTATCTTTTCCAGAATCGCAAAAAGAGCACCAAGATTTCGGGCAGTCTCACCGTTTCTAGCATTAAGACTCATTGGCAATACCTCCTCCGATATAGTTTCTACTTTCCTGTATTTTTTTGCTTTACGCAATAAGCACGCTTTAATGATGGCAGCTCTTATGCTGTTAATTTCATGATCTGATCTGATTCGGTTTATAATGGATGTGTAAAGAGTTTGTGGATATAAATCTCCCGTCAAGATGGCTCTCATAATTCCTCCCTCCAGAATTGGAGATACATTTTTAAGCTCACGGCGTACAGCTGTCTCTTTCAAAATCATCCACACAGGGATTGCATCATGTTTGAGCCCCTCTATTTTAAGATCTGCATAATGTTGCCCGATTTTTTCCGCAAATCCGTTCAATGTATCCATATGCCAAAACCGCACAGCAAGCCTGGCATTATTGGGAGATAAACCGAGGATATAAAAATGCATATCTCCATCAATATTAGCAATCCAGTTTTTGATGGGTAATCCCATGCTTACCCTTTTTAAGGTATCTTCAAGCAGTTGCCGGGTTTTTTGGTCTCTCACCATCGCATTTTTATCTTTTTCCTCCTCCTCAAACATCGGCGGATTTAACAAATAGGAGAATATTTCTTCCTCCAGGCTTCCAGGCTTTTCCGCCCAGAAGACCGTTGTGGTATCTATGATTGAGAGTCGATGTTTGGGGTCAGCCAAAAGATAATTTAGCGCAGTAGTATAACCAAAAGCTGCCTCCTCACTAACCGGAGCATTATAGCTCTGATCCTTTCCAAAGGACTTAAAAGATGGTATATTGAATGAAACCAGTGCTGCACCGCTACTCTGAGCTCCAAACACACCCTTTATGCTAGGATGTATATTAGCAATCTTAGCTTTTTTCCCAGTCACAAGGCAAATTGCCTCATACTCCGCTGTCTTACCAAGAAGATACCTTTCCCACACAGCTTTAATTTCCGGGACATCATGGACATAGGAGTAACTGCCGTCCAACTGAAAAACCAGATTTGCATTCTTTATATCCTTATATAAGTCTTTGATAATCGAATGAACGGAAGCTTTCTCTACATCCCAGGTGTCCAGAAACTTAATCACTGCATGGGCTTCAATGCTTGGACATGATGCCAGGATTTGCTTTTGAAAGTCGCAAAAAGCATCATATTTTACCTTTCCCCTTTTTTCATCCAGACCAAGTACATACCCTGCATTATCGCAAAGGAAAAAAGGCAAAGTTCCGGAAGTGCGTTTTGGCTGTTCTGGTACAATGAGGGTTCTGGGCAAGGCTTTTTTACCGTTGGAAATTCTTAAGTCCCTTACATCCAAAAGCTCACCCTCATGCGACAATATAAGGCTGAATGAAACCTTTGCTGCTGAATATCCCGGAGGAGCAATTTCACAATCAGGATCATCCAATAATACATGATAAAAATTATATAAAGATTGGAGAATCATGACATTCCTCCTTTTTTCAGCAAATCTGGAACCTCTATAATTCCGTTCTTCATTACCGGTCGGAAAAACAGAGGCTTTTTGTCGTTGCTGTAGTCAATGTCCCAGAGCATCCAGCCAAGATCTTTTTCGGTGCCTGTATAGAAAGAGGCCGGAATATCTCCTTCCAGAAGTTCTACTTTGGCAGAAAACTCCCTACATCCAAGATATGGCTGATAGTAACACTGTCCCTTTCTAAGACGCCTTACTGCAATATTGTAATGCTTTTCTTCGGTATCATCCGGCCCTGCCCTGTCCGTCATCTCAAAATGCGCCTCAATGATATAGCTGACGTCTCTTAACAGCAAAGATGCCCTCTGCTGTCTTTCCAAGCTTGCATACTGATGAAGATCACTTGGCTTTCCGTTGAAAGCTGCCATCACATTCCTGACTGAGATAACATTCTCCACTTCATTGCGCCGTACATTATCAAAACGTATTTCATTCATTACATGGATGCGGTCAATAATCCACCGTATGGCAGGCTTAAAATAGCAAGCTTCAATGATGGCTCGCGCTGCTGAGGGAGTGATGACGTCATAGCTCACCCTTTCAGCTTTCATCTCCGGGCGGCAGAAGAGTGCATAAGGTCCCTGAACCTTTATGGCAATACCAAAACCCACCTTATTCCACTCCTTTCACTGGTAAGATAGTGTGATTGGATTAACAAATGTTTAAATCCGCTTAACAATTCGTAAAGTATGTTGTAAATAACTTCTACATATAATACATATTTCCTCCTCATTTCAAATAAATTTCTATAAAATAACAATGTAAAGAAAAATCCGACCATATATTACATATGAGGGGATATTACTGACCAAGGTTAGTTAAATCAATTCATATGCTTGGTGTAACAGGATAATTGAATGTCTTCTATTTGTCGAAATGTAGCCTCGGTATCTTAGGAGCAAACCCACACTCTATAGCAAACATGGTAAAATGCTTGATATACTTATAATATTTCAACATGATAAAATATCGTCCTAGTAAATTTACTTCTATCCTTCGGAATATCAGTAAATTAGAATATCCTGTTCTACTGTACCTTTTGGCAAAATCAATCCTTTGTTGTCATCATAAAACTTCATGTCACTCAAAACATAAAAGACTCCTGCTACAGTCTCAATCAGATTGTTTTTCTCAAGATCTTTGAACTGGTATACTTCCAGCGGCACAACATATGGCTGAAGCTTTCTGGCAAGTTTTTCTGGTTTATCCAGCCATTGTGCATCTGAAAGCATTTTTCTGCATCTTTCATCATAGGGTATGATTAATGATACTTGGTTGTTGCTGATAAGTCGAAATAGGCGGGCAATGGTTGCAAAAGGAAATTGCAGCGACATACCACATTCACTCAATGCTTCGATAATTCTGTGTTTGTCTAGCAGATTTTCATCTTGATGGTACAAACAACGAAAATACTCTTTTATAGCTTCCAGAAGCATGGGATCATCATATTTTCTCAGAACAGACCTACCAATGGAGGCGGCTCTTGCCAGAAAACTGTCTGATGCCAATGGTTTCTCTGGCTCAAATACAAAAACTCTACCCCACTCTAACCTTCCTTCTCTGTTGCATCTACCCGCTGCTTGATTTATTGAATCAATTCCTGCAATTTCGCGATAAACTGTTGGAAAATCCAAATCCACACCAGCCTCCACCAGCTGTGTTGATACGACACGGCAGGGTAAATTGCTGTTTTGCTTGCTGGCTTTCAGGCATTCCTTTATTTCATTGAGTTTTTTATTTCTGTGTATTGGACACATAAATGTACTAAGGTGATATATCCCTTCACCATCATTTATCAAGTCATAGATCTGAGATGCCCTGCTCTTGGTGTTTACTATGCATAATACCTGTCGGCAATCCTTGAGTTTTGTACTAAGCTCTTCATCAGTCATTCGTCCAACATATGAAGTTTTAACCCTCTTAAGGGATCTGAACAGTTCATCTGCATTATGAATTATTTCCCTGGGTTTCATATCTACAGGCAAAAAATCGTTAATATCCGGTTGAGTTGCAGTACATAGTACTACACTGCAACCGTAGTTGCGTATCAACTCACATATAGCAGCAAGACAAGGTTTTAAGAATTCAATGGGTATCATCTGAGCTTCATCCAGAACAATAACACTATTGCACAAATTGTGAAGCTTGCGGCAACGGGAGCTTCGATTCGAAAACAGGGATTCGAAAAATTGGACATTGGTAGTAACCACAACAGGTATGTTCCAGTCCTCTGCGGCTAAACGTAAAGGATTATCCTCATAGTTTGAGTCATCTTCATCTCTGTCAAATAGGAAGTTGCTATGGTGTTCCAGCACAAACTCCTCTCCCAGCGCTTCGCGAAAGACCTGGGCATTTTGCTCGATAATGCTGGTATAGGGTATAGCATAAATAACCCTATCCATATTGTGGCAAATAGCATGTCTTATAGCAAATTCTAAGGAAGATAGTGTTTTTCCTCCACCGGTCGGAACCTTAAGAGAAAACATTCCTTTGGGCAATGAGGACTTTTCGATGCAAGCAATACGGATTTCATTTCTCTTTCTGTTAATATATCCTTCGCTGCTCTTAGAGCATTTAGCTTCCATATATGTATCAAGATTTTGTAACAGTTGGGATAAGTTAATTTTTAAATCACGGTTTTTTGATTTCTGTGGATCAATAAATCTCTCCGTGTCTCGGTAATCCGCATCCACTAGACAAGAATAAAGCATGCGGGTAAAAAATGAAAGTGAGAATCCAGTACTCTTTCTTATTTCCTCTCTGTCTCTTCCGTGAATTTTAATAGGTAAAGGCGGTAATTTGTCGGTTAGAGATATTTCTTTATGAAATTCCTTGTAGTCGGGCAAATCAGCATTCTCTATACGCTCACTAAGGGATGAGCTGGAACCTGGATCTATCCAATCCGGCATACCGGTATGATGTCCTGCAACAACATAAGCTAATATAAGTCCTGGCAAACCATACTTTTCGAATGCTTCTTTTGCTCCAGCTGTAGAATGGTCCACAGGCACCTTTGAGCCTCTCAGTCGCTTTTGAAATTCAATAGAATATTTGCCTGCATCATGTAGTAATCCAGCAACCTTTCCATATTCCTCTCCATTGAACTTTGAAGCTTTTTTACCTGCTAATTCCGATGTTCCGGTCAAGTGATCGGATAGTTTTTGCCATTCATCCTCCGGCAAACCTACTTTTGTATGAGCATAATACATTTTGCCACCTCCAATAAAGGTTTACACAGTATTATCAAAACTTCAGCATGATCCATAACAAGGCATTCTATCTCATTTACATGCCATAAAAAATTATGACTTACCCACCATTTTCCAGAGGACTTCCTCCTGGAAACACAACGTTGGATCTGTACCCTTTAGAATTGCAGGTATAGGGAGCTGTCTGCTTTTATATGTAAACTCCAATCACCTGGGAAAGTCCTCTAAATCCTCTAGCATATACAAGCACGATATCTTTTTTCCACTAAAGTTCCCAGCTGTTAGTACCAAAGTTACGCATAGTATACAAATATGTTGAACTCCTATAACACAGTATCATTATTTCCATGGCTTTTGAGGACTTTTCGGTATTCTCCCGGGCTTATCCCGGTTTGCTTTCTGAAAACCCTGTTAAAATAGGTCACATTGTTATACCCCACCTGCAGCGCTATATTCATTATGGCATCGTCCGTCCCCGTCAAAAGCTGCTTCGACTTTTCGATGCGTATGTCATTAACATACTCGGAAAAGTTTTTCCCGGTTTCTTTTCTGAATAGCCGGCACAGATAGTCCGGATTTACAAAGTACAGCTTGGATAAATAAGAAAGCTTCAAATCCCTGTCATAATATGCCCGGATGTAATTCTCCACCGCATCGATAATCCAGTGTTTCCCACTGCCGGCAGCCGTTATTAACATTTCCTCCGTTCTATCCCTTTTCATATAATTTAATAGTGTTTGCCGAATCAGGTGCGATACAACCTCCACTATTTCTTTATACTGCTCTATATCCTGTTTTCCAACCTTTTCTGTTCCTTCAAGGGCATCGAGCAAAAGATTTTCCTTTACTCCGGTAATGCCACATGCTTTATGTATCATGCCCTTTATGGAAGGCAATTTTTCCTCTTCCGTCATGTTTCCAAGATATATGACACAGATTTTTCTGCCATTCAAAACCACCGGCTTTACGATTTCCGTAATCCCAAGATAGCAGCGCCCCACATACATTTCGTTTACAGAGAAGGCCTTCCGTATAGAACAGGCCTTGCACCTTAGGCAAAAACGCAGGCCGGCACAGGTAGTCTTGGCTTTATTGCAAAAATCATTATAATGCACTTTATATATCGGATGCAGCTTAAGATCGGGATTGCTTTGAAAAACACCCGAAGCATCATGGATGGATATGTGTATCTTCTTGCCGCTGCATAGCCATTTCATACTTTTATCGAGAATGCTCATAGGTTCCGCATCAAATTTCACCGGGAATTCTTCCTTCCATAGACAATTTAATTTTAATATCCGGTCAGAGCCGACAAATCTTCAAATCCGCTTCATTTAGTTTCATAAAGTTTTCAGACATCTGAACATCGTCTTTTGTTAAAACTAGTTTTCTTTTCAATTCCAACCGAGACCTGGGGATGTCCTTTTCAATTGTACACAAATAACCATACTCTATCCCATAAGTTTTATTTGATAGCAAATCACACTCAAATACCATCATGCTTCAAATTATACCAGAATTTATAATGTATTCAAACATGATGCCTATAATGCCGGAGTTTTACAATACATAAACATGAAAAAGCAATTGCCACCTATTTCCATTCCAGATAATTAAAAAGGAGCGGCTGGTATTACCAACCGCTCTCCCCTGATTATTTATTCATACCGGTATATATTAAAACAGCATCCCTTAAAAATTTAGCCAGTCCAGGCTGCTCTTTGTCATAGTATTGTGTAAACCTCTCATCATCCACATACATCTGAGCAACGCCTGCATGAGCCTCTTTAGTGTAATTTGGCCAAAAATAGCATAACCACTGGCGGTGAAGATCCGCAGCTTTTTGTGCCAGTTCCCCGGCCGGATCGCCGGTTTTAAAGGCCTCTTTTAATGTAGTCATCACGTCTTCACCTAATTTCTGAACTTCTTCGTATTGCTCCTGGGTCATATTTTTAAACTTTTCGTAAGATTTGGCCACTTGCTCTTCACCGTATTTTTCCCTTATCTCTTTTCCGTATTTCTTTTCATTTTCATCCAACAGCTTTTGCTTAAAGCCTTCGAATTTTTCCATATCGCTCATAATAATCCTCCCTTCCGATGCAGCTATTGTTTTTTCTACATTGGCAATCAACGCATCCAGCTGCTTACGTTTTTCAAGAAGCTTTTCACGGTGTTCCTTCAGTGCTGCCAAACTGTCGAAGGACGGCGAGGACATGATATCCTTTATGCTGTCAAGGCTTACCCCCAGCTCCCTGTAAAACAGTATCTGCTGCAACCGGTCGACCTCCGACTGTCCGTATATGCGATATCCTGAAGAATTGATCCTAGCCGGCTTTAGAATCCCAATTTCATCATAATACCGCAGTGTTCTGGTACTGATACCCGCCATCTTTCCCAGTTTTTGCACCGTGTATTCCATGCTTTCACCTCCTGACAAAAATAATTTACACCTTTACGTAACGTTAAGGTCAATAGTTTTTTTAAAATTTTTATATTTTTTATATGTTCGGTCAGAATCTTCAAACTTAGAGCTTTCATAGGCATTATTTGCTTTCAGCCCTGTGTTCGCATAAAGTCATGCTTCAATTTGTATCCAAGCTTAAACTGCATTAAAATATGATGTCAATATTGTTTAAGTTTTAATCAGTACAGTATAAGATAAAGTTTTTCCCGTCCTCTATAATTAGCTTATCGGTATGATAGCATCTATTCCCATATAAAACATGAATTTTAGGAAGCAAATTACAGGGAGGGATATCAAATGGCAGGAAATAAAAAGTATGACCTCATCGTGGCCGGTGGCGGGCTGTCGGGAGTTGCCGCAGCCGTAGCGGCCGCCCGGGAGGGAGTAAAAGTGCTGCTTATTGAAAAGAACGGTTATTTAGGAGGAATGGCCACAGCTGGTCTGGTAAATCCTTTTATGCCCTATTGCGAGCGTTCTGAAAATGGTGGGTATAACTGGAACAAAATAGTAAACGAAGGCCTTTTCAAAGAAATTTTAAGACGTTTGGATGAACTGGAAGGGCTTCATAAGAACAGACAGACCTTCAATGAGGAAATTATGAAGCTCGTACTGGACAGGATGATACTTGAGCATAAGATTGACATACTGCTGCACTCATTTATTTCCTCAGTGGAAAAGCAAGGTGCAAGGCTGAAAGCAGTCACGGTAACCAGCAAGTCAGGGACAGCTTCCTATGAAGGGTCATACTTTGTAGACGCTACCGGCGATGCTGATCTCAGTACCTTGGCAGGCTGTGAGTATAGAATAGGACGGGACTCGGATCACCTGTGCCAGCCCATGACCCTTTGTTTCAGACTTGCCAATGTTGACACATCCAAATACGACCGCAATTTCGTTAATAAAAAGTTCAATGAAATGAAACAAAAAGGGCTAATAAAAAATCCCCGGGAAGATGTCCTCACTTTCGCCCATGTTGTGGACGATGTGATGCATTTTAATTCCACCCGGGTTGTCGGTAAATCCGGAGTAAAGGCCGAAGACCTTACCCAGGCAGAAATTGAAGCCCGGGAGCAGGTTTATGAATTATACCGCTTTATGAAAGATAATATTCTAGGTTTTGAAAACTGCCAGCTGCTTATGAGCGCACCGGAAATCGGAGTTCGGGAGAGCAGGCGCATTGTAGGTGAATATACGATTACGCAGGAAGACTTGTTGAATACGGTGAAATTTGAAGATTCCATAGCTCGGGGCACATATCCGGTGGATATCCACAATCCTTCAGGCTCCGGAACCGTCATACAGCATATCCCTGCCGGTGACTACTATACCATTCCCTACAGGGCCCTCCTTCCAAAAGGGATGGATAACCTCATCGTGGCAGGCCGGCCTATTTCATCCACCCATGAAGCCCATTCCGCATACAGGGTCATGCCTATATGCACATGCATAGGCGAAGGAGCCGGAACTGCTGCCTCCATAGCGGTAAAACGTAATTTAGCCTTCCGGGATGTGGATTATAAAGAAATTCAGAGTCTGCTGGATAGTCATGGCGCTTTATATTAAATCTCCGTTATGTTAAAATGACCCCATAAACATATTTTGGAGGTCATTCTATGAAGTTCATTGACTTGAGAAGCGATACGGTTACACAACCAACCCAGGAAATGCGGGAAGCCATGTACAAAGCCGAGGTTGGCGACGATGTATATGGAGACGATCCTACCATCAGGGAGCTGGAGGAGTATGCCGCACACCTGGTGGGAAAGGAAGCTTCCCTTTTTGTACCCAGCGGAACCTTCGGCAACCAGCTAGCTCTGTTTACCCACTGCAGGCATGGGGATGAGGTCATATTGGGTGACGACTGCCACATAGTGGCCCATGAAGTAGGTGCTTCATCCGTGATAGCAGGAGTGCAGCTGAGAACGCTGCAAAGCCGTAAAGGCGCTCTTGACCCCGATGAAGTCAGATCGAAAATCAGAGGAGAAGATATCCACTTCCCCAGAACCGGGCTCATATGCTTAGAAAACGCCCATTCCAACGGTAGAGTTATACCGTTGGAAAACATGGAGAAAATATACGGCATTGCCAGGGAACACGGAATTCCTGTCCATCTGGATGGTGCTCGGCTTTTCAACGCTGCTACAAGTCTTGGCATTGATGCCGCTGAGATAGCAAAATACTGCGACTCCGTGATGTTCTGCCTTTCCAAAGGCTTATGCGCACCCGTCGGGTCCATGCTGGCCGGCAGCAGCAGCTTCATTGAGAAAGCCAGAAAAGGCCGCAAGCTTATGGGAGGCGGCATGAGGCAGGCAGGTTTCCTCGCTGCGGCAGGGTTGGTAGCTTTAAAAAAGATGAGGCTAAGGCTCAAGGAAGATCATGACAATGCCGCGCTTTTAGGCCAGGAGCTGGCAAAAATACCAGGCATAAAAGTCTTTACGGATGACATACAGATAAACATGGTCTACTTCGACATGAGAGACACCGGGGACGATGGTTCTAAGCTGGTGAAGGAACTACTCAAAGAAGGAATTAAAATAAACGGACCGGAAAATGGCATTATGCGTTTTGTTACCAACTACTGGGTAACAAAGGATGATATAATGCATGTGGTGGATGTAATAAAAAATGTGCTGAAGGCAGCATGATAAAAGCTGTGGTGCATTGTTTTTCTGATTTTAACATTTTGATTAAGAAAGCAATGGCCCTGGAGAGTAATTAACGGTGAATGCCGTTTCATTGATCGCCATTATGCTTAATATTGAAAAAGAACTCCCTTCATACATAAACTGCTGTCAATGAAGGGAGCTCTTTTTATAGTCTTTATAGTTTTTATAGTCTGTATAGTTTTTATAGTCTTTATAGCCTTTATAGCCTTTGTAGTCTTTAAGGCTTAGGCGGTGATTATGTTGTTGGCTGCCTGCAGCCCTAGCTTCTCTATCGCCTGCTCGCGCATCTTGTATTTAAGTATTTTTCCGGCTGCGTTCATGGGGAATTCGGTCACAAATTCCACATACCTTGGAGTCTTATGCTTTGCCATATGCGAGCGTACAAAATCCTTGAGTTCTTCTTCCGTCATCGTTTCTCCGTCTTTTAGTATTACGCATGCCATTATCTCTTCACCATACTGTTTGTCCGGAACTCCGATGACCTGGACATCCCTTACCTTGGGATGGGTATAGATGAAGTCCTCAATCTCCTTGGGATAAATATTCTCTCCTCCGCGGATGATCATGTCTTTGATGCGTCCGGTGATTTTAAAATTACCGTTGGAATCCCTTCTGGCCAGGTCGCCGGTATGCAGCCATCCATCCTTATCGATAGCAGCTGCTGTCGCTTCCGGCATTTTATAATAGCCTTTCATGATATTGTAGCCCCGGGCGACAAATTCTCCATCCACACCGTCGGGCAAATCTTCGCCGGTCACAGGGTCCACGATTTTGCACTCTATTCCTGGGAGAGGACGTCCTACGGTGTTTACCCTAACCTCCAGGGGGTCATCCACACGGCTCTGGGTACAGCCGGGGGATGCCTCGGTCTGCCCGTATACAATGGTTATCTCCTTCATGTTCATTTTATCCACAACATCCTGCATTACCTTTACAGGACAAGGGCTGCCTGCCATTATGCCCGTTCTCATATAGGAGAAATCCGTTTTCGGGAAATCCTCATGCTCCAGCAGGGCGATAAACATGGTGGGTACGCCGTGGAAGCAGGTGATTTTTTCTTTGTTAATGCACTCCAGTGCCGCCTTCGGTGAGAAATATGGCAGCGGGGACATGGTGACTCCGTGAGTCATGGCAGCTGTCATTGCCAGCACCATGCCAAAGCAGTGGAACATCGGCACCTGAATCA
>ENA-OWPA01001517-OWPA01001517.1-bioreactor-metagenome-genome-assembly--contig:-NODE-1517-length-14724-cov-3.000546_pt1 | contig 14724 bp, 11 predicted proteins | sample MGYA00238139_ERZ651803 | MGnify/ENA primary metagenome ERZ651803 (study PRJEB26909, sample SAMN07631231) | bioreactor metagenome | isolation source: Switchgrass digestor | place: USA: Dartmouth...
CTGAAACAACTTCCGTTATTTTGAAGCCTTCTCCATAGCTTGTATTGTTTATTTCATCATGACTTATACAGTGACCAGGATTCTGCGGTATTTTGAAAAGAAACTGGATGGTCCGGAGACTTACACATTAAATCAAATGCAGGTTATGACACCGGAAGATATGCTGCGCCACACTCAAAACTAGGGGATTGAAGGAGGGAACACAGGTGGAAAAAATCATTGAAGTACAACATCTAAGCAAATCCTTTGGGGAGAATGAGGTTTTGAAGGATATTAATTTCTCCGTGCATAAAGGCGAAGTGGTTTGCATTATCGGTTCTTCCGGTTCTGGGAAATCGACCCTGCTGCGCTGCATCAATCTTTTAGAAAAGCCCAGTGGCGGCCAGATCATATACAAGGGCGAGAATATCCTCGATGATAAGCATGATGTTTATAAATACCGCCAAAAACTAGGGATGGTTTTCCAACAGTTTAATCTTTTCAATAACCACAATGTTTTAAGCAATTGCATGGTAGGTCAGATTAAACTCTTGAAGCGCTCAAAAGCTGAAGCCGAAAAAGTAGCTATGAAATATCTGAAAGTGGTAGGCATGGAACAGTATATCAACGCTAAACCTAAGCAATTATCAGGAGGACAAAAACAGAGGGTCGCAATTGCCCGGGCCTTAGCCATGGATCCTGATGTCATACTTTTTGATGAGCCGACTTCAGCTTTGGACCCGGAGATGGTAGGGGAAGTTCTTAAGGTAATGAAGGAATTGGCAGAGTCAGGGCTAACCATGTTGGTGGTGACCCATGAAATGGGTTTTGCCAGGGAGGTGGCCGATCGGGTTGTCTTCATGGATAAAGGCGTTATTGCCGAAGAAGGCACTCCCGAGGATATATTTACAAATCCCAAACAAGAACGGACACGGGAGTTTTTGAAACGCACCTTGGCTCCCCAGACTTCTTCTCAAGTTTCATTTTAATTCCTTGGGCAATGCAAAATAAAAGGAAGGTTTCTGCAATACCAATCATGGCAGAATCCTTCCTTTTCAATTAGTTCGTGCAATCTTCCAGGGCGGCTTTGAACTGGGTCTCATAAAGCAATTTATAAAGGCCTTCCTGTTCCACCAGCTCAAAGTGGCGTCCTCTTTGGACGATTTCTCCTTCTTGGAGGACGATTATTTCATCCACAGCCATAATGGTGGAGAGGCGATGGGCGATAATCACACTGGTACGTCCTTTAAGAATCGGCTCAATAGCTTCCTGAATAGCTGATTCGCTTAATGAATCTAAGGAGGAGGTGGCTTCATCCATAATCAGGATGGGGGGATTCTTTAAAAGAACTCGCGCGATGGAAAGACGCTGCTTTTCCCCCCCGGAAAGTTTAATCCCCCGGTTCCCCACTAAAGTGTCAAAGCCCTTGGGTAGGGTGCAAATGAAGTCATAGATATTGGCTTCCTTACATACACGGATAAGATCTTCTTCTTGGGCCTCTTCATTGGCATAAAGAAGATTATCCCGAATCGTGCCATTGAAGAGATAGGTATCCTGGGAAACCATGCCAATGTTTTGGCGCAGGTAGGTCAGGTCTAAGTCCCGAATATCCACTCCATCTAACAGCACCTTTCCGCCTGTCACGTCATAGAGGCGGGGGATGAGGTTTACCAGGGTGGATTTTCCTGTACCCGAGGGACCTACAATAGCGATGGATTTGCCTTTGGGGATTTCCAGGTTAACATTTTTTAAGATTGGCTTACCGTCATAATCGAAAGAAACCTGATCAAAGACAATATTGCCTTCGCATTTCTTCGGAATAATGGGATGGGGAGGATTCTTTATTTCAACAGGGATATCAAAATACTCGAAAATTCTCGAGAAAAGAGCCAGAGAGCGGATTAGATCCACCTGGATGGTTAAAAGGACATCCACAGGCCGGTAGAGACGGTTGAGGAGGGCTACTACCACAGTTATATCCCCGACGGTTAAATCTGAGCCTAATTTTATGATTAATATCCCGCCGACTAAATAGATGATCATAGGCCCCATGTTGGTAAACGTGTCAAAGATGACCCGGAACCATTTACCCACGAGAATTTCCCGAATGTTAAGTTTTGTAATGGCCTCATTAATCTTCTTAAACTTAAGGTACTCTGTGTTTTCCCGGGTAAAGAGTTTGACCAGGAGTTGACCGCTGACACTTAGGGTTTCGTTAAAGAGCTGATTGGAGGCATCCGTATGCTCCTGTTTGGCCATGGTGATAGCCCAACGCCTGTTGCCGACTTTATTGGTGGGGATGATGAATAAGGGAACAACAGTGATACTGACCAAAGCCAGAAGCCAGTTTTTCTGCACCAGGGCGATGACGGTTGTGAGCAGGATAAAAGTATTGCTGACAATTTTGGTCAAGGTTCCCACTATGACACTTTGAATACCGTTTATATCTGTTGTCATGCGGGTAATGATATCGCCTTGGTTATTATCAGTAAAGAAGCGGTGAGACATCTGCTGGAGATGGCGATACATTTGGTTTTTCATGTCATAAATAATGTGCTGGGCTACCCAAGTGCTTAGGTAATTTTCCAAAACATTAATTAAGTTAGATATTATTAAAACAATAAAGGAAAGGAGAATAAGTTTCAGCAGGAGAGGGAAATCCTTTCCAATCAGACCTTCGTCGATGATTTTTCCGGATAACAACGGGGGAAGAAGACTGAGGATAGAGCTGGTCATGATGGCAATAAAAACCAACAGGAGTCTTGGCCAATAGGGAAGGAGATAACTAAAAATTCGTTTGAGAAAAGGCTTCGTCAATTTTGGGCGATTTTTTTTCTCTTCTTCAGTCAAAGGGGTATGGAGGCTAATTCTGCTTTTGCGTGAGCTGGGATGGGCCATAATTCCTCCTTTCTTTACCTAAGTTCAAATATTATTGAACTAAAGGCAAGGGTGATTATTTAAAGGTAATTATTTAAATATGTAGATTTTTATCTAAGGAATTGATTCAATATTATTTAATAATTATAGAAGATTCCAGAGTATCTGTCACTTTGTCATGGCTCAAAGTCTTGAAGAATGAAATAAACTTTGGAAACAGATAATATCAGACGAATTTCTGACGGCTAAGGAAATATTTTTTGAAAGATGTTGAATAATAATGAATAAATGATATTATTATATTGGTCATAGGATTAAATGGGGTATATTGGTATCCGTGGGGGAGTAGTTAGCATAGCATTGGGCTGTGTGGCAAGTCAACATAATGACTGTTTAGTCTGGCTTGTCTTAAAAAACGAGACTCATGGGCAGTATGTTGGGCTGCCCATGAGTTTTTATTTAATCGAAGCTCTAGTTATACTAATTATATAAGTAAGGAGTAGGATCATGGGAATTATTGAGTTATTTTTAATTGCCGTCGGATTATCTATGGATGCTTTCGCTGTAGCTATCAGTAAGGGCTTATCTTTGCGCAAAATGAGTTATAAAATAGCCCTGCTGACTGCCCTGTTTTTTGGGGGATTTCAGGCTTTAATGCCTCTGTTTGGCTATTTTTTGGGAGCTCGTTTTGAAACCTATATTACTTCCATTGATCATTGGATTGCTTTTATTCTTCTTTCATTTATAGGCTTGAAAATGATCAAGGAGTCCCGAGGACCTTGTGAGGTTCTGGATGAGGGCTTTGATTTAAAGGGTATGCTTTTATTATCAGTTGCCACCAGTATTGATGCTTTGGCCGTAGGAATTACCTTTGCCTTTTTGGGAGTGAATATAGTTCCGGCCATAACACTTATTGGCATAACTACTTTTATAATCTCTTTTTGCGGGGTAAAAATTGGCAACGTCTTTGGCGAATGCTATAAATCAAAAGCAGAACTGGCCGGCGGGATAATTCTCATCCTGATAGGAGTTAAAATACTTTTAGAGCATTTAAACATTTTGCCTTAGGTAATGACAAATATACTTTATTATCGTTATTTAATAGGGTTTATGTGTTGAACCGTGTTATAATTTAATTGTGATATGATCAATTTAAGTTTAATTGTCCGGAAGATGTTTTGAGGTGATAATATGGCTAATCTAAAAGTAGGGGTTCTTATTGGCAGTTTGCGCAAAGATTCCTATTGCCGCAAGTTGGCCCAGGTACTCAAAGGAGTAGCCCCTGAATCATTAGATTTGGAAGAGGTGGAAATAGGTCGTCTGCCTCTGTATAACCAGGATCTGGATGATGGGGATATCCCGGAAGAATGGGCTGTTTTTCGGGAAAAGTGTAATACCTATGACGCTTTTATCTTTGTAAGCCCTGAATATAACCGATCTGTGCCTGGGGCCCTTAAAAATGCTCTTGATGTGGGTTCCCGCCCACCCAGCAAAAGTGTTTGGGACGGTAAACCGGGAGCGGTCCTGACTGCTTCACCAGGTTCCATCGGAGGTTTTGGCGCCAATCATCATCTAAGGCAAATCCTTGCCTGCCTAAATGTACCCACCATGCCCATGGAGGCTTATCTAAGCAAGATAGCCACTGCTTTTGATGAAGAGGGCAACTTAAATGAACGGACTAAGGGATTTTTAGAAAAGTTTTTATCGTCTTTTGCTACTTGGGCAGAGAGAAATAGAATTAAAGAATAGAATTAGGATAATTAAATTAAAGAATTTAATTAGGGAATAGAAGCAAAATGTACTATGAAATTAACTTTTAATATAAAAGTCTTATAAAATCACGAATTTGCTTTTTAAGTAAGTTCGTGGTTTTTATTTATTTGTCACATCGTGGATAAACTTCGAGCGAATTATAACCGTTGTCAAGCGCTATAAGCCTCTTAACAGAATCTTCCTTAATTATTAGAAGAAAAAACATTGCTTAATGCTTTATTTCAAAGTATATTAACGACAGAACTATTTTTAGCGGACATCTCATTACAATCCTTTTTGCTTTGTACAGGAGTCTCTCATATTTTGGGATTATCGTAACCTTTACATGTTTCGGCTTGTAATTACGCTGGTCAAACCCTTATCTTTGTTATGTAAATCTTTTTCACGATTGAGTAAGGGTTTGGTGAGCAAAAAATGTTGCGAGAACCATGAGCATTACCATTCCTAAAGGGCTGGATTAAAATGGGGTTTTTATGATCTTTTTACGAACTATTTAGAAACAACGAACATTGGTCGCATCAATGTTCGTAAGGAGGAGTTACAATGAAGAAAATGCCCCTCAAATATCTATTAGTCCTTACTTTATCTCTGTCTTTATTGTTTACGGGGTGTCAGAGCAGTGAAAAGACCGAAAAAGTGAGTGAAGCCCTTGGTACAAGCTCCATGCCAACTGTTGCCTCCTTCGAGTATGATTTAAGTTTTTTAGCTCGGGATTTGGATGCGGGTTATGATGAAAACATATCTACCCTGATAACTTTTAGCGAAAGCGGTATTGAGGTAACGGGAGAGGGGGCACAGGTTGAAAGCCATAGAGTCATTGTTACGCAAGAAGGAACCTATATATTATCGGGAACAATTCAGGATGGCCAAGTCCTGGTCAACGCACCGGAAACTGCTGAAATACAACTGGTCTTCAAAGGGTTAAGTATTCATAATGAGGATCATTCCGCAGTGTATATTAGAGAAGCGGATAAAGTAATTATCACCTTGGCTTCGGATAGTGAAAACAGTTTAACCGACGGCCAAGAATATATCCAAATAGATGATAATAATGTGGATGGGGTTATTTTTAGTAAAGCGGATCTCACCATCAATGGTAGCGGGATTTTAAATATCGTAGCAAGTTACAAGCATGGAATTGTTTCCGAAAACGATCTGGTCATTACCGGTGGAAAATTTAATATTACTGCTGAGGGACAAGGGTTAGCCGGTAAGAATTGTGTGAAGATTAAAGACGGGAAGTTTAATCTAATTACCAATGGTGATGCTGTTAGATCTGACAATGGAGAAGATTCTACACGAGGTTTCATTTATGTGGATGGGGGAGTCTTTAAGATTAAAACCCAAGGGGACGCATTCCAAGCTGAAACTCTACTCCAAGTAGATGCGGGAACTTTTAACCTTAAGACAGGTGGGGGAAGCGCTAATGCCAGCACGGATGCTTTGGGTCGAGTCAATAGTGACTGGGGAAAATGGGGCGCCCCTAAAGGTAGGGCAGATAGCACTGCTGAAGAAAATACAACCAAAAGTGCCAAAGCTTTGAAAGCTGGTCAAGAGCTGATTCTGAATGAAGGCAGTTTTACAATAGATTCTTCCGATGATGCCTTGCACAGCAATGGAACCCTTGTAATCAACGGTGGCACCTACGGTATCAGCTCCGGGGATGATGGGCTTCATGCGGATAGTGATCTGGTGATAGCCGGGGGAATTCTGGTCATCGATAAAAGTTACGAGGGTATTGAAGGAAATACTGTCACTATTACCGGTGGAATTATTGAAGTAACAGCCAGTGACGATGGCATCAATGTGGCAGGAGGAAACAATCAATCAGCTTTTGACCGCCCTGGCGCTAACAGGTTCATAGAATCGGAAATCGGTGAGCCATATCTCCGGATTAAGGGAGGAGATATTAAAATCAATGCCTATGGCGATGGACTGGATTCCAACGGAAATCTTTTTATCGAAGGCGGTACAATAACTGTCAGCGGTCCGGTTAATAGCAGTAATGGAATTTTAAATTATGGTGAGGGGGGCATTGCTACCATCACCGGTGGAGTGTTCATGAGTACAGGTGGCAGCGGAATGGCCAAAGGATTTTCTGATCAGTCTACTCAATATTCTCTCCTCTACAATCTCTCCAGTGTTGTCCCGGCCGGAAGTGAAGTCAGTTTAACCGATTTTACCGGTAAAGTGGTACTCCAGTGGACTGCAGCCAAAGAGTTTTCCAGTGTCCAACTCAGTGCCCCTGAATTGACTGAAGGGACTTATACTTTGAAAGCCGGTGATATGGTTGAAACAGTTACTCTTTCTCCGTAATTACTTCCAATGACGGGGGAGGAGGAGACAAAAGCTGACCGTAAATGTTTTAAGGAAGTCGGCAAATGCCCAATAGAACCCAGCTTTCTGTTCTGCAGTTTCGAATTATGGAAAAAGGAAATACAACAGTTAGATATAATGTGCAAAACCCCTGAAGCAGTTTTATGAAGCTTCAAGGGTTTTTTATTATCTTTATCGCTCTAAACAATTGTATACAAGGAGGAAAAGGTGATGTGGGATTGCAGGTCCTTTAGTATGATGCTATGATAAATTAACAAAGAAGCTATTGTTCTTAGAACTATATAAAAAGCGTAAAAGTTTAAGTTTAAGTAAACCATAGAAAGTTGAGGGGATATAATGATTTCTGAAGTAATGGCCCAGCAAGTCAAAAATTCTTCCATCATTCGGGCTATGTTTGAAGAAGGAAAACGTCTTGCTACATTATACGGTCCTGAAAATGTTTATGACTTTAGTCTGGGCAATCCCAATTTGGAACCGCCTGTTGAGATAAAGAAGGCTATTCTTCAACTGCTCAATGAAGAAAGCCCCATGCAGCTTCATGGTTATATGAATAATTCTGGTTTTGAAGAAGTGCGGGAGAAAATAGCCCAATCTTTAAATGAGCGTTTTGGCACAGAGTTTGGCTCTGAGAATATCCTTATGACTGTAGGCGCTGCCGGAGGGCTAAATGTTATTTTCAAAGTTCTTCTTAATCCGGAAGATGAAGTAATAACCTTTGCTCCATTTTTTGGGGAATACCGGAATTATGTCCAGAATTACCAAGGCAAATTGATCGTAATTTCTCCTAATACCGTAGATTTTCAGCCTAATTTAAAAGAATTAGCTGAGAAAATCACTCCCAGGACTAAGGCTGTCTTGCTTAACTCTCCTAACAATCCTACAGGAGTGATTTACTCACGGGAGACGATTATTGCTCTGGCTGATCTTTTATGGGCTAAGCAACAGGAGTATGGTACAGATATTTATCTCATCAGTGATGAACCTTATCGGGAATTGGTTTATGAGCAAAAAGAAGTGCCCTATTTGACCAAGTATTATGTCAATACCCTTGTGGCATATTCCTTCAGCAAATCCCTTTCCCTGCCTGGTGAAAGAATTGGCTATTTGGTTATTCCGAAGGAAGCTGCAGATTATGAGAATCTTATTGCGGCAGCGAATATTGCCAATCGCATTCTTGGCTTTGTTAATGCTCCTTCCCTTTTTCAGAAGGTTATTGCTAAATGCTTACAAGTTAAGGTGGATTTAGAAGCTTATAATCGTAACCGGGAATTGCTTTATAATTCTTTGGTCTCTTATGGCTATAGCTGTATTAAGCCGGAAGGAGCCTTCTACCTGTTTATCAAAACGCCTCTGGACAATGACCTGGAATTTTGTGAGCTTGCCAAAAAGAAAAATATATTAATTGTGCCGGGAACATCCTTTGGTTGTCCTGGCTATGCTCGTATTGCATATTGTGTGGCTCATGAAACGATAGTCAGAGCATTACCCGGTTTTAAAAGCCTATTTGAGGAATGCAAATCGATGAAATAAACATCTGGGCAGCAGTATATTGACTCGAAAAAAGCTTCGGGTGTCTCTTTTCATGGAGTATTATTAAGAAATTGGTTTAGACGGGGAGGAGACGAGCCAGTAATTGTAGAATATTGAAAAGATTAGGGTTTAAGACATAGAAAAGATGGGTAGATGGAGAAAAGATTTAGATAAAGAGCGGTAGCCTGCTCAATAATAAGAGGTGAGACTATGGGAAAAGTCCCTCATCAAAAGCCGTGTGTAATAATTCGAGTGGTTATCCTTGGATTACTATTGGGCCTGATTTTTCCTAGCACATGTCCCGCAGCCTCCTCCCAGGAACAAGTAAACATATTGATCCTCAACTCTTATCATCAAGGAATGAAATGGACTGATGATCATGTTGAGGGAATCATCGAAAAATTATCAACCCCGGAACAAGACAGGCAATTCTATGTGGAGTATCTGGATTGGAAAAGATATCCCTATGAAGAGCATCTTGCTGATTTAAGGAACTATTTCCGAAGTAAATATGGTAACAACAAAGCCCTGGACTTAATTATAACGACAGATGACATGGCTTTGGAATTTGCTCTTAAATATCGGGAGGAAATGTTTTCTAATGCTCCTATTGTCTTTAGTGGTGTGTTAAAAAGCAGTGCTGACAGAATATTACAAGGGCAGACCCGAGTAACCGGTGTATATGAATATATGGATGCAGAAAGCAATATCAAGCTTGCCCTGCAGATAAACCCTGGATTGAAGAATATATATATTGTCCATGATTTATCCGAAAGCGGTCAGGCTTGTGGCGATAGCTGTTTTCAGGCACTTGAGAGAGTCAATCGCCAGCAAAATCGCCAACTTAATGTACATAGCTTAGCTAATTTGAGCCTTCAGGAAGTATTGCAAACAGTTTCTACACTAGAAAAAGATAGTATTGTTCTTATTGGCACATATTTTATTGACGGTGCCGGTGAAATCCTGGTTACAGAAGTGGCAGCCAGCCAAATCAGTCAATCGAGCACCGTCCCGGTATATTCTTTATATGATTTTCATCTGGATAGTGGGATAACAGGGGGATATCTGACAAGCGGCCGTATTCTTGGTGAATTGGCTGGCGAACAAGCTCAAAAGATCCTTAACGGAGAAGATGTGGAGAATATCCCCATAATCCAGCAAACGGTTTTTATCCCATCGTTTAATTATGATCAATTGGTCAGGTTTAATATTTCTGAAGATTTGCTTCCGGAGACCAGTCAAATACTCCATAAACCTTTTTCTTTTGTGGAAACTTACCGATCGATAGTATATACTACTTTGTTCATCTTTGTTGTACTTGTAATCTTAATTTTTGGTTTGTCCGTGAACATTAAAAAACGCATTAAAGTGGAGAAACAATTGCGTGCCCGGAATGAAGAGATAACAGCAATGCACGAGGAACTTACTGCCACTGAGGAAGAACTCCGGCAGCAATTTGATGAATTAATGCATCATAAACAGCAGTTGGAAGAGACCAAACAGCTGCAAGAATTGGTCCTTGAGGCCGCCACAGACAGTATTTGGGATTGGGATATAGTGAAAGATATCCGCCGTTATTATTCCAAGAATTCCAAGATATTGGGATATGATTATGAAGAAATTAAGAGTGTAATGTTTTGGGAAAACTTAATTCATCCGGAAGATAAAGAAGTGTTTGAAAAAACTCTAATGGAGCATTTGGATCAGAAAACTTTAAGGTACAATTGTGATTATCGCGTATTGGACAAAGAAGGAAATTACAGGTGGATTAGGGCTTTTGGTAAGGCTTTGTTTAATAAAGAAGGCCAACCCTATCGAATGGTGGGTTCTCATCGGGATATAACAGAACTTAAAGAAAAAGAAATGGAAATTGAATATTTGGCTTATCATGATTCCCTTACGGGGTTGCCTAATCGGGTGATGATCAAGGAAATTGTGGAAAATGAGATTGCTAAAGCTAAAGAAAATGGCAATGTTTTGGCCCTGATGTTTTTTGATATGGATAACTTTAAAGCAGTTAATGATACCTACGGCCATGCTACAGGCGACCAGCTTTTAGTCACCGTAAGCCGTCATCTTAAGGAAATCCTGGATGATAATGTAGTTGCCCGGCTGGCAGGAGATGAGTTTTTAATTCTTATCCGGGACGTCAGAAATAAAGAAGATGTTATAGGTTATGTGCATAGGATCCAGGCAATATTCGAAAAAGCGTTGATTATCTATAAACAGTACTGTTATGTTTCTGCCAGCATTGGGATTGCTTATTACCCTAAAGACGGAGAGAATTTCGAGACACTTCTAATTAATGCCGATACGGCTATGCATAAGGCTAAAGAGCAAGGGAAGAGAGACTATGTGGAATTTAATGCGGAAATGGGTAAGGCTGCCATTGAAAAAGCAGAAATTCATAAAGACCTGCGCAAGGCCATTGAGAATCAGGATTTCCTCCTTTATTATCAGCCCCAAGTGGAGCCCATCACAGGTAAAATTCTCGGCTTAGAGGCTTTAATTCGCTGGCAAAAGGATGGTGTCCTTGTTCCACCCAATAAGTTTATTGGGGTTGCTGAAGAGACAGGCCTTATTTTACCCATAGGAAGATGGGTTATGAAAGAGGCTTGTGGTTTTCTGAATCGACTTAACGCTATGGGCTATCAGGATATAACCATGGCTGTCAATATTTCCGCTCTACAGCTTAAAGAAGATGGTTTTGTGGAAATGGTCCTGGAGTTGTTGGATTATAACAGGTTAGATCCCAGTAAATTGGAGTTGGAAATTACAGAGACCGTGCTCATAGAATTTTTAGATACCAAGGTTATGAAGGTCTTAAACAGCCTTATGGAACATGGGGTTAAAATATCTCTGGATGATTTCGGGTTAGGTTATTCTTCTTTGAACTATATAAAACAGTTACCGATTTCAACTTTGAAAGTGGACAAATCTTTTATCGATGATATTCATGTCATACCGGACGGCAAGAATATTACAGGCATGATCATCACTTTGGCTCATCAGTTGGGCTTAAAAGTTATAGCCGAAGGGGTAGAGAAGCCTGAGCAAAGAGATTATTTGCTAAAATATGAATGTGATGCTATTCAAGGATACTTATTCAGCAAACCTTTGCCAGAGGAGCAAATCCTTAAACTGCTTAAGGAAAGCTTTTAAAAAGCTGTCCTTAAGCACGCATAACAGTGCTCAATTCCTGTAACAGAACATAAATCCTTTCTGCCAAAGTCACGTCCAGTGTGCCTGTACCACAGCTTGGAGTAAGCAGGCTTTGTGCTCTGAGCCTTGTTTCATTGACACCTTTTTTGCTCAATTCTTCAATGTTCTTTTCCAAACGGGCTTTGAGACTGGGGACAGATTCCGTCCAGGCTTTTGGGGAAGTCGGCACAATTCCCCAGGACAGAATGCCTCCTTTTTGCAGGAATTCCTCTAAAGGCTGCGCTAATACAGCCATACTTGTCATATACTCGTAAGCGTCAAAATTAACTACTTTAATGTTTGTATCAAAGACCAGAGTCCAATCCATTCCGGCACAGACATGAACTGCAGGAATGCCCCCTTCAGCCAGAATTCCTTCAGCTATTTCATTAAGATTTTGGATCAAAGTATGGCGTTCTAAGGTTAAATGGGTAGAGGAACCATAGGCATATAGAGCGGGGTCATCAATGGACATCAAAACAGGCAGACCAAAACGGGCTAGTGTTCTGGTTTGCCAACGGGCATGCAATTTTAATGCTTTTATCAAGATATCACGCAACTGTTCATTATAATAGGAAGCTTTACCGTTAATCTCAGTAATCTCCATCCCAACTGTCAAGGGGCCGCTTAATTGTCCTTTTAAAAGAATTGCATCCTGGGTACCCTTTTGCTCCAGTTCCCGGCAAAAATGGTGAAAGCCCACTCCGCCGGCCGGGGTAAAGCCGAATTCTTCCAGGGCGTTTTCTACACCTGCTTCAGCCTGGAAATAAAGCTCATAGAAGCGGGTCATCCGTTCAGGCCAATCAACGGCGTTTATCTGGAATTGAGGCTTATCAAAGCCTTCAATACAGCCTGTCTCAACAAGGACTTTTAAATATTGTCCGACAAATGCGCTTTCCGCTCCAAGCCGGGGTAGCTGTGGCCAATGAGGTGCTTGTGGGAGATTTTTCCAAATCAGGTTAAGAGCCTGCTGCGGGTCTATATAAGGGAGGCTGCCGATGCCTGTAGCAAGGAAATGAGGGTGCCAAGTTTGGACATTCATTTTAAAACCTACTTTCTTTGATTATTTAACAGGAGATAAATGGTGATTTTTTGATATCCTCTATCAAGATTAAAAGAAAAATATACTTTATTGGAATAGATTAACAAAGACTAAGCTAATCTTCAAGGTTTTCAAGAAGCAAGGATTAAAGCTAATATTATGATTGGTTTAAATTCTGAAGGATAAAAGATTAAAAGGATAACAAACATGGAAAATAACAATCTCGTAACTTTACGTCAAAAAGCTAAACTTCTTCCTTCTACTCCGGGTGTGTATTTTATGCGTGATTCTTTTGGACGGATCATATATATAGGTAAGGCTAAGAGTCTTAGAAACAGGGTAGCCCAATATTTTACTAAGCAAAACCACCGGGAGCCCAAAGTAGAGGAAATGATCCAGCGAATCGCTGATTTTGATTATAGAGTTTTGGATACAGAATTGGAGGCTCTTCTTGAAGAATGCCGTTTGATTAAAGAACTGAAGCCTTTTTACAACCGGCAAATGAAGAATGACCAAAAATATGTTTATTTAAAAATACCTCATGAGAAATATCCCAAGTTGGAGATTGTTCAACAGAAAGAGGAGGATGGAGCAGTGTATTACGGCCCTTTTAAAAGCCGTCATCAGGTGGAAAGGGCGGTTGAATACTGTAAGGATTTATTTAAGCTGCGGAAATGCTCCGTACCGGGACTGCCTAAAAGCCGTGAAGGTTGCTTTTATAAACAATTAGGAACTTGCTTTGGGGTATGCACAGGGAAGGTAAGTCCTGAGGAATATCAGGTATATGTTCAGGCACTGTGTCAAGTAATCGAAGGAAAAGATAAAAGGGAAATTAAAAAGCTTCAAAGCCGTTTAGAACAAGCAGTGTCAGAGCTGAAATTTGAGGAAGCTGCTCGTTACCGTGAATACCTTCAGGGGGTTACATATGTCCAGGAGAGGCAGAAATTCCTTAGTTCGTCACGGAGGATAAGAAGTTTTCTCGTGATTGAATCTTTTGAATCTCTGCCGGAGGATATGAGCAAAGTTAAAGTGTTCCTTATTAGCGGGAACAAACTTTTGCTGAGCAAAATCATCAACTTGCCGGAACATATTCATAGTGGTGAGAAACCGCAAAGCCAGGCTCCTTTGACCAAGGAGTTAGAAACCTTTCTTGTCGGAGTTCAAGAAAGGCTTACCTGTATACTTGCCGAGAGCAGAGGAAGCTTTCGATCAATATCCCAGCAGGAAGTAGATGAGGCTCAGATTGTCTATTCTTTTCTGCGACGAAAAAATATGCTTCATTATTTTTTTATTTCCCAAAAAGCTCTGAAACAGAAAAGTTTTGTGGAGGACTATAAAACTGTCTTGCTCAAAATATTGTCTGAATGGCAAATGAAGGAAAGTAAAATATAAAAATGAGAAAAGCTATAGCAACAAGGATTTGTGATCAGCAATAGAAAAGCCAAGGGAGAGATTACCCTTGGCTATTTCTTTAGAGCCACAGCATCGTTACAACTTAATTTCCCTGGCATATTTGAACAGCAGTTTCATACTTATCTTCGATTTCATCATAAGCCACATAAAGATAATTCATAATCAGTGGTACCAAATCTTCGGGGTCTAAAGAATCTACCAGGAGAAAACGATTTTTATAGTACATTTGGTCTTGGGGATAGTAAATACCGTAAGCGCCGATTAACGAAGTAAGGTTCCAATGAGCAATGGTTTTTTCCAGCTCAGGCAATTGCTTACCGATTCTCGGTAAAATTGTGACCACGATTTGGAATAAAGTAAAATCTTCATAATCTATCATGCCAAGCTCAAAAAATACAAAACCCGTGCCATCATCCCGCATGGAAGTTAAAAAGCTTAAGGAGAGATAACCATTTTCTAACTCACGAAGCTGAACCTCAGTGCCGATTGCCTTGATCTTTTCCTGAAGGAGAGACATAATTGCGGCTTTTTTCTTTGTATCCATTCTTTCTTTCCTTCCTTATATGCGTTTA
>ENA-OWPA01001521-OWPA01001521.1-bioreactor-metagenome-genome-assembly--contig:-NODE-1521-length-14701-cov-6.859956_pt1 | contig 14701 bp, 9 predicted proteins | sample MGYA00238139_ERZ651803 | MGnify/ENA primary metagenome ERZ651803 (study PRJEB26909, sample SAMN07631231) | bioreactor metagenome | isolation source: Switchgrass digestor | place: USA: Dartmouth...
ATTATATACGACTATGTAAAGGATTTTAATGATGGGCTAGCATATGTATGGAAAGACGATAAACAAGGTTATATAGACAAGAATGGTAACGAAGTTGTACCAATAAAATATGACCACATAGGAGGTTTTAGTGAAGGATTAGCAGTTGCAAGAATCGGTAAAAAATATGGTTATGTTGATAAATCAGGTAAAGAAGTTATACCGATTATATACGATTTCGCCAGTGATTTTAGCGAAGGTCTTGCAAGAGTAACGATAAAGGAAAAAGATGAGAAAGGAAAAACAGTTATTAAAGAAGGATATATAGACAAAACCGGGAAATTAGCTATTCCAGCCATTTATGATTGTGCCGACGACTTTAAAGAAGAGGTAGCGGTTGTTTGGAAAGGTGACAAGTGCGGATATATAGACAAAACCGGCAGAGAGATAGTCCCACTTATTTTTAATGAGGCGTATCCTTCCAGTGATGGCATGATGAGGGTAAGAGATGAGAACGGAAGATACGGGTATATTAAAAACCCTTTTAAAAATGAAGTACAGGCAATTCCGACACAATCTAAAATCACCGTAGATGGAAAAGAAATAAAACTAGAGGCTTATACTATCAAGGGAAATAACTACTTTAAGCTGCGAGATTTGGCAATGGCCTTAAACGGAACATCAAAACAGTTTGAAGTAAAATGGGATAGCGAAACTAATGCAATAAATATATCAACAAACAAATCCTATACCCCCGTTGGTGGAGAGCTTAAAACATCTATAGCACCTTCAGCAAAAGAAGCAGTATTATCAAGTTCATTAGTTAAAATAAACGGAGAAAACACAAACCTTACTGCTTATGCTGTTGAAGGCAGCAACTATTTTAAATTGAGGGACATTGCAAAGGCTTTAAATTTCGGCGTAACGTGGAAAGCAAATACTAACTCCGTTATAATAGATACAACAGCAGAATATAGTGAATAAATAAAATTGTATCCAAGAGCTTATTTTAGTAAATAAGCTCTTCAGCCTGTTGACAAAGTCACTAAATGTGACGGTCAGCAGGTTTTTTAATTTTAGATGGCGAATTTAAACAAGTAAATCTATCATCTTAGAGGTGAAACTATGCTGGCCAAAAAAGACCGGAACTCTGTCAATCAAGTGGAAATCATAAGTATCGAGGAACTGGTTCCAGAGGATCATCTTCTGCGAGCTGTGGAAGAAAGCATCGATTTTAATTTTATCTATGATGAAGTAAAAGACTTATACTCTGAAACCCATGGGCGGCCAAGTGTTGATCCTGTTGTCCTCATTAAATTATTACTGTTACAATCCCTTTACGGTATCCGGTCTATGCGCCAGACCATTAAAGAAGTAGAAGTTAATGTAGCTTATCGGTGGTTTTTGGGATACGGATTTCGGGAAAAGGTACCTCACTTTTCAACCATTGGAAAAAACTATGAGAGACGGTTCAAAGAAAGCGATCTTTTTGAAAAAATCTTTGAGCGGATTTTAACAGAAGCCATAGAGTGTGGCTTTATCTGTGCTGACGCTATCTTTATCGATGCCACCCATGTAAAAGCCAATGCCAACAAGAAGAAGTATATAAAGAAAATTGCTAAACAGCGGGTGCAACAAAGTAAAAAAGAGTTATTAGAAGAAATAAATCAAGAAAGGATTGCAAATGGTAAGAAACCCTTTGAAGAAGAACAAGACAGCGATGAAGATAATACAGGAGATACAAACAATACATCAGGAGACAGTAGCAAGGGAAAAGATAAGGTAATCAAGGAAAGCACAACTGATCCAGAAAGCGGGATGTTTCACAAAGGGGAAAAAGAAAAATGTTTTGCTTACACCGTAACGGTAGCCTGTGATCGTAATAACTTTGTTTTAGGATTAAAAGCAGCTCCTGGCAATCAACATGATAGTCAAGTATTCTCTGATGTATTTCAAAAAGTAGTTGGTAAACATCCTGAGATAGAAGCCGTAGTAGTAGATGCTGGATATAAGACACCGGCCATTTGCCGTGAAATCATAAAAGCTGGCAAAGACCCCATCATGCCTTACAAGAGGCCCATGACTAAAAAAGGCTTTTTTAAGAAACGTGACTATGTCTATGATGAGTATTACGATTGCATAATTTGTCCGAACAATCAAGTATTAACATACAGCACCACTGACAGAGGGGGCTACAGGCAATACAAAAGCGACCCTGAGATCTGCTGCCGATGCCCTTTAAGGGAAAAGTGCACCCAGAGCAAGAATATGACGAAAGTGGTTAGTAGGCATATATGGGAAGACTATGTGGAAATAGCAGAAGACCTAAGGCACACCAAGAGGGGACAAGACCTATACAAGATGCGTGGGGAGACGATAGAGAGAGTCTTTGCCGACGCTAAAGAGAAACATGGGATGCGTTACACACAATACCGAGGCTTGAGGAAAGTAGAACATTACCTCACGCTTGTTTTCGCATGCATGAATTTAAAGAAATTAGCAATGTGGAAAAGAAAACAGAAGACAAAGCCACCTACACCACAGCCTGTAGTATCAGCTGTTGCTCTCGCATCATATTTTTTATCGCACGTCAAAAAATGGCATCCAAGATTTTTCCTTGGATGCCATTTTTGTCTACAGCCTGAATCCCTCTGCTTTGCAGAGGGATTGTGGCTTCAATAGGCTAGTATCAACACAACAACAGTTTATAACTGTGTTTTCCTTAAATTGTAATCATATTTATTTTGAGGATACGCCCGCTTCGGCGAAAGTGGCCATTTCCCTTAGTATCTTCAGACTGGCATCAACCAAATTCATGGCGAGAGCAGCGCCGGTACCTTCGCCCAAGCGCATATTCATAATTAACATGGGCTTTATTTTTAAGTATTCCAGCATGACCTTGTGACCGGGCTCTTCCGAAAGGTGAGAGCCAAGCATGTAGTTTTTGGCAAGGGGGGCAATTTCTGATGCAATTACCGCGGCAGCTCCTGAAATAAAGCCGTCGATTAGGACCGGTACCCGATTTGCTGCACAGGCAAGTATCACACCTGTCAAGCCGGCGATCTCCAAGCCTCCAACTTTGGCTAAAACCTCAATGGGCTTGGCAGGGTCTGGCTTATTTACCTCCAATGCTTTTTCTATAGCGGCTATCTTCTTTTTCAGTCCCTCGTCATCAACACCGGTGCCCCTGCCTACTACTTCTTTGACCGGGAGACCGCTGTACGTTGCTATGATGGCCGTGCTGGGGGAGGTATTTCCGATTCCCATTTCGCCGATGGCAATTAAACCCGCACCTTCGCTGATTGCTTCTTCTGTTATTTCAATACCGACCTCAATGGCCCTGATTGCTTCCTCCTCGGTCATAGCCGGACCTTCAGCCATGTTTTTTGTCCCGTAGGCTACCTTTCTTTTAATGATGTTTGGCACGTCCGGCAGGTCTGTGGCAACGCCGATATCCACCACGTAGAGCTTAGCATTCTCATGCCTGGTCAGCACGCTCATGGCAGCACCGCCGTTTACGAAGTTTAGCACCATTTGGGCAGTAACTTCCTGAGGATAAGGCGCCACACCTTCCTTGACGATGCCGTGGTCTCCTGCCATCAGGATAGCTGCTTTCTTCGGCAGTTCCGGAATCACCTGGCCCGTGATGCCGGCAATCTGCTTTGCGATAGTTTCAAGCATTCCCAAACTTCCCTGTGGCTTTGTCAGTTCATCCAGCCGTCTTTGGGTCTTTTCCATGACGGCCTCATCCAAGGGTTTAATTTTTTGTAAGGTCAGCTCAAGCTTGCTCATAACAATTCCTCCTGTAAATTTTATTATTATAAACTTTTTAAGTGCTTATAAGCGAGTTAGGTTAGTCTTGACAAGTCATTGCGTTGGGCCACTTGCAAGTCCTTATGGGTAACTTTAAAATGTCCCAACTGTATTAAAAAAGTCCTAAGATTGAATAGAATTCAATCTTAGGACTTTACCATCATCCTAAAAGACTCTCTTATTAGGCAGGTCTCCTGGCTCGCAGTTCATAGCCCATCCACGCCTTCCCAAAGGCTTTTGCCTCCAGTGGCATAATGTGGACGGCTCCTGCTTACAGTGGCGGGACCGCTCAGGACTTGCACCTGATTCCCTATTCTCCCCTAAACGGGCACCTAATAAGTTGTCATATTTATTTTCTAATATTTATATTCACCGCAAAAAAGGATTTTCCTTCTTTTTAGTGTCAGTAAAAACAAAATCCTGCATGTAAAAATTGATGTTAAGAATGAAAGTTAAAACAAATCAATTTTAAGATAAGAAGGACTTTCACAGACATTAAAGAAGTAATTAATATTACAATTTTTTAAGGGAGTATATGCCATGTCAACCATAATCGAAAATGACTTTGTCAGGGAACAGTTAAATGCCATACTGGAATCCAGTTATGACGGCATTTATATTACCGATGGCAAAGGGAGGTTTTTGAACATTAATGACAGGCTTCTCCAGATGTCGGGATATACAAAGGAAGAGGTAATAGGAACCTATGCTCAGGACCTTGTCAAAACCGGAGTTATTGACAAGTCCGTCGTGGAGATGGTTATAGAGCGAAAAGAGCGCGTTACGATTACTCAAAGCCTTAAGGGCTTGACCGTAAAGGAAATCATGGTGACAGCTACTCCCATATTTGATGACAGCGGCAATATCAAGTTTATAGTGGCAAATGTGCGGGACATGACCGACTTGATCTATCTCCAGAATGAGTGCGACAAGGCCCAAACCCTTTCAAAGCAGTACTATTATGAGCTCATAAAAGAAAGGGGATATTCTGGAAAAGTTATTGCAGAAAGCCGAGAGATGCAAAAAGTGCTGCAGCTGGCATTTCGCCTTGCCCAGGTTGACTCTAATGTTTTAATTGAGGGAGAATCCGGTACCGGCAAGGAAGTAGTTGCAAGATTAATTCATGAGCTGGGCTCAAGGAGCAAGAACCCATTCATTTCGATAAACTGTGCCGGAATTCCTGAAGCCCTGCTGGAGGAAGAACTGTTCGGCTACGAGGAAGGTGCTTTTACAGGAGCTAAAAAGGGTGGTAAAATCGGATTAATAGAACTGGCTGATGGGGGTACCCTGTTTTTAGATGAGCTAAATTCCCTCCCACTGGGGCTTCAGGGAAAGCTCTTGAGAGTCCTGGAGACCTATGAGCTGACTAGACTGGGCGGTGAAAAGACCAAAAAAATTAATTTCAGGTTGATTACTGCTGTAAACAAGGATTTAAAGGACTTGGTTAGTAAAGGCCTCTTTAGGGAAGATCTGTACTTCAGGATAAGCACGGTTCCCCTGTTTTTGCCGCCCCTTCGCCAGAGAAAAAAGGACATAATCCCCCTGGCCCTTCACTTCCTCAACTATTTTAACAACAAGTATAATGCCAGGAAAACCTTATCTTCCAGCATATTAAAGGCCCTTGAAGCATACAACTGGCCGGGAAATGTGAGGGAGTTAAAAAATCTTATTGAAAGATTGGTAGTTCTCACTGAAGATGACCTGATTACGGAAGAAGACCTGCCCCAGGAGATGATTAGCTGGTCTCCTAACGAGAAATACCAGGTGATTGTGAAAGATGTAGTCCCCTTGGAAAGTCTGGTGGATGAAGCGGAAAGGAAGCTGCTCATGCTTGCTATGGAACGCTATGGGTCCACCAGGAAAATTGCAAGGGCTTTAGGCATAAGCCAGACTTCCGTAGTAAGAAAACTAAAAAAATTTTTTGGTGAACAGGCTACCCGAGTCAGTAGCGGTTCAGGTGAAACATAATTTACTCGCCTAAAAAGCTTAAAATTATAGAAAAGCACTTGCACAAAAGCCCTTGTGAACCAATTTCGGTTCACAAGGGCTTGCTTTGTTTTTGGAATACTTTATTAAAATCCTTGCCATGAGGCGGTTTCGTGACTTTTTTCACATATCCCAATACTTGGTATGATAATTGCTTCACAAATTAAGTAAAGCCAAAAATAATTAATGGGAGGTTATGTTGATGACGTCCAAATACAACAATCTGTTTGAACCTTTTAAAATCGGGAAGCTTGAGATTAAAAACAAATTTGTAATGGCGCCCATGGGGCCGGGAGGCCTTTCTAACGAGGACGGGGCCTTTAACGAAAAGGGCGTAGAGTATTATGTGGAGCGGGCAAAAGGTGGGACCGGCCTAATAATCACCGGTATATGCTATGTGGAAAATGAAGTTGAAAAAAAGGTTATGCCATCCATGCCATGTCCCACATTAAATCCTGCAAGCTTTATAAAAACTGCTGCTCAAATGACTGAAAGGGTCCATGCGTATGACTCAAAGATCTTCCTGCAGCTTACCGCAGGTTTCGGAAGGGTGGCAATCCCTGCAGTGCTTAAAGGAGATGCGGTAGCACCATCCCCCATTGAAAACTTCTGGAACCCTAAAATCAAATGCCGCGAACTGACAACCGAGGAAGTGGAATATATAGTTAAGAAGTTTGCCGAGGCATCGGTAATTGCCAAGATGTCAGGCTTTGACGGAGTGGAAATTCACGCAGTCCATGAGGGCTACCTGCTGGACCAGTTTACCATAGCTCTCTTTAACAAGAGGACCGACAAATACGGCAACGACCTTATGGGAAGGCTGAGATTTCCCATCGAAATAGTTAAAGCCATTAAAAAGGCCTGTGGAGATGATTTCCCAGTATCCCTGAGGTACAGCGTAAAGAGCTACATTAAGGGTATCAGGCAAGGAGGCCTCTACGAGGAAGAGTTTGAGGAACTTGGTCGTGACACGGAAGAAGGGCTACAGGTAGCCAAGATCCTGGAAGAAGCGGGTTACGATGCATTCAATGCCGATGCAGGCACCTACGATTCATGGTACTGGAACCATCCGCCCATGTATCAGAGGAAGGGGCTTTACCTGCACCTGACCGGAAAGTTAAAGGAAGTTGTTAAGGTCCCGGTCCTGGTTGCTGGAAGAATGGAAGATCCGGATTTAGCAAGCAGCGCCCTGGAAGAAGGCATGGCCGATGCCATAGTTATCGGCAGGGGCTTGCTGGCCGACCCACAATTGCCAAATAAGATTAAGGCGGAGAAACTGGATGATATTCGCCCCTGCCTTTGCTGCCACGACGGATGCATGGGCAGAATCGCCCAGATAAAGCCCATATCCTGTGCCGTAAATCCCCAGGCCGGCAGGGAAGCGGTATATGGTCTTACGCCTGCTGAAAAGCCAAAGAAGGTCATGGTCATCGGCGGCGGAGTTGCAGGCATGGAAGCGGCCAGAGTCAGTGCCTTAAGGGGGCATGAGGTCAGCCTCTATGAAAAGAGCGACAGCCTAGGTGGTGTAGTTTTGGCAGGAGGAGTGCCCGACTTTAAAGAAGCAGATTTGAGGCTAGTTAGCTGGTATGAAAAACAGCTAAAAGACCTGATGGTAAACGTCAACCTGAATTCCGAAGTGACAAAGGACTTGGTGGACAAAATCCATCCCGATGTAGTTATCGTGGCTACGGGTTCCGTGCCAAAAACTTTAAATGTCCCCGGCATCGATAAGGCGGTTGAGGCTGTTGATGTGCTGAGAGGAAAGGCAAAAGTTGGCGATCGCGTGGTAGTAGTAGGCGGTGGCCTGGTGGGTTGCGAATTGGCCCTTTGGCTTGCCAAGCAGGGCAAACAGGTTACAATTGTGGAAGTAATGGAAAAGATTTTGTCAGCCGGCTTGCCGATACCCCACATGAATTCAGCCATGCTAAAGGACCTCTTGGCTTATTACAAAGTAAATATAAAGACCAAAGCCTCTGTAGCTTCCATAAAAGATGATGAAGTTGTGATAAAGACCGAATCCGGAGAAGAGACGATTCCCGCAGACAGCGCGGTCATTGCTATAGGCTACAATCCAAAGAACGACCTTTACAAGGAAATTGCCAGGAACTATCCGGAGACTTACCTCCTGGGAGACGCAAGAAAAGTGCAGAACATCATGTACGCCATCTGGGACGCCTACGAGGTAGCGAGGAATATATAAGGGGGTATGACATCCGTGAGACAGTACAAGATGGAACTTAGCGATGAGGAGAAAGAGATACTGGAAGGCAAACACGGGGAAGTCATGCGGAAGATATTAGAATCGGTGGTGCTCTACGGGGAAGCCTTTGAAGCCAAAAGGCTTATCCCCATAGATGGCCCCGTTCACCTGGTCACTTCCTTTGGCCTTTCGGGAATTGAAACGGTATTTGATATGATGGATGAACTGATAGAGGCTGGAGTTAAGGCAAAAGCACCTTTTACCGTGGATCCGAGGCCCATGGACTTTGAAAACGTGGAGTGCAGCGATGTTCAAAAGAAGATTTTTAGTGTCCTCTACAGCAATCAGGCCAGGTACGAAGAGCAGCTGAGAAAACTTGGTTTAAAAAATGACAATGCTTTTACCTGCACCTGCTACATGCCGCAGGTAGGAAATGTTCCCAAAAGGGGCCAGGTCTTGTCCTGGGCTGAATCCTCTGCCGTTGTGTATGCAAATTCCGTAATCGGTGCCAGGACCAACAGGACCTCCGGCATCATTGAGCTCTTGTGCGGGATTTTGGGCAAGGTTCCTGAGTTTGGACTGGTGACAGATGAGGGAAGGCGGGCTAAGTGGCTTGTGGAAGTAAAGACTTCCAAGCTGCCAAATGCTCAGGTCCTTGGAAGCGCCATCGGCATGAAGGTCGTGGAAGATGTGCCATACATCGTGGGGTTGGATAAGTTCCTGGGGAAGGGCTTAAACAGCACTACGGAAGATTACCTTAAAGATATGGGGGCAGCCAGCGCATCAAATGGCGCTGTGGGCCTATACCACGTGGAGAACATAACTCCAGAAGCCATAGAGCAGGGCAGAGATCTCCTGGTAAAAGATTACAAGACCTATATGATAGATGACGAAGAAATCGAAAGGGTCATAAAATCTTACCCCGTGCTTTGGAAGGATTTAAACGCAAAGCCTGCCAAATGCTTCATAGGATGCCCGCACCTTTCCAAAAACCAGATTTACGAGTGGATTGAAAAAGTTTCACATAGGCTTGCCAAGGCAGGCAAGGATAAGGTTGAGATAGATACGGTGCTGTGTGCGGCTCCGGACGTAATCTCGGATTTTAAGACCGACGAGGAGGCCTACCAAAAATTAATAGATATGGGACTTCACCTCACATATATATGCCCCCTCATGTATATGAGCAATCCGGAATGCTCCAAGCAGCCCATTATAACCAATTCCAACAAGCTGAGGACATATTCTACGGCAAGATTCTTCCTTGATGATGAGGTGCTGGACATTATAGTAACTGGCATCGTGCAGGGAGGTGCAGGTGATGAGTAGGACATTTAAAGGAAGAGTTGTGATAGGTGGAAATGTAACAGGGGAAAGTGTAGTGACACATCAGGGCTTTAACGTGCTGGCATCGTATTTAAAGGCCTTGGGCGAAAGAAGCAATACAGCAATATGTTCCGATCAAAACAATAAAGACATCTTCGGCAAGGATTTGGCAGGCAAGATTATTTGTCTTCCCCAGACCATTGGCTCTACCACAGGTGGCATGATACTACAGAGCGTTGCGAACCTGGGCATCGGGCCAAAAGCCATGCTCTTTTCCGAACATATAGATTCCCTGGCAGCAGCGGGGATTATCCTGTGCGAAGTATGGAATCAAAAAACCATAGTGACAATTGATCAGCTGGGGAGTGAATTTTTAGATTATGTAAAAACCGGGCAGCAGATTGAAGTAAAGGAAGACGGGACCGTTATAGTGATGTGAAAAGAGCACAAGATAAACCAAGGGGAGCATTGGAGAAAAATTCTAATGCTCCCCTTAAATTTATTGCAATTTTATATAAGGTCAACATTTGAAGAATAAAAGTTTAAAGATTAGCCTAAACGACGATAATGCCAGGACAAAGATTAACAATACTGCAAAAATCGGCGTTAAAGACGCAATATACTAATTAATTGTAATTGAGCTAGCGTATTTTTTATATTATGGGATCAATGTTTAATGCTCATTTTTGCCTGTTGTCAGCAATATACAGGATGAGATTTATACGGAGGATGCTTTCTAACAAAGAAGTGATGAGTAATTATAGATTTTATTTGCTTTTGCTACTTGATCTCATCACCCACTTATATTTGCAAATAAGGATATATTGCAGGAGGGGCTACATTAAAGGAAAAATATTAGATTAGTTTCATCAGCAGATTTATATTTTGAGCTCGAGTTTGAAGTGCCCGGTCAAAAGGCATTTATTAACCGGTACTATAGAGTTATAGTAAATTGAAGAAAGCTATATAATTTTGAAGTTGAATATTTAGGTACGTACGGAGAACCCGAAATTGCAATGGGATATCTTATAATATCTGAAAAGATATTTAAAGAGTAAATTTAACGTAGGGGCGATAATTCTACTCAGTGAATTGAGGAGGATTACCGCCCCTCCGAATTTAAGAACATACATAAAAGAAAACTATATAAGATAAATAAGATGCGATATGGACTTTTGCTTTGTTACTGTTTGCAAGGAATATATAATTAAAGAACTGTTACGGTATCAACCGCATAAAATATGCAAGAGACTTTACTCATTTATAAGTTATTGTATAAATTCCCTTATCGTTTTTTAAAGAGGTGGAGCCATGAAAATAGTACAGTATTTAGTGCCGTCAACTAAATACGCTATTAAATGCCCTTATCCCATGGCTGCTGAGTTTATCGTGGTTCACAACACTGCAAATGACGCCAGTGCCATGAATGAAGTGTCATACATGGTAAGGAACAATGACAAAGTTTCTTTTCACTATGCGGTAGATGACCGGGAAATTGTCCAGGGCATACCGGACGACCGCAATGCTTGGCACGCAGGAGACGGAGAAAACGGGCCAGGGAACAGAAAAGGGTTGAGCGTCGAGATATGTTATTCCAAATCGGGTGGAGATAGATTCAAGGAAGCCGAAAAGTTAGCTGCCAAATTTATTGCATATAAATTAAACGAGAAGGATTGGGGAATTGATCGTGTGAAAAAGCATCAGGATTTTTCGGGCAAATACTGTCCCCACAGGACCCTGGATATGGGTTGGCAGAGGTTTTTGAACATGGTACAGGCGGAGCTTGAAAACTTAAATGAAAAAAAGGATGGGGATAAGGATAAACCCTCAACCTGGGCACAGGAGGCATGGGACTGGGCAAAAAGTGAGGGAATCACCGATGGGACCAGGCCCGGGGATGCCTGCACCCGTGAAGAAGTTATAACTATGATTTACCGGTACCACAAACGGGTGGTGGAAGACAAGTCTTCACAATCAGCTGTGTAACACATCGATATTCTATTTGCGCCAAATTAACATGAGCGGTTGCCACCGCTTATTTTTTTTTTAGAACATAAAAACGAGCGCTCATTCATAACCGTAAGCGTAATATTGGTCATTATGTTCAGGAAAAGAGCTTTTTCCAGCGTATCTTTGCTATAACAAATGGTTTTGTTTCGGAATAGATTATATAAAGTGTCATTTCATTGTTGAGGGGTGAGGCATCATGATGCAAAATCAATTGCCTGTAATGATTAAAACTCGCCGAATAAAGAAAGAAAGGCTGGATGTTGAATATCCTTTAGTGGAGGGTTTGGAGAATAAGAGTGCACAGCAGTACATTAATTCGGTCCTTATGAGCCTGGTGAATAGCTTAATAGAGCAGACCGATTATTACCAAAATCCAATAACTGAGGTGACGGGAAGATATTATATAAGGACAAATAACAGGGGCATATTGAGCATTTCAATTGAAGTTTACTGGTTTTCTGGCGGAGCTCATGGCATGACGGTATTAAAATCGGTGACTTTTGATGTGACAACTGGCAGACTGTACCGACTTCAGGACTTGTTTAAAGAAAGGTCAAAGTATGTGAATCGCCTAACTGAAATAATAAAACGGCAGATCAAGGAAAGGGATATACCGGTAATAGTTGATTTCACCAGTATTAAACCTGACCAGGACTTTTACATTGAAAACAGAAGCTTGGTGATATACTTCCAGCTGTATGAGTTGGCGCCTTATGCGTACGGCTTCCCAACATTTAAAATTCCCACTCAGGAAATAGAAGATATTTTGAGGGAACACATATTGTAAAGTAAGCAAATTATGAGCACCTAAAGTTCTAAAATTATTAAAAAAGATTAAATAAGCCATAAGCCTATCCCTCAAGTGAGTTAAAATGCTCAACTTAACTATGAGGGATGGTATGTGGCTTTTTTTTACGGAATCTACTTGTAATTTTTAAAATCTGAGAAGAGTACAAGCTCAAACAGACGGTAATCATTCTGGAATGAGTATAAAAGAGGAGAGATTTGAGTAGAAAAAATCTAGCAATATTTGGTAAAATAAGACAAGGATTGCAAGGTGTTGAAATGCTCATGAATTAAGCGAGGAAATTGAACTAAATACATTCTGTAAATAACCTTTGTGCAGGGTGCAGCTCATGTATCGGCCTTTCTTGTTTATTGCGGTCTTTTTTGTATTGGGAATAACTTTAGGCAATTTCATAAAAGCTTTCGGTATTTATCTTTTCGCATTAATCGTTTGCCTTTTGGCATGCTGCATGAGTAAAAATAAAAAGGCAAGGGTGATTTTTCTTGCTGCATCTATAATCCTGTTCGGGGCTTCCTATTACTGCTATAGGCTGGAGAGAATTCCCGGCACAATCGTAAATTTTGCGGGAGAGCGGCAAGTTATAGTGGGAACTGTAAGGGATGCGATAGTAAAAAATGAAAGGCTAGTGTACGAGGTTAAAGGTTTATATATTCAAGATGGGGAATTTTATAAAGCTATTAGCGGAAAAGTAAGGCTTTCAACACTTTTGGATGATAAGGGCAAAGTGCTGCATTACGGTGATATTATAAAGTTTTCAGGGAAATTAAAACTCCCCCAGGGCCGCCGAAACCCCAACGGCTTTGATTACAGGGCTTATCTTTTGCAAAAGGGCATCTCAGCCACTATGTTTTCTCGGGAAATAGAAGTAATAGGCAAAGAGAGAGCCAATCCTTTCATAGCAGCTGCCTTTTACTTAAGGCAGCGCTTGATTGCATTTTATGAACGGTACCTTCCTCCAAATCTTGCTTCACTCCTGGTTGGCATCACCTTGGGAATCAAGGATAGCATTCCTGGGGAAACCATGAAGGCGGTAAGAGAAAGCGGCGTAGCCCATGCCCTGGCGGTGTCGGGCCTCCATACGGGTGTAATATACGCTGCTCTGGAATTGTTTTTTGACAGGCTAGCTGTTTCAAGGAAGCTTGCTTTTGCCATCGAAAGCCTGGCGATTATATTTTACAGTTTCATGACAGGCCTTTCGCCCTCCGTGACAAGGGCTGCCATCATGATAATGGTGTTCATGCTGTCTAAGGTAGTGGGAAGGGAAAACGACTCGCTAAACAGCCTGAGCTTTTCGGCAGTAATTTTGCTCTTGGCAAATCCTCTGACCCTCTTTTCCGTCAGTTTTCAGCTTTCCTACGCGGCAGTCCTGGGCATAATTCTCTTTTACAATCCCGTTAAAAGCCTCTTTCATTTCCTGCCGAAGTACCTAAAGGAATCCGTTACCGTGATGCTGGCGGCTCAGCTTGCGGCAGTACCGTTTTTAGCTTACCATTTTTACAACATATCTATGGTAGGTTTTATAACCAACCTTTTAGTGGTGCCGTTGGTAAGCATTATTTTAATTGGTGGCTTAATTTCCGGAATTGCCGGCCTTTGCTTTGAACCATTGGGAGCTTTATTGATAAAGGTTCCAGGCTTTCTGCTATATATTGTAGAAAAAATAATCCTAGTAAGTTCCAGGTTCCCCTTTGCAACACTGGTAGTTCCCGCCATGCCCATTATCAGCACATTTTTGTATTATCTTTCCCTAGCCTTGATTTTTGACTTAGCACCTTTTTCCAAAGAATATCTTGTGAATCACAGAAAGGCAATTGCACTTGCGTTGCTGGCTCTTGCCCTACTTCCTGCCCTGTGGCCATTTGGGACCTTCGAAGTGACTTTCATCGATGTTGGGCAGGGGGATTCAATTCTCATCCAAACTGAAAGAAACAGGGTCATATTGATTGATGGCGGAGGCACGCCAGCTTATTTAAACAGCGATTTTGATACCGGAGAAGATATAATTTTGCCCCTACTTTATTCAAAAGGAATCAGGGAGATAGACATTGCTGTCTTTACCCACTTTGATGACGACCACGCCAAAGGGCTGTTGTCGCTATTAAGATCCATAAGAGTTAAAAACATCGTATACGGCCTGCCGGAGGATTCCGCAAACTTCAGAGAAATGCTTGAAATTGCAAGGCTTAAGGGAATTAAAACTATCCAGGTGGGCAGGGGAGACAGCTTTGTGGTGGATGGTGCGGTTTTTGAAGTGATGCACCCGCCAAAGGACGCACCCCTTTCTTCAGGCAACGACAACTCTGTTGTGATCAGGATGAGTTATAGAGGAATAAGCTTTCTCTTTACCGGCGATTTAGAATTTGAAGGGGAGCAAAGCCTTGTAAAATCAGGAATTGATATAGGGGCACACGTATTAAAGGTAGGACACCACGGTAGCTCTACATCTACAAGTCAGGAATTTTTATCCAGGGTAAATCCTATTTACGGCGTTATAACTGTGGGAGCGGTCTTACCAAAAATGTTTGAAAATATGTATTGATATTCAGGAAACACCTGATCAAGGACACAGACCACCTTGCGCT
>ENA-OWPA01001523-OWPA01001523.1-bioreactor-metagenome-genome-assembly--contig:-NODE-1523-length-14694-cov-8.436410_pt1 | contig 14694 bp, 12 predicted proteins | sample MGYA00238139_ERZ651803 | MGnify/ENA primary metagenome ERZ651803 (study PRJEB26909, sample SAMN07631231) | bioreactor metagenome | isolation source: Switchgrass digestor | place: USA: Dartmouth...
GCCCAGATCCGCGGCCTCAACATGGCATCAAAGAACGCTCAAGACGGTATTTCCCTTATTCAGACTGCAGAAGGTGCATTAACTGAAGCTCATGCAATCCTGCAGAGAATGAGAGAACTTGCCGTTCAATCAGCAAATGATACAAACGTCGATTTGGACCGTCAGGCACTTCAAGATGAGATCAATCAATTGGCAGAAGAATTGTCAAGAATAGCAAATAACACCGAATTTAATACTCAAAAACTATTAGATGGTACTTTTTCAGGAAAATTCCACATTGGTGCAAATGAAGGTCAGAATATAGGATTGAGTATAAGTGCAATGGATGCTAAAACGCTTGGAGTCGCAAATGAGGTAGAGTTGAGCATAAGTGCTAGCAAAATTGATGCGAGTGGAACTGAAAGCGACCCAACAGCTATAGATGCAGGGAATACATATAATGCAGTTAAATTGGACCAAAAAATTAAAGTTGGTAATGATGAGTATTTGTATGGTTGGGCAGATGCAGATGGCAACATTGTAGCAATAAGCTCTGATGGCCAGAAGTACAATGCGCTTAATTCTGCTAAATCAGCTGAAGACTTGAAGGACTTAGTTGCTGGTGATATTAGTAGTACTGTTACTATTGACATGGGCACAGCATTTAAGAGTGGCACGATAGAATTATCTGCAGCTGATGATGATAAAGTTGCATTAACAGCCAAAGGTGGAATTTATATAGCTGACCAACCTTCTGCAAATGCTGCAATAACAAAAATTGATGAAGCATTAAAGAAAGTTTCATCAGAACGTAGTAAGCTCGGCGCTGTGCAGAACCGCCTCGAGCACACCATAAAGAACCTCGATACATCAGCAGAGAACCTCCAGGCTGCAGAATCCCGTATCCGCGACGTAGACATGGCTAAGGAAATGATGGAGTTCACCAAGCAGAACATCCTGCAGCAGGCTGCAACAGCAATGCTTGCCCAGGCCAACATGGCACCTCAGACAGTGCTTAAACTGTTAGGCTAATTTCGTAGCTTTCATTGACTTTAAGGCCCGGCGGAAATCCGCCGGGCTGCAATGATATGCGGGGTGATATATTTTGAGGATAGATTCATCTTTTTCCGGTAATATAGATGTTAATTCAGTTAGTAAAGTTCAGGGTAAATCTACGGAAGATGTTACGGGCTCTGTTGCTGTTGGAGAGGCAAATCCAACGGTAAAAGACTTTAAAAGGGCTTTAGGCAAAGAAGATTTTGAGAGCGTCATAGACAGCTTAAAAAATCTCCCGACAGAACTTACTTTCACCCGCCTGGAGTTTAAAATCCACGATGACACTAGGAGAATTATAGTAAGGATATACGATAAGGTAAGTGATGAGCTCATATCTGAGGTGCCGCCGGAGAAGTTCTTGGACCTTATAGCTGGGCTTTGGAAGCAGGCAGGTTTAATTGTAGATGAAAAAGTGTGATATATAATTACAGCAGGAGGTGGTGATGTCATATGCTATACAGCCCAATGCGAATAGGCGGTTTGGCTTCTGGCATGGATATAGATCAGATTGTGTCCGACTTGATGAGAGCCGAGCGCATAAAGGTGGACAAGCTCTATCAGCAAAAGCAGGTTATGGAGTGGCAGAAGGCTGATTACCGTGATATTAATTTAAAGCTCAGGTCCCTTTATAATACCTCCTTTGACATGAAACTTACAAGCTCTTATTTAAAGTACAAAGCCATAGGAACTATGAATGACGGCACAAGCTTTGACAAGTACTTTGCTGTGTCGCCGGGTTCCGGTGCCGTGCCCGGGGAATACAAAGTCAGGGTAGAGCAGACGGCAAGCTATGCGAGGCTCGAAAGCTCAAAACCTATAGCAAAACCTTTAACGGGAGATGTATTAGAGCTAGGAGAAGATGGGAAAATTGAAATCTCAGAAGGCAAATTTGAAGTGACAATTGATGGCGTGAAAAAAGAAGTTACATTTGGTGGTATCTATCAGGAAAGTGATATAAATACTTTAGCAGCAGATTTGGAAAAAGCTATAAATACAGCTTTTGGCTGGCAAGATGATGAGAATGGGAACACCGTTGGCATAAAAAGGGTAAAGGTATCCGTAACGGACGATAATAAACTTGCCATAGAGCCTGCCGATGGCTTTAACAAAGTCCAAATTTCTTTAAGCAGTGTAAAAGATGATGAAGGAAACCCGATCAATGATATTCTTACTACCCTAGGCTTTAAAGATGGTGACTCCTATCGACCATTAAACCCGCACACATCATTAAAAAGCCAGCTGGCAGAAGACATAGGTGAGGGTACAATCTCATTTAAAATAAATGGCCACCAGTTTGAATTTGGCTCTAGTGCTACCCTACAGATGATTATAGACAAAATAAATACAATACCAGATGTAGGCGTTACAGCTCGCTATGATGCACTTACCGATAAATTAGTTCTTGTATCAAAGGAGACTGGTCTTGGAGCAAATATTGAGATAGTAGATGAAAGCGGTCTTTTTAAAGCCCTTGGCTTTGAGAATACCAGCGCATCAGGCCAAAATGCTCGCATAGTCTTAAATGGCACCATTGTTGAAAAGACCACAAATGACTTTACCATAAGTGGCATAAGATTTAACTTAAAAGAAGTCATGGAGAAAGGTCAAGAGGCCACCTTCCGGCTTGAAAACGATCCTGATGCTGCAGTTGAAACTATAAAAAAATACATAGAGATTTACAATGAAACCATCGATTTAATAAACAAGAAGCTGTCAGAAGAGCGCTACAGAAACTACCCACCTCTTACCCAAGAGCAGAAAAAGGAAATGACAGAAAAAGAGATTGAACTTTGGGAGGAGAGGGCAAAGAGCGGTCTTTTAAGATCTGACCCGCTTCTTGATAGAATTGTCAGGGACCTTCGCTTTGCAGTAACCAGTGTCGTGGCAGGCCAGCCTGCTGGCATGAAATCTCTTGCTGATATAGGTATCACCACCATTGACTGGAGAGAAAAAGGGAAGCTCCATGTAAATGAAGAAAAGCTAAGAAGCGCCATAGCCAAAGACCCTGAAGCTGTCATGAGGCTATTTAATGCAGATGGAGAAAACACTTCTCAAAAAGGTGTGGCAACTCGCCTTTACGATATATTAAAAGGCGGAATTGAAGATATAACGGAAAAAGCCGGCGGCGGAGAATTTCAAATATATGATGACAGCATCCTCGGCAAACAAATACGAGACCTAGAAGACCGAATTTCTAGTATGGAAGAAATGCTCCTTCGCACCGAAGAACGCTATTGGCAGAAGTTCACCGCTATGGAAAAAGCCATACAATATGCAAATCAACAGAGCATGTGGCTGGCTTCCCAGATGAACATGTATGCTGGGTATTAACCTTTATGAGAAGAAAGGGGGCACCTTTTTATGATAAATGTAAATGCTTACCAACAATATCAGTATAATTCCATTATGTCTGCTTCTCCTGAGCGCTTGGTGCTAATGCTTTTTGAAGGTGCCATAAAGTTTGTAAAACTTGCCCGAAAGGCCATTGAGGAAAAGGATATAGCAGGGGCCAATGAAAATCTCACCAAGGCCCAGGACATCATAGCAGAACTTGATAGAAGTTTGGATATGAGCTATGATATATCCCAGAACTTAGCCGGCATCTATGATTTTTTGTACAGGCGGTTGGTTGATGCAAATGTAAAAAAAGATGCTGAGCTTCTAGATGTAGTGGAATCAATGCTTAAGGAACTGAAGGATACGTGGGAACAGGCTTATGTCAACTCAAAAAAGAACTCTTAAATTTTGATGCTGGGAGCAGTCAAATGGAAGAAACCGTAAAAAGTTTATTAGAACAAAAACTTAATGTGATGGAAAATCTGCTAAATATCACTCAAAGGATTTCTGATATTATAAAACGCGAGGACACCGAGGAGTTATTGATAGCTTTAAATGATCGGCAGCAGCTGATAAATAATATTGACAAAATAGACACTAAGCTGCTCAATTTTTTTAATGATGACATAAGCGGGTTTATAAAATACACATTAGGGGACTGTAAGTTGCGAGCTGTACATAATGATATACTGTCATTACTTAAAAAAATAAAGGAAATTGACGATATAAACCTTGACGGAATCAAAGCCTTATTTTCTAAGCTAAAGGAAGATATATGCAAATTAAGACAAACTGAAACTGCCCTTAAGGGCTACGGAATCATAGGTGCTGGCAGTCGAGATGGCGCATTTATAGACACCAAGAAATAGCATGTCTTAAGAAATTATTTATTTTTCTTGCATTTTATTACAATTGAGGTTATAATTGAACATAGGCATAACTTAGGTCTGTGGTTGAAAGTCGATGCCAGGGCCGGAGGCGAAGCGACTCCCAGGGGTGGTGATCCACTTAGGTATACGGCGTCTTCTGGGGATGACCAGGTCAGCTAAGCGAATGCCAACAATACTTTTTCTAATAAAGTGAGGGGTTTTTTTAATGGCATTTCAGGACAAAACAATAGTGTGTAAAGAGTGTGGTAAGGAGTTCGTATTCACCGCAGGCGAGCAGGAGTTTTATGCGGAAAAGGGTTTCGAAAACGAACCTTCCAGATGCAAAGCCTGCCGAGATGCGCGTAAAAGGAGGATAAACGAGGGCGGGCATCAAAGACGAAACAGGCAAATGTATGATGCAGTTTGTGCCGATTGCGGTGCAGCCACACAGGTTCCCTTTAAGCCCAGAGAAGATAGACCCGTATACTGCAGTGATTGCTATCAAAATCATCGCATGGCCCAAAATGGATACTAAAAAGGGAAAATAAGTCCGGTACTACACCGGACTTTTGTTGTGCTTAAAGGAATTTTAAGCAGTGGGGTGTATTAAATGACCATCCGACTTAAAATTTTGACCAATGACAGGGTAGGCATGGTACTGGATATTTTAAAGATACTCTACAAATATGATGTAAATCTTAAGGCTTTGGAAGTAGGCCCAGGGCTCATTTGCCTTAAAATGGATAAAAATTTTCGAGTTTCCCTTTCTTATTTATTAAAACAGCTGCGGGCTCAAGATGATGTTATAGAAATTTCTGAAGCGAAACTTTTGCCTTATGAAAAGCGTGAAAAGCATATGAAAGCGGTCCTTGATGCCACCGGTGAAGGTATAATAGCAATTGACAAAAACGGCATAATAACTACTTTTAATGCAGCGGCCGAAAATATATTAAAGGTTTCTGCAAAAGTTGCTTTAGGCAAAAATATTGCAGATATTATTTCGCCTGATATTCCCATATTAAAAACTATAGTTACTGGTGAAAGCTATGATAATGAAGAAATGATTATAAACACCCCTAAATTAAAGAGCCACTATATAACTTCAGGTCGTCCCATCTTAGATGAAGAAGGCAATCCCATCGGTGCAGTAGCTTCTCTTAAAGATATTGAAAATGTAATGGAACTTATTCATACATTTACACAGCCACCAATGATAACCTTTGATGAAATTCTTGGAGAAAGTAAAGAGATTACTAGGGTTAAAGAGCTTGCCAGAATTGTAGCAAAAGGAGATTCTACAGTGCTCATTAGAGGTGAAAGCGGAACCGGTAAAGAGCTCTTTGCACGCTCTATTCACATGGCAAGTTCCCGTCGTGACAAGCCTTTTGTAGCTGTAAACTGTGCAGCACTGCCTGATACCCTTCTTGAAAGTGAACTTTTCGGATATGAAGAAGGTGCTTTTACAGGTGCAAAACGCGGCGGAAAACAGGGTCTTTTTCAGTATGCTGACAAAGGCACTTTGTTTCTTGATGAAATTGGTGAACTTTCTCCTCATCTGCAGGTAAAGCTGCTTAGGGTTCTGCAAGAAAATAAAATTAGGCGTGTTGGGGGCGATGAGGAGATATCCGTCAATGTCAGGATTATAGCCGCAACCAATAGAAATCTTGAAGAACTGATGAAAAACGGCCAGTTTCGCGATGACCTTTATTATCGCCTAAATGTAATTCCTCTCATAATCCCGCCTTTAAGGGATAGAAAAGAAGATATTCCCATATTAACTCGTGCTTTTATAAAAAAGCTATCTTATAAAATGAATAAGAATGTAGTGGATATAAGTGATGAAGCCATGCGTCGCTTGATGAATTACGATTGGCCGGGAAATATCAGAGAGCTGTCAAATGTAATAGAAAGGGCCATGAACCTTTGTGATGACGTAATACAGTCACACCATCTATTTCTGCAGTACGAAGAGCTATCAAGTTCTGTTATATCAGGAAAATTAGGGCAAAAGACACTAAAAGAAATAGTAGAAGATGCTGAGAAAAGGACTATATTAGATGCCCTTGACACTTATAGTAGCATACGCAAAGCCGCAAAGGCTTTGGGTATAAGCCATGCTGCCTTAATAAACAAAATGAAAAAATATAAAATAAATCGAGGGCCTTAAGTGGTAGTTATATTAACCAGTGGTATAAAAAATAACCACTGAATTTTCAAACAATGGTTAGAAATATTACCGACCGTGCAGAATTACTAATGTTTTTGCTTTTGGCATAAATTTTGCAAACAAATAATAAGTGAAACACAATAAAAGCACAGGGAGGTAATATTTCATGGCTATGAAAGTAAAAGGGTTTAATACAAAAGCTATCCATGCAGGGCAAAAACCATGTCCTGTTACTGGAGCTCATGTTACTCCCATCTATCAGACATCAACATTTGTTTTTAAAGATGTGGAGCAAGGTGCGCGCCGTTTTGCCGGACAAGAGCCGGGCTATATTTATACAAGGCTTGGCAATCCGACAATTACTGAACTTGAAGAAAAAATAGCAGCTCTTGAAGGAGGAGAGGCAGCGTTAGCAACGGCTTCAGGTATGGCCGCTATTTCTACGGCTTTGGTGTCTCTGTTAAAACAGGGCGATCATGTAGTAACCGGTGATACCCTTTATGGCTGTACTCATGGCTTTATAAATGAGTTGTTGCCGCGATATGGCGTTGAAGTAACTGCGGTAGATACGTCCGATTTAAATAATATAGAAAAGGCCATGAAGCCAAATACCAAAGTAGTATATGTAGAAACTCCGGCTAACCCCACAATGAAAATGGTTGATTTAAAAGGTGCTGCAGACGTGGCACATAGGCACGGTGCACTGCTAATCGTTGACAATACCTTTATGTCGCCTTATCTGCAAAGGCCTATTGAACATGGCGCTGATGTAGTTGTCCACAGTGCTACCAAATATATAGGCGGACACGGAGACGTGATTGCGGGCCTTATTATAAGTTCTAAAGAATTGATAGATATTATGCGCATACCATATTTGAAAGATTTTGGCGGTGTTTTGTCTCCCTTTGACGCCTGGCTATTACTTAGGGGACTTAAGACTTTAGGAATTAGAATGGAACGTCACTGCATCAACGCTCAGAAAGTTGCGGAATATTTAGAGAAACACCCATTGATTGAAAAAGTATATTACCCTGGGCTTCCTTCCCACCCTCAGCATGAACTGGCTAAAAAACAAATGGACGGCTTTGGTGGAATGATGAGCTTTGAACTTAAAGGCGGACTTGAAGCAGGCAAAATACTAATGAATAGTGTAAAGATGATTTCACTTGCTGTAAGTCTAGGTTGTGTTGACTCATTAATACAGCACCCTGCTTCTATGACACACTCACCAGTGCCCCGGGAAGAGAGGTTAAAAGCAGGCATTACGGACGGTCAAGTGAGACTTTCAGTTGGCATTGAAGATGTGGAAGATATTATTAATGACCTGGATCAGGCATTAAAGGAAGTAGAAAAGCATACTAAGTGAGACTGAGCTTAAAAACAACTATTTTCCTACAATTGTACTTGTTGTATGTTATAATTATGTGGAGCAATTTATAAAAATAAAATAAAGGGGGATAAGTATGAAAAAGGGCAATCCTACGGCATTGCTGCCCTTGGTGGTTTTCTTGGCCTTGTTTTTGGGTTCAGGTATTTATTTTAATATGCAAGGTGTCGACATGGCTTTCTATCAGCTGCCCGCACCTGTTGCTGCAATTGTAGGTATTATATTAGCTTTTGTTATGGGCAAGGGCAGCATAGATGAAAAGATGGACACTTTTGTAAGTGGCGTAGGTGACAGCAATATCATCATAATGTGCATGATTTACCTCTTAGCAGGAGCATTTTCTGCTGTTGCAAGGGCTATGGGGGGTGTAGAATCAACAGTCAATTTCGGCCTTTCAATAATTCCGCCTAGCCTCATTCTGCCTGGAATTTTTATTATCGCATGTTTTGTATCTACGTCAATGGGTACATCTATGGGCACTATAAGTGCTGTAGCACCTATAGCTGTTGAGATGGCCATCAAGGCACAACTGCCTGTTGCTGTAGCCGTAGGCGCAGTTGTGGGTGGGGCTATGTTTGGCGACAATCTCTCTATGATTTCCGACACCACTATTGCCGCGACCCGCACTCAGGGGTGTGAAATGAGAGATAAGTTTATAATGAATTTTAAAATAGCGCTACCTGCTGCAATCTTAACCATAATCATTATGATTATTTCCGGTGTATCAGGTCAAATTCCTGATGATTTAGGCTACAGTGTTATAAAAATAGTTCCATATATTGCTGTATTGGTGTTAGCACTTTTAGGTATTAATGTGTTTTTGGTCTTGATAATAGGCATTGTTTTAGGAGGAGTTATCGGTCTTTTAGACGGCAGCTTTACTCTTATAGCCTTTACTCAGACAATATATGATGGTTTTACCTCCATGCAGGAAATATTCATTCTTTCGCTTTTAGTCGGCGGTCTTGCAGCACTAATTTCAAAAGAAGGCGGCGTTGATTATCTTCTAAATACTATTACCAGCCGCATAAAAAGTGTCAGAGGAGCAGAGGCAGGTATCAGCGCTCTCGTATCTGTGGCAGATATCTGTACAGCAAATAATACCGTGGCAATTGTAATAACAGGTCCCATGGCAAAGCAAATAGCTGATGAAAACGGCGTTGACCCAAGGCGAAGTGCCAGTTTACTTGATATTTTCTCATGTATATGGCAGGGCATCATACCGTATGGCGCACAGCTTTTACTTGCAGGGCAACTATCTCAGCTTTCACCCATTGAGATAATGCCGTCTTTATACTACCCATATCTATTGGCAATTGTGGCTATTCTAGCTATAATATTTGGCTTTCCAAAGGCAAAAGCTTAAGTGATGATTTCCTATAACCTGGGATAAACTCCCGGGTTTTTTTATCTTTTTTTGTAAGGTTATGCTATAATATTTACTGTTATAAATATTTTATTTAGGTGATCTTATGAAGTTTTATGATTTTCACGTGCACTTGGAACAAGGACCTTATACCATAGAGTGGATACGCAGATTTCTTGAAGTAGGAGAAAAAAGAGGTGTTGTTGAAGTCGGTTTTTCGGAACACGGCCATAGATTTAAAGAGTCAGTTGGGCTTTTGGCAAGTGACGGTTTTAGGGGCAAATGGACAAGAGAAGAGGCAACAGAAAGCATCGAAGATTACATAGAAGTAGTTGAAAAGGCAAAGAAGCTGGGGCTACCTGTGAAACTGGGTATTGAGTTGGATTTTGTTCCGGAATATGAAGAGGAGATACGCAGGTTCGCAAAATCGTATCCTTTTGACTACGTATTAGGTGCAGTACACTGGCTGGGGGATTTTGGTTTTGACCACCCTGCTCTAATTGATGAGTGGAAAGAAAGAAATGTCGATGAAATTTATAAGGAATATTTTGATACGCTACTTATTGCAGTAAAATCTGGGATTTTTGATGCCATTGCCCATCCCGATGTTATTAAGGTGTTTGGTTATAGACCCAGTCAAGATATGAGCAGGTGGTATGAACAATTAGCAAAATCTCTAAGACAAATGGATATTTGTTTGGAAGTAAGTACAGCAGGGATCAGAAAACCTGTGGGAGAATTGTATCCTTCACAAGAACTCATGAAGTATTTTAAAAAATACCAGGTGCCTGTCATTATAAGTTCTGATGCCCATGTGCCAGAAGATGTGGGTAGGGATTTTGATAAGGCCTTGGAATTTATCAAAAGTTTTGGTTATGATAAAATTTGCTATTTTGATAAAAGAATCAGGAAATCAATAAATATATAAACAGCATGAAGGTGATATGTGTGTTGCATGTAGTTTTGGTTGAGCCGGAAATACCGCAAAACACGGGGAATATTGCAAGGACCTGTGCGGCTACGGGAGCTGTTTTGCATTTGGTAGGACCTTTGGGATTTAGCATAGATGACAAGCATTTAAAAAGGGCAGGCCTTGATTATTGGTCACTAGTCGATGTAAGGTATTATGAAAGTTATGATGAGTTTGAAGCAAAAAACCAAAGTGAATCAAAGTTTTTTCTCACAACAAAGGCTAAGCGCTGCTATACAGATGTCAACTTTCCGGAGAGCGAATGTTATTTAGTATTTGGCAAGGAGACGGCAGGCCTTCCTATGCCACTTTTGCAAGCTCACTGGGAAAGCTGTATCAGAATTCCAATGGTCGATGATGCCAGGTCATTAAATCTTTCAAACTCTGTAGCTATCGTGGTGTATGAGGCTCTTCGCCAATGGGGTTTTCCTGGGCTTAAAATTCAAGGCCCATCAAAGGCTTAAAAAAGACTAAAAAAATACACCGGTCAAAATAACTTTGACCGGTGTTTTAGATTTCATACTTTAAATTTATTCACTAACATTGCCAGATTTTCTGCAAGTTTTGCCAGCTCCTGAGCCGATGAAGATATGCTTTCCATAGTTGCTGTTTGTTCTTCTGTAGATGCTGATACTTCTTGTGTTCCTGCAGCTGTTTCTTGAGATATGCTGGATATATCCTGGACCATGCGCACTATGTTATCTATATGGCTGTATTGTTCAGAAAGCACATTTGAAATATTTTGTGAACGCTGTGCCACCATTTCTATTTCGGCCATTAATGTATCGATTTGTGTGTTTATGTCTAGAATGAGCTCTTGGCCTTCTTCAACTTCCTTAATACTTTCTGCCATGGAATTTACTGCAACTCGGCTGTTGGCTTGTATGTCCTTGACTATTTTGGATATCTGTTTTGCAGCTTCTCCAGATTGTTCAGCAAGTTTTCTTACTTCATCGGCTACTACTGCAAATCCTCGACCATGTTCACCGGCACGGGCGGCTTCAATGGAAGCGTTGAGGGCGAGTAGATTTGTTTGATCTACGATTTCACCTATGATACCGGTGATTTTACCAATTTCACTGAGTTTGTCGTCTAATTGTGCCAATATGCTGTTGGAGTTGTCAACAGATGTTCGTATTACATCCATTTTATCTTTGGACAGCCTGATATTCTGCTGGCTTTCCTTTGCTCGTTGATTCATGAGCTGCGCTGAATTAGCTGTGGAACTTGCATTTTCTTCTACTTTTCCATTTGCAATGACCAGCTGATCTACGACTTGAGCGATTTCCTCTAATTTTTTAGCCTGGTCATTTGCACCTTGAGCAATTTGTTCAATAGCTTCTGCTACCTGCTGAGCTGAAAGGGTGCTCTGCTCGGAGCCAGATGCCAATTCCTCAGCTGAGGCTGACAGGTTTTCTGTAGCATGAACGACTTCTTGTACCAGTTGTCTCAAATTAGACGTCATAGTATTAAATGATGCTGCCAGTGCACCAACCTCTGTCTTGTCTTTTAATTCTACTACACTTGTCAAATCATTGTTTGCTACCTTTTCTGTAGCTTCAAGCAGTTTGCGTAATGGCTTTATAGTGATTTGACCTAAGAACATACTTAAAGCAAAACTTACAACAGCGACAATTAAGGCAATGCTTAAGAATGTTTTGGTAATCGCGTCAACAGAGCTAAATGCCTCTGCCACAGGTTGCTGTACAAATATTCCCCAGCCTAAACGATTATATCGACCGAAGGCCACAAATTGTTCTTTGCCTTCCGCATCCTTATATGTTGTAAAGTCCTTTTCACCGCTTAGGGCCTTCTTAACAAAATCAAAATTGGAATAGTTTTCCTGAGATTTAACTATCATATAATCCTTATGTGCTATTACACTTCCGTCTTTATCAGTAATAAAGGCAAAACCTTCATCTCCAACTTCCAAATTCATTACCGTTCGTGTTAAACTTACGAGGGATATATCTGCGCTTATGACTCCGATAGGTTCTCCTGTATCGGATAAAATAATATTAGAAATAGAAATAATAGAGTTGCCAGACATAGGATCAACACGCACATTAGAAATATAACTTCCCTTTGCTTCTAAAGCACCTATATACCAATCTTCTTTACTAACGTCATAATCATCAGAAAAGCTGGCAAAAGGTACGGCGAAAACACCGTGTTCTTCAATATTTGCAACATATATGCGAAGAATTTGGGGGTTTTGTTGAACTACATCATATAAGAACGGAGATATATCATCTTTTTGCAAAGACTGAAGAGTTTTCGTATTCGCAACAAAAGCTATAAGGTTTTTGTTTTGCTCTATAAAAATATCAATGTTATCGTTTAAGTTATCCACAATTATGCTTGCCTTATCATGGATTTCATGAGTTACCGAATTTGCGGTAATTTGGTTAACTATAGTACCCATAACTATAAGGGGTATAATTGCCATGAGCACAAAAAAAGCTGCTAAACGTGTTTTTAAGCTATTATTAATGCCTATACTTTTTTTATTTTTTGATAACTTAGGTTGCTTTTTTGGAAACTTGAGCTTTGGCAATTTAAAATTTACCTTCACATATAAAACCTCCATCCTTGAAAATTTAAAAAAACAAAAAGCCCTTCTGGGCATTAAAATGTGCAGCCTGGCAACCATAGTTTTTTAATATAAAAACTTTAGGCCCATAGCTTTGCGTCCGCCCCTTTCGAGGAGTTTGCCAAGAATACGTTATTTTATTTTAGTAAGATATTACCAGCTTTTAATATAATTATATCTAATTATCCAGTAATATACAAGAATAAAATCGACAAAAATTGGATTTTTTCTACACAACTGTTAAAATTAAAAAAGGTATTTTAACAAAAATGGGGGGGGAATCAAATGGCTCGTAAAATCAACACAGAATTAAAGACAGGTAGCATACATGAGGTAATAATAGAAAAAATGGCCCATGAAGGCCAGGGAATTAGTAAAATTAGCGGGAAGACTGTTTTTGTTGAAAATGCAATAATTGGAGAAAAATGTCTCATTGAAATAGTAAAATCAAAAAAAGATTATGCCATTGGCAAAGTTAAAAAAATCATTGAATCTTCTCCTTACAGGACAAATCCAATATGTGATAGTGCCAGCCAATGTGGTGGTTGTAGTCTTTTGCACATGTCATATGAAGGGCAGCTCATGTTTAAGACCGAGAAAGTTAAAGACAGTTTAAAAAGGATAGGGCATATAGATACATTAGTTTACGATACTTTGGGAATGGAAAGGCCATGGCATTATCGAAACAAAACACAGCACCCTGTCGGCATGCATGGAAACTATATTGTGATTGGATTTTATGAAAAAGGAACTCATAATATTGTAGAGACAAAAGATTGTTTACTACAGCACCCAATAGTTAATGAGGTGCTTTCTACTGTCAAGACTTGGATGGTGCAATATGACATACCGGCGTATGATGAAATAGCGCACAGGGGCCTTGTACGCCATGTGGTAACCAGAGTTGGTTATAGGACAGGAGAAGTTATGGTTATAGTGGTGGCTAATGGAAGGGAACTTCCTTTTGCAAGCAGTTTGATAGATAAACTTGCAAATAATATACCACCTTTAAAAAGCGTTGTACTAAACGTTAATACAAAAAAGACAAATGTAATTTTAGGCAGTGAAAACATTCCATTATACGGTAGGCCATATATATACGATTACATAGGTGATATCAAGTATAGAATATCGCCACTATCTTTTTTTCAAATAAATCCCGTACAAGTTAAAGTTTTGTACAATAAAGCCGTGGAATATGCTCAACTTACCGGAAGCGAAACGGTAATAGATTTATACTGCGGGATAGGAACAATAACACTTTTTTTGGCAAAAAAGGCCAAAAAGGTTTACGGTATAGAAGTAGTGCCTGAAGCTATTTCTGATGCTATTTACAATGCCGAGATTAACGGTATAGATAATGTAGAATTTATCCAGGGAACTGCTGAAACCATTATGCCTGAAATGGCAGCAAGGGGAATTAGGCCTGATGTAATAGTAGTTGATCCCCCGCGAAGAGGATGCGACCAAAAGACCCTTGATGCTATGGTGAAAACTTCACCTGAAAGGATTGTGTATGTTTCATGCAATCCTGCAACTCTTGCGAGAGATTTGCGCTATCTTGAAGATAGAGGATATAAAACTGAGAAAGTTCAGCCAGTAGATATGTTTCCACAATCACATCATGTTGAGTGCGTAGTATTGATGTCAAGGCTGTAAGCCTTTATTTTACTAGGTTTCCGGGAGTACATCCAAGTTGTCTACTCAACCTAAAGGTTCAAAATACGTACATGGGAACATATCGACGATTATTTTTGAGGTAAAATTTGAACTCCAAAATTAGCAGGGTTGAGTTGACAGAATAGATAACGGCCTTTTTTCATAGGGGTTGAGGAGACAGGATAAACGTACATTCAATAAACATTTGAATTCCTAGAAACAAAAATTGCGAGTATAGCGAGTTTGTTCACAAATAACATTACATCTGTTAAAAATCTTAATGGATTTCATAACGCGATATATGAAGTAAG
>ENA-OWPA01001524-OWPA01001524.1-bioreactor-metagenome-genome-assembly--contig:-NODE-1524-length-14687-cov-93.880424_pt1 | contig 14687 bp, 12 predicted proteins | sample MGYA00238139_ERZ651803 | MGnify/ENA primary metagenome ERZ651803 (study PRJEB26909, sample SAMN07631231) | bioreactor metagenome | isolation source: Switchgrass digestor | place: USA: Dartmouth...
TTAAGGGCTTATTACATCAAATTAAGATAAAATTGTACTTGATTTTCATTGTATTCTCTACAAAACCCTGATTTTGTAGAAAAATTTTGTAGATAATTGGATAATTTTAGTATATAATGAAGTTGTTATTGAAATGAATAAATTTGAATCAGAAACAAGTATAAAGACTTGAATCAATGATTTTTGATTTTTTCAATGGAGGGGAGTAGTTGTGGATAGTACTTTTAAGAGGGGGTCACAATGGAGAAAATGGGACCTTCACGTTCATACTCCAGCATCTGTATTGAACAACCAATTTGGGAATGATTGGGATTCATATGTTAAACTATTATTTAATACTGCTATTCAACGGGAAATTGAAGTAATTGGAATTACAGATTACTTTAGCATAGAAGGATATAAAAAAATTATAACAGAATACATCAATGATGATAATAAATTAGCAACATTATTTAAGGACGAGTTATCAAAGGACGAAAACTATATTTCAAAAATTAAACAAATACTTTTATTACCGAATATAGAATTTAGGCTTGACAAAATTGTTTCCAGTAAGAAGGATGGTCAACAACCACGAAGGCTAAATTATCATGTTATTTTTTCAAATGAAGTGAGTATTGCAGACATAGAAGAGAATTTTTTGGAAGATTTGGAGTTTTCATATCAAGGTACCACAGAACATGGTTTAGAAAGAAGAAAACTAAAAAAGTGCAACCTTGAGGCATTAGGGCAGAAACTTCGTTCTGAGCATCAACCATTTAATCAGTTGTCAGATTATTATGTTGGATGCATGAATGCAGTTGTTAGTGAATCAGATATATGTAAAATTTTAAAAAAGGACAGGCCTCAACTTTTTCAAAACAAATATATTCTGGTGTTAGCGGAGGAATACTGGGATTTAGTGGATTGGGATGGCCAAGACCATAATGTGAGAAAGAATATTCTATCAATATCCGATATGATTTTTAGTTCTAACGAAAAAACAAGACAGTGGGCATTATCAAAGAATTTTCAGGAAGAGTTCGGTGATAATAAACCTTGTATTTGGGGGTCTGATGCTCACTCTCCAGAAAAACTATTTAACCCAGAGCAAGAGAAATATTGTTGGATAAAAGCAGATACTACGTTTGAGGGGCTTTTACAACTGTTAAATGAGCCCAAGGATAGAGTATTTATAGGTAAAAGGCCTGAAAAATTAAAGACTACAGAATTAAATAAGTCTCGATATATATATAAATTGGATATAAAAAAAGTAAGTAACTATCCATTAACAGATGAGTGGTTTGATAATTCAATTGTTTTTAATTCTGACCTTGTTGCTATAATTGGAAGTAAAGGTAGTGGTAAAAGTGCATTATCAGATATTTTAGGTTTGTTAGGAAATAGCAAGAATGAAAAATATTTTTCATTTCTAAATCCTGAACGTTTTAGAAAGCCACCTCAAAATTTATCTCAATACTTTGAGGCTAAACTTACATGGTTAGATGGCTGTGTTGATGAGAGAGGTCTTTCAACTAACTCTAAATTAACTGAAGTTGAGAAAGTTAAATACTTGCCTCAAAAGTATATCGAAAATGTATGTAATGACTTGGGTAATGGTTTTGAACAAGAAATAAATAAAATGGTATTTTCATATTTGCCTGAAAATGAAAAGTTGATGAAAAGTTCATTTGATGACCTGATTAATTATTTGTGTCAAGGTATTGAAGATGAAATGCAATCTTTAAAGAATGATTTGGATAAGATAAATAATAGGATAATTGAACTGGAAGATAAACAAAATCCAGATTATATTGATGCCATAAAGAATCAACTAAAACAAAAGTATATTGAAATAAAAAATCATAGAAAAATAAAGCCTAAAGAAAAAGAAATGCCTGATGAAGGGCAAAGTTCTGATGAAAATTCAAAGTTAAAAGTACTAGATGAAAAAATTAAAAGTATAGATAAAAAAATCGAAGAGGTCCAAGCGGAACTTAATACTGTTAGTGTTCAAATAACCGATTTAAATCTTATAAAAGATAAAATTATTGAGTTATGTAAGAGATATGAAAAAACAAAGGATGAGATAAAGGAAATCCTTGATAGGCATAGTTTCAATATTAGCCTAAAATTAGATATTAGTTACGATATGAAAGATATAAATAATTTATTAGATAGGCTAAATAATTATAAGAATCAAATGCAAATATTGCTTGAAAAAGATAAAGAAAAACAGACGGATAAGTCTTTATATAAAATGAAAGAAAATTTAACTAGTGAGAAAGAAAAGATTATTGGAGAGATGAACTCAGCATTAAAGGAATACCAGAATTACTTAGAGGAGTTAGGCATATGGGAAAAACGGAAAAATGAATTAATAGGAGATGCGAATAAAGAAGGTTCATTTAAGTATTATGCAACAGAACGCAGATACATCAAGCAAAATCTGAGTAAAGAGATTAATGAAGCAATCAAACAAAGAGAGAAGATATGCAGGGATATATATAAATTAAAACTGAAGAAAGTAAATATTTATAAGCAAATATATAAACCTGTTATGGAACGTATTAATGCAATGGGTAATATTAAAAATGATAATTTAAATTTTTCTGTTGAGATTTTGCCTGAAAGTAATTTTAGTGATAAGTTTTTATTTGCTATTAATCAATCTGTTAGTAGTGATTTTAGAGGTATAAGAGAAGGGTATGAAAAGTTAAAAGAGATAATTATTAAATATAATTTTAGTTGCGAGGATGATACAGTAAATTTTATTAAAGATGTTTATGATAGACTTACAAGAGATAAAAGTAAAATTAACAAATTATTAAAAGATAGAGAAAGATTATATAATTACCTGTACTCACTAGAATATCTAAAAGTTGAATATAAATTAAAATTTGGAAATAGAAATATGGAACAATTATCACCTGGTGAGAAGGGGACTTTATTACTAATATTTTATTTGGTATTGGATAAGGATAATTGTCCACTTATTATTGACCAGCCTGAAGATAATTTAGACAATCAATCTGTTTATGAAAAACTGGTTCCATTTATAAGGGAAGCAAAAAATAGAAGGCAGGTAATTATTGTTACTCACAATCCCAATATTGCTGTGGCTTGTGATGCAGAGCAAATTATATATTGTAATATGAATAAAGAAAATTGCAAAATTGAATATGAAACTGGTAGTATTGAGAATCCTAGAATTAATGAATATATAGTAAATGTTTTGGAAGGAACAATGCCAGCATTCACTCTAAGAGAGTTAAAATATAAAGTTAATAATAATAGAGAAAAAGGCCACTAGTTTAACTTTTTCGCAAAAAATTGGAGAAATATAAAGGTACGGATATTCCTCTATTCGTCACATTTGAGTTTAAATAAATAAGAAACTCACTCTATAAATAGAAGAAACAGGGGGGCTATTTATGAAGAATATTGATATCGAAAAACAATATGAAGATACTATTTTTAAAATGCTAAAACGATTTGCTTTTATATCAAGGCAATTTTGTGATAAATACTGTGTGCCAGATGGCCTAATGGATATTCTGATGGAGAAAGCCTACACAAATAATGTATCAAAAGATTTGTTATATAGCAACAAATTATCTTATGATTATGATTATTATGCTTTTACCAAAAGTACAAAAACCCTTCATGCTATTCTGAACTTATTAAAAGACAAGAGATATTTCTTTAATGAAGATATTATGATGCTAATCAGGAGTATTTTTGAAAATCATATTTTGAGTAGATACTTTAGGGAACATATAGATATCGAAATTGAAAGAGAAAAAGTTATAAATGAATTTATACAAAATCCACTTGGAATTTCATTAGGTTTCTACATTAAAGAAGGATTTAGCGTAAAAACTTTAGATGGAGAAATATTAGGGAATGTTAAAATGCCCAGTAGTTACAAGATGGGGAGCGAGAAAGATTATTATCCTGAATTCTATTCATATCTATGTGAATTTACTCACTGTTCTTTCGGAAGAATTGAGTGCTATTTTGATGGAGCAAACTTCTATTACGATAAAAATAATTTTAGGTTAGAGGCAATGCTATTTACCTTATTTGTTTTTACAAAAATATTCGAAGGTGTAGTCACTGTTGAAGGAGAGAATTTTGATACTAAAAAAGAAGAAAATAAGTGCTATAACTTAGTATATGATTCTTTAGAATTGCAGAATGAAGTTTTTGATTTCTTGATAAAAAAATATGAAACAATTAGTTTTAATAAAGATACAGCGATTATTTCTCTGTATCTTAATGAAAAAAGCACTTCGAATAGGAATTTAACAATAAAAAGTATGCTTTTAAAGATGAAGAATTCATTAGATGATAATGAGATAGGTAGTGTAATAAAAGAAAAGAATGAAAGTGGAAAGTATATAAGACAGTATCCTGGTAACTGGTAGTTGAACTAATAATGTAGATAGGTGGATATTTTGAAAAATTACATAATAATGATAAATTAAACTTTGGATTGAAAAAATAACAGGTAGCAACAAATAAAACTACATAGTGCTATGTAATGATAATCACGATTTTCTGAGTTGTCTTATGTTTAGTTAACACATTATGTGATAAATGAAATACATAGTATAATTATCTACTTAAATGTTCATTCGAAAATTGAATTATTGGACAATATTAACTGCCTTTAAAAAAATATTTATGTTTACCTAGTTTATAAAAAATCACTCAAAGGTTGATTTATGGGGTAATGCTTATATAATACCTCTAAATCAAAAACTGAATGGAGTGATTTTTTATGAGAGATGTAACGATTTTCGGCAATTTCACTGTATTAGAAACTTTTATGCTTAATGGTGTGCAAGTTGATAAAGGCTTTGATGAGCGGCTGGATATATTTTATAGAATAAACCTTTGCACAGGAAATAGTGCCGATGATGTTAATGCTTTATTTATAGATTGCTATTATAGAAGTATTGCTGATTTAAAGAGAGATTTGAAGGATTATATTTGGGTAAATCAATCTTAGACGTTAGGACGAATGAAACTTATGCTACTCTCAACATGTCAAATAAAAATATAACTGTAAAATAGTACGGATATAAGCATTTTATATTATAATTAAAGAATAGATTGATTTTAATGTGAATAAAGTGGAAGGAGTCTAACTTAAAATGGAAAAGCAGTTTGAGTGTTTAAGGTGTAAAGAGCAAATGAAGTATCTGAAAGAATACCGCTTTGATTCTCAGGATAATAATAGGGGAATATTAGGAGCCTTATTTGATATTGAAGAGCATTTGACTTTTGACATATATGTCTGCCCTAAATGCAGGCATACAGAGTTTTTCTTTACGGGAGCAAGGGAAGGGTTTGACGAATGGAATGACTGGTAAAGTCATTCTTTAATGTTATGTAATGTTTATTTCATGTGTTTATGGTGCAAGGGGGGAAGGGTGATGGGGAAATACTCGTTAATAAAATTTATATCAAATTTTTTTGCTGGCTTAGGATTTATCTTTACAATTACTCCGATAATTTTATATTATTTTATTCATGACAATTATGAAAGATATATTTGGATTATAAATGGACCATATCCATTCAGTCATTTTGGCAGCGGACCATTTCAGTTGTTTATGTACTTAAGTCTGCTTATAGTTGGGGCAGCATTGATTGTTATTTCAATGATTTTAAAAAGAGTAAAGAAAAAGTGAGAATAAAGATGAAATATAAGGATTCTAAAGTATTAAAGTATTGCGTAATATCTGTATAAAATTGCAAATTATAAATGCTATAATATTTTAACACAACATCAAGATGCTACAAATGGATATCTAGGAGGAATTAGAAATGAGAATACCAATATATCAAATTGATGCGTTTACAAACGTACAGTTTAAAGGAAATCCTGCGGCTGTGTGTCCATTGGAGGCATGGATTGGCGATGATTTGATGCAGAAGATTGCAGCAGAAAATAACTTATCGGAGACAGCCTTTTTCGTAAAGAAAGGGCATGATTATGAGTTGAGATGGTTCACCCCAAAAGGAGAAATAGACCTTTGCGGGCATGCTACACTGGCGACTGCCTATGTTATATTTACATATTTGGATAATAGTATAGCAAATGTCAAATTTCATACTATGAGTGGAGTGTTGGAAGTATCAAAGGAAGGTAGCCTCTTATCAATGATATTCCCCTCCAGAGAAGGAGAAATATGCGAGGTTCCTGAGGTACTTATTAAGGGTCTGGGCAAGAAGCCAATTGAAGTTTATAAGTCAAGAGACTATATGGCGGTTTTTGAAACTGAACAAGATATACTTAATCTGAAATTGAATATGGATGAGTTGAAAAAACTAGATGCATTTGGTGTAATTGCTACAGCGAAGGGTAATGAAGCAGATTTTGTATCGAGATTTTTTGCTCCAAAGGCTGGAGTAGATGAAGACCCTGTAACAGGCTCTGCTCATTGTACATTGGTCCCTTATTGGAAAAATAAATTAAGAAAGACTGAGTTTGTGGCATTACAGTTATCAGAAAGAGGAGGAAAACTTTACTGTACTGATTTGGGTAAAATGGTAAAAATATCTGGGGAGGCAGCATCTTACTTAGAAGGATATATCAATGTATAGATTATCTGATTATTGGTTTAGTACAGAATCTCCTTATTTGACTAATATTTTTAGTGGGTCTTAGAGTTTAAAGACAATGAAAGTAATGATTTTGAAGTTTACGGCAAAATATTGAAACAGGAAGGTAGATAAAGGCAATCGACTTACAGAATTTAGATTGTATTTTCATGGTGGATATATAAAATAATAGTATTCAATATTTTTACATACACCGTAAACACAAACTTTTTATGGAGGCATTATCCAAAACCGATGCTTGAGATAATAAGTTGCAGCAGAAGAACGGATATTCCTGCGTTTTATTATGATTGGCTTCAAGAATGTCTGAAAAATAAATATGTAATAGTAAAAAATCCTTACAATAAGTCAACATACATGGTGGATTTATCTCCTGAAAGGGTGCACTCAATTTGCCTGTGGTCAAAGTCGTTTGCCAATGTACTTAAAAACCCTGGATATTTGTCGCTGTATAATCTGTACTTTCAGTTTACAATCACGGGCTACTCTAAATTCCTGGAACCAAATGTTGTTGATACAGAAGAAGCACTGAGACAGATGGAGCAACTGGCTCGAAACTACTCGCCTAAGCAAATAAACTGGAGATTTGACCCTATTATTCTTAGTATCAGGGGAGAGAAGGAACCGACACCAGATAACTTTACAAGAGCAAGGCTGAAGGTGTTTGAGGCTTTATGCAGGGATATTTCTTCCTTTGGGGTAAATCGCTGTACCATTAGTTTTCTTTGCCTGTATAAAAAAGTGGAACAAAGAATGAAAGAATCGAAGTTTGCCTGTTTACTTCCTTCACAGCAACAGCAGATGGAATTTGTAAGCCAATTAGTGGAGATTGCAGATAAATATGGGGTCACAATTTATACATGCACCAGCCCCATTATTGAAGGAGTACCTGGGGTGAAGAAGGGACATTGTATAGACGGGGCCTATCTTGAAGAATTGTTCGGTAAAAGAGCATCCCATGCAAAAGACGCAGGGCAAAGAAAAGAATGCGGATGTACCAGGTCAAGAGATATTGGAGCATATAGTGGGCAGAGTTGCGGGCATGGGTGCCTTTATTGCTATGCGGGATAATTGAATATATCACTATTATGGGAGGATATTTATGTTTATAGAGAATAACCCTGAGAATAAAGTCTATAGAGATTTAATTGATTTGGCTTTTGATATCTGTGATGAATTCATTTTAGTAGTAAGACGTGATATAGATATATCAGACAATATGGATAATGTTCTCGAAAAATTAAAGCCATTTTTAAAAGAAGTAAAAGAATAGTTCGAATGGCCTGGAACAATAACTTTATGTGAACAACCAGCATTAGTATACTATTATAGTACTGATAACAACGCTAAAGAAATATTAAAGCAAACATCAAATTCCTTGCATGAGTGGCTTCAACCCAACCTACCGGAGGATTTATGCTTTATAAAAAATTCTAAGCCGTGGTTAATAAATACTTCACATGAAAGGTTAAGTTATATTTTAACAGAAGACAAAGAAGATATTGACCGAATTATAAAAATCAAAGGTTTAAAAATAAAAATATAGTAAATTTTTATGCTTATCTCAATAAATGGATAGAATCCCAATGTAGGGATAAAGAATGTGAATTTTGCAAAAGCAGACCTGAAAAGCCTTTATAAATTCTCGCTTTAATATTATTTTAGACAGCATGGAAAGTAGTAAAGGGATATAAACAATCTTTGAAGCATGGAGTTAAAAATAATTTTAAAAAAGGTTAAGAAACTTGAAAAGAATATGCGACCCTCTTTATATTAAATGAAGTTCAGAACAGGAATTTCATAATGATAGGGAGGGCTTATTATATGTTTTTGAAGGCGGAAGAAGTTTATGCGAAATTCAATGAGGAAAATATTCAAGTTGTAATTCCTAAAAAATTACTATGCGCTTTATTGCAGCAGGCAGATAGACTTCGTGAAGTATTAAGCAATGTAGAAGAGGAAGTAAATAACTTTGCAATATATGAATATATAAGTAATGTCGAGATGTTAATGGTTAAACTATATATTCTTATAGCCGAACCATATAATCAAAAAGAAGTTATTTTAGAAACAAGTATTGCAGAGTTCCTGGTTTTAAGGGATTTGGTGTTTTGCAATTATTTTTTACCGCATTTAAGAGAAGAATTGCGACCTTTCATCCGCAAGACATACAAGGATTTTTATGATTACATTGAGGGCATCTTTGAAATGCTAGACAGCGATGAAGTAAAAGCATATTGGGATTATATAAAAAACTACAAAATTAAAGGCAGTATACTCCAGTGAATCAGTGAAGCAATGAAAAAAGGCATTGATAGGTGCTAAATTCTACCAATGCCTTTTTTATTACTTCAATTTACCCTTTTCATACATCCTTTGTATTTTGCTGGTAAAGGATAGTAGTATAATGAATGAAAAACCTATTAATAGGCCGATAATAAATCGTATGACAATACTTTGAACGGCGATTGAAAAAGGTATTAAGAATATGTTTGCTAGTATAAGCAATCTTATAGTTCTAAAAATACTTCCTTTCATGATACTTAAATGCCTCCTTGTCCAAGTAATACATAGAATTTTACTTGGTCACTATAACCTATTTCAAATTTAACTTTAACGTTTAAAATAAAGTTGTTGTATGATAAAATTAAAGTACACAGAACGAATGGATTAAAATGCCATTGACACAGACATCTTAAAGATGCCTTAAGGTCAGTGGCATTTTTTTATTTGCAATTTTAAAGTATTGGAGGTAATTCAATGGCTAAAAGAAGCAATGATTGGGATTCAAATAAATTAAATAGATGGATAAAGGAAGGTAGGGGTCAGGGAGAAGGGAAGGAATATAAGCCTTGGTTAACTGTGCAGGATTTCCCCAGTATGGGCAGGGTAACGAGAGTTTTTGGGTGGACAACTCAAAGAATACATCATTTTTTTTCAGATACGCAATTAAAGTATTTTTATTTATTAGATTGGGAAGAAAAAGTTATCGATATTCGAGAACATTATCCATTAATAGATTTAGAAGTAGTGTTGAACGACACATCGGATTTAAGACTTGATAAGTTTATAGACAGGAAAACCAAGGAAACGTATATACTAACCACCACATTCTTGATTACGCTTTTGAACTCTGATGGGCAAAAGAGTTTTGCTGCAAGAAGTATAAAATATGCTTCGGAATTGTCTAAAAAGAGTACAATCGAGAAACTGGAAATTGAAAGGAGGTACTGGAAAGCAAGAGGTATAGATTGGGGAATCGTAACAAATAAGGACATTAATGATGTCAGGGCAAGAAATATAGAATGGGTTCATTCAGCGATGAATTCTGATGACTGCAACGGTCTTTCTAAGGCTGAGTTTGATGACTTGTTTGACGGTATTTTATACAGATTTATTGATAATAAGCAGAGCATAAAGAACATTATAGCAGGATTTGAAAAAGACTATTCACTAGATGTCGGAATGGGATTACTATTATTTAAACGTTTAGTTGCAGAGAAAAGGATAGTTCTAGATATGGATAAGCCTATCAATCTTAGTCAAACAGGGAAATCAGTTTACATACCTGAAATAAGTGACAAAGGGGGAAATAATGATGTTAAGGTATACGGTTAATTCTTTAATAGAATGGAAAGACGGGACTGAAAGTACTAGCATTGAGAGACTTCTGTGGATGGATGATGAAATAGCCTATGTAATTGATTTAAATAAAAATAAAGTTCCTTATATTCGAAGACAGAAGGATATAGAAGATGCATTGGCTGGGGGGAAGGCAGAAATAAAAGATGATGACGAATTTATAGTTGTGTTAAAAGAAGAAGATATACCTGAAAAACATAAGGAAATTAGGGATAGGGCGTGGGAAGTAATTAGGGATATGGTAGATAAGGAGCCAGATATTTTTCAATCCACTTTTAGAGGGAAGTTAATTAAAAGAGCCTCCGAAACCTGTGGATTAAGTGAATCATGGATTCTGGAATATTTAAAAAGGTACTGGAAAAGGGGAAAAACTTGCAACGCTTTATTACCAGATTACCGAAACTGTGGAGCAAAGGGCAAAGAGAGAAAGGCTGGAAATGTGAAAAGAGGAAGACCTAGAACTAATCAGTCTATTATAGGAGAAGGGGTAAATGTTACTGAGGATATAAAAAGAATCTTTCGTATTGCTGTAAATAAATACTACTATACCACAGCAAAAAATTCTTTAACCTTGACTTACGAACTTATGAGAAAGGAATACTTTAATGATGGATTTAAAGAAGAAAATGGGGTAACGATACCTATTTTAAAACCGCAATCACAAATCCCTTCATTTGGTCAGTTTAGATACTGGTTTTATAAAGAACGTGACTTAAAAAAAGAGATAACTAGCAGATACAGCAATAAAAAGTATCAAAAACGGTACAGACCTATTATAGGCAGTTCCCTTGATGGAGTATTTCAACCAGGGGAATTTGAGATAGACTGCCAAGTGGGAGATGTTTATTTGGTATCAAGATTTAATCGGAATTGGATAATAGGCAGACCTGCTATATACGCTGTCATCGATAAATTTAGCCGTATGATATGTGGAATTTATGTAGGTTTGGAAAGTGGTTCATACCTTGGCGCAATGATGGCACTTTTAAATGCAACGACAGACAAAGTGGAATTTTGCAAGCAGTATGGTATTGAAATAGAGGAGAAGGATTGGCCGGTTCATCATTTACCAGAGTCTATAACTGCCGACCGGGGAGAACTTGAGGGAGGAAATATTGAAAATCTTATAAATACACTTAATGTAAAAGTTAAAAATACGCCTCCTTATCGGGCTGACCTTAAATCAGCAGTAGAAAGATTTTTTGGGCTTACGAATGAACGGGTAAAGCCTTTTTTGCCAGGTGTTGTGGATTTAGATGGAAGGGAACGAGGGGATAAGGACTATAGGATAAAAGCAAAATTGGATATATACCAATTTACACAGATATTAATTAAATGCGTCTTGTATCACAACAATCATTATCATTTAGATTATTATAAACGGGATGAAGATATGATTGAAGATAATGTTCAATGTATCCCAATTGAACTTTGGAACTGGGGTATTGCAAACCGGGGCGGTACACTTAGAACCGTTCCTGAGGATGTTATAAAACTAGCGTTGATGCCGGCTGATACAGCAACTGTAACTCCTAGGGATAAGGTATAAGGATATGTATTATGCATCAAAGACTATGTTAAAAAATGGAGTGTTTACTGATGCCAGAGTAAAAGGAAGATGGAATGTAAAGATAAGTTATGACCCACGGAATATGGATTACATATATGTTTATGATGATAATATAAAAAAATATGAGAAATGTTTTTTAACTGATGCAGGTAGTAGATACAAGGAAAAGACAATTGAAGAAATAGAGTATCTTCTAGCAGTAGAAAAAATGCAGAGAGAAAAAAATAAAGATAATGTTGCACAGGCAAAGGCACAATTAATTTCAGAAATAGAAGATATAGTTAAACAGGCAGAGGAGGATTATAAAAGAGAAACAAGCATTGTAGAAAGCGATAAACAGAGAGTAAAGAATATACGAGAAAACAGAAAGGCTGAAAAAATGATAAGAAGGATGGAAGAGGCTTTTGATTTAGGAAATAGTGATGAAAACTATCAAAACAATTTAGATGAGGAAGCAGAAACAGGAGAAAATGATACTTTGCAACTATTGTTTCGAAAACAGAAAGAGGTGATGTTAGATGAGAGAAGTGATGATACCCAATGGTAGTATAGCAGTAGAAGCAGAATATAAAGAACAAGTAATTCCAGATTATAGAGGAAATCCATTCATCGAATCCCTTCCTAATCTTCTTTCTACGCAAGAGGCAATAGAAAAATTGGCTTTTTATCCTAAGTTTGAAAAAAATGAAAGACAGTTAGACAACCACTACCGTATTCATATGATAGACAGATTATTTCAGGTTTTTCAGCCCATTCCTATGACTATAGAACTGGAAAGAAAGATTTCTCGTTCAATTAGACAGGGTTATCTCTCACGCAATCCATTTGGCATCAGATTGGCTCAAGATTTTTATAGGGATTATCATAAAAATCCCATCGGCATAATGGATAATAAAGAATATTATTCGTATTCACTAGGGTTTACTTTGATAGGAATATCAGGTTTGGGAAAGACTTCCTCTCTTAATAGAATACTAAGTTTATATCCTCAAGTAATTGTACACTCTGAATATCAAAACATGCCATTTTCTACGTATCAAGTGGTGTGGGCGAAACTGGAATGTCCTCACGATGGGTCAATTAAGGGACTTTTATATGAATTTTTTTTAGAAATAGACAGGCTATTGGGAACTAACTACTATCAAAAGATGATGAGAACACGGGCAACAACGGACGCCATGATGACAGTGATGAATCAGGTGGCAAGAAATTGTGCTCTAGGAATTTTAGTGATTGATGAGATACAACATTTGAGTTTGGCGAGGTCTGGCGGAAGTGAAAAAATGTTAAATTTCTTTGTAAACCTTATAAATAATGTAGGAGTGCCAGTCGTTTTAGTAGGAACTCCGAAGGCTGTAAAGGTACTCCAAGGGGATTTTAGGAAAGCACGAAGGGGGTCTGGTCTTGATGGTGATATGGTATGCGATAAGATTCCAAAGGGCGAGGTATGGGATTTATTAGTTAATTCAATATGGTACTACCAGTGGACGAGAAAAGAAACTCCTCTTACCCCTGAATTAAGCAGTGTTTTATATGAAGAAACTCAGGGAATACCTGATTTATTAAAAAAGGTATATGTCATTGCTCAAGCCCATGCTATTTCATCGGGAAAGGAAGAGATAACTCCATATGTTATAAAAAAGGTGGCAAAAGAGAATTTAAAACTGATTCAGCCAATGATTACTGCATTGAAAACGAATAATCTGAGAGAGATTATTAAGTACGAGGATATATATGTAGGGGATATCAACTATACTGATTATTTAACCCGAACTAAAGAATCTATCAGCCTGGATTTGCGGGCAAAGGAGATAAAGAAAAAACAGAACAAAATGAAGCAGGAAAATCTGATTGAGCAGAAAAAGGAGGTTTTAATAAAACTTGTTGATTTAGGCGTGAATGCTAAGAAGGCTCAAAAAATAATTGATACTATACTTTCGCAAAATCAGAATATAAATGCAGAAAAGATAATAGAAGTTGCTACAGCAAAGATTGAAAATGATAGGATTAAGAAACAAGCAGAGAGAAAAAAGAAAAAACAGAAGGCATTAAACTTACTTGATATCCGAACTATTGTTGAGCAGGGCAAAAAGGATAATAAAAGTGCTTATGAGGCTATAAAAGAATCAGGATATATCATTAGTTTTGAGGATGACATTTTTTCTAAGGAAGTGGTATCGTGAACTTTTTTCCAACACCTTATCCAGATGAAATATTATATAGTACGCTGGCACGATACTGTATGCGAAGTGGTAATATAAAAGAAATACATAATTTTGAAGACTTATTTGGTACAAGGAATTGTATAGCAACTATGGAATTGCCTACACAATTAGATGCATTAATTGAAAATATGCCTGCAAACTCAAAGTATACAGCAGAATATTTTATCTATAAACATACCTTATTTCCTTTTCTTGCAGCATTTATTCCAGAGGAACGTGCTAACAAAATAATTAAAACTATGAGAAATGGTGAAGGTGCTGTTTCTTACATGAGTTTGGGTCTTGTTACGAGTTCCGTTACTTTAAATCGGTACTTTCGATTTTGTCCTGAGTGTTTTAAAGAGGATATAGAAAGATTTGGAGAACCATACTGGCATAGAAGCCATCAAATTACAGGGGTATTTGTATGTGCAAAACATAAAATACCCCTGTATAATAGTACGGAACTTATAAGGGGAGGAAATAGACAAAGATTTATTAGCGCTACTCATGCGAATTGTATAGTAGAAAAAGAAATAAGTTTTCCTAGCGATTTAATGGAAAAGATGCTTTGGATGGCAGAGGATGCAGAAATACTTTTAAACAATCACTTTGGCTTTAAAGAACCTGATTGGTTTAAGAATCAATTCCGGGCA
>ENA-OWPA01001525-OWPA01001525.1-bioreactor-metagenome-genome-assembly--contig:-NODE-1525-length-14684-cov-197.295954_pt1 | contig 14684 bp, 20 predicted proteins | sample MGYA00238139_ERZ651803 | MGnify/ENA primary metagenome ERZ651803 (study PRJEB26909, sample SAMN07631231) | bioreactor metagenome | isolation source: Switchgrass digestor | place: USA: Dartmouth...
TCAGAACTGGTCAGGCTGCGTGACTTTTTACAAGCTCGGACACGTGACCCTGAACAGCTCGGAATGATCGAAGAACTGAACGAAAGACTAAAACCGCTTAGGTCTATGCTCAATGACCTGCGGGAAGTTACAAGAGAGGTGGAGCATTACTATGACCGATCGTGGTGGAGAAGCGAGGAGCTTACGTGTAACCAGAGAAAGTCTCGACGCTTTATATACGCTGGACCCTCAAGACGCTGAAATAATGGAGAATTGCAATGACGAGCAGAGGGAACGGATGAAGAAATACATAAATGCAGTGATGGAGATTATGTTGACGGCCAGGCAGCGTCAGGTAGTGTGGATGTATTACGCAGAAGGAATGACAGTGACAGAGATCGCAGCCGCGCTTGGTATCAGTCCACGCGGAGTGAGGAGGGTGCTGGGAGCAGGAATGAGAAAAATTGAGAAACATAAAAAAATTTTTTTAAAAACGGAACAATAATATGTACCGATTTTGGCCAAATTTGCCCTTATATATAAAGGGCTTTTTTTATTTTTATATTTCTGACCTCCTAATCTGGGCGGCAGCCTCTTCCTTCCGGAAGAGCCCGGCAGAGCCAGCCTGTCGGGCTCAGCTATTGCTTGGGTGCTGAGTGGGGTTTGAACACCACAAGACCACGGGGTAGGCCGTGGGCCTGGGGGGTGGGGAGGCGGTGGTGTACGATGCCGCTGATGAAATTGTGCAGATGCGGCAAGGTGATTGATTTCGGCCAGAGATACTGTGATGCTTGCGCTCAGAAAGCAGAACAGTCAAGGAAAGAATACTACAAGCAGTACGACATCTATCAGAGGGACCAGAAGGCCAGGGAGTTTTACAGTAGCCCTGAATGGGAGAAGATCAGAAAGCAGGCTATGATCCGTGATTATGGATTGTGTCAGGACTGTCTCAAGGAAAACAGGATCACGCCTGCTGATGTAGTGGACCATATTAAACCGATCCGACATTTCTGGCACCTGAGGCTGACGCTGGAAAACCTCAGGTGTCTGTGCAATAGGCACCATGCGGCCAAGACGGCCGAGGACCGCAGGCGGTACGGGGCCTAGGGCGGGTTCGAAAATTTTGCGAGCCTGCCGAGGATGCCACGCGACCGCCCACGCGCGAATTTTTTTCCCAAAATGGCGAGAGGAGGTGATTGTGTGGCTGGTAGACCGCCAAAACCTGTCAAACTTTTGAAGATGGAAGGCAGGTCCCACAGGACTAAGGCAGAATTAGAGGCAAGGGAGAAGGCTGAAAAGCAGTTGCTGACAGGTCAGAAAATGAAAGCCTGGCCGGAAGTCCGGGGAAACAAGCTGGCCAGGAAAGAATTTAACCGTGTCAAGAATCTCCTGGAAGCTATCGGCCACAATGACGCCCTCCATGAAGCCGTCATCAATCGGTATTGCTTGCTGACTGCCGAGTGTAAGGAGATAGAAGATACGATAGAGCAACTGAGGGGAGATCTTGCCGAACTGGACAAGGCAAGGCTGAACGGTGAAATTGCATATACGGACTATCTCGAGGAGAAGGGCAATATCCACGACCGCATAATCGCGTGGGATAAGAAGCTCATGGACAAACGCAAGATGCTGCTCCAGATTGAGAAGGAAAATGTTATGACAATCATGGCAGCGCTGCGGTCTATACCAAAGGAACCGGAGAAGAAGAAAGAAAGCCCTATGGCCGAATACCTTCGCAGGAAGAGGGAGGGACAAAGCGGGTGATGTAAGTGTCACATGATAAACAGCGAGCACTCGAAGTAATCGAGTTTATACAGATGCTAAAGGCTGTCGACGACTTTTACGGACAGCCTTTTATGCTTCTCGACTGGCAATATCAAATCCTTTGGGACGTATATGGTACTGTCAACGAAAAAGGATACCGCCAATACAGGTACGCCTATCTTGAGATCCCGAAAAAGAACGGAAAAACGACCCTGATTGCCGGCCTGGGATTATATCATCTGACCTGTGACGGTCCCGGCGGGCAAATTTATTGCTGCGCGGCTGACCGAGGACAGGCTGAACTGGTATACAAAGCTGCAGTGCAAATGGTAAATCAGGAACCTGAACTGGATTATGAACAAGGCGGGATCCTCAAGATACTCGACAGCAAGAAGGAGATATGGAACACAGAAACAGGTTCGTTCTTGAAAGTGCTGTCGGCCGAGGCATATACGAAGCACGGTCTCAACCCGTCGGTTGTTATTTTTGACGAACTCCACGCTCAGCCAACACGCGACCTGTGGGATGTAATGACCTTTGGTGCCGGTGCCGCTCGTAAAGAGCCACTGTGGTGGGTGATAACCACTGCCGGTGACGATCCGGACAGACACTCCATAGGTTGGGAGGTCCACGAATACGCCCGAAGGGTCCGGGATGGAGAAATCGAAGATCCTGCCTGGTATGTGAAGATATACTGTGCGAACGAGGAAGATGACATTTTCGATGAAGCAGTTTGGTATAAGGCAAACCCGAGCCTCGGCCATACGATAGACATTGAAAGCGTGCGTCAGGAAGCCCTGCGGGCGCGGAACGATGAAGCGCAAGAAAAACTGTTCCGCTGGCTCCGCCTGAACCAGTGGGTAAGCGTGAAATCCGTGGGTTGGCTCCCACTGTCATTGTGGGATGCCACGGTCGGAAACTGGAACCCGGCGGAATTGGTGGGGAAGAAATGCTATCTCGGGCTTGACTTGTCGAGCACTATCGACCTGACCGGCGCATGCTTGCTGTTCCCGCCGCAGGAAGGTATACCGGATTGGCGTGCATTGTTTGAGGCGTGGGTCCCGGAAGAAAGCATGAAGGAACGTGTCAAACGGGATCAGGTGCCATATGACAAATGGGTTAAGCAGAAATATCTGCATGCCACGCCCGGTAATGTCGTTGATTATGAGTTTGTGGAAGCCAGAATTTTGGCTTTGAACAAGCAATATGAAATTGTCGAGGTTGATACTGACCCATGGAACAGCCGCATGCTGACACAACGGCTTATAAAAAACGGCATTACGGTTGTGGAAGTGCCTCAGCAAATGGCGCATATGTCTCCGCCAATGAAAGAAATCGAGCGTCTGTCCAAAACAGGTCAGCTGACGCATGAGGCTCATCCGGTGGCGCGTTGGTGTTGGGGCAATGTTGTGATCGTGGTCGACGGAAACGGCAATATCAAGCCCATGAAAAACAAATGCAAAGAAAAAATCGACTTGATCGTCGCAATGATAAACGCCATGGCCCGCGCTATGCAGGACGCGCAGAAAGTTGATGTGTCGCAATATGCAAACGAGGAATTCCTCGAGAAACTCTGGGGCTAGGAGGTGGATAAATGGCATTCTGGAATAAAATATTTCAGCCGAAAGCTCAAGATACGCGCGAAAAATACGATATAAACGACCGGCGCCTGCTGGAAATCCTCGGCATAAACCTTGACGAACTGAATCTCAAGGGTAAAAACGCCATGAAGGAGGCAACTGTATTCGCCTGCATCCGCATCCTGGCCGATGCTGTTGGAAAGCTGCCGCTGAAAATATACCGGGAGCAGGACGGTAAACCGGGCGAAGTGAGCCATTCTCTATCGCCGCTGCTGAAAACCAGGCCCAACCCATGGATGAGCGCCAGGGACTTCAAAAAAGCAGTCGAGGTCCAGCGATTGATTCATGGAAACAGCTATGTATGGATAGACGTCGCTACCCGGGGCGCCGATGCCGGCAAGGTGATAGGCTTATATCCATTGGATAGCACTAGGATGGAGATATGGATCGACGACGTCGGTCTGCTGCCCGGGAAGGGTAAGATGTGGTATGTCTACACGGACAACCTGGGGCAGCAGTATAAGCTCAAGCCTGACGAGGTATTGCACTTCAAAGGGCTGACCCTTGACGGCATCGTCGGCATGACGCCGCTTGAAGTGTTGCAAAAAACCATCGAAAATGCCGGTGCTGCAAGTGAGTTCATCAATAAAAGTTTCAAAAGCGGCATGCAGGTCAAGGGTATTGTACAGTATGTCGGAGACCTGAGCCCTGAAGCCGAAAACACGTTCCGGGAAAAGTTCGAACGAATGTCCAGTGGGCTCAAAAACGCCAATCGCGTGGCACTCTTGCCAATAGGGTACAAATTCGAACCTATCAGCCTGAAAATGACCGATGCGCAGTTCCTGGAAAACACCGAACTGACGATCCGGCAGATCGCGGCTGCGTTTGGCGTGAAGATGCATCAGTTGAATGACTTGGACCGGGCAACCCACACCAACATCACAGAGCAGCAGCGTGAGTTTTATATTGACACGCTCATGGACATCCTGACCGGATATGAACAGGAACTGACATATAAGCTGTTTACAGACAATGAGCTGGCAGAAGGCTATTACATCAAGTTCAACGTCAATGCTATTTTGAGGGCGGACCACAAAACCAGGTTCGAAGCATACCGGACTGCAATACAGTCTGGTTTTATGACGCCCAACGAGGTCCGGGCGCTGGAGGAACTCGAACCGAAAGAGGGCGGCGACCGGCTCCTGATCAACGGCAACATGATGCCGATCGAGATGGCCGGCATGCAATATCAGAAAGGCGGTGAGAACAGTGGGGAATAAGGCAAAGGGCAAAAAGTTCTGGAACCTGAAGAAAACTGACGAGAAAACTGGTGAGCTGACACTCTACGGTGAGATTTCAAATGTGTCCTGGTGGGGCGACGAAGTCACACCGAAACAGTTCAAAGAGGATCTTGACAAGCTGAGCGACATCGAGACGCTGAATGTCTACATCAACAGTCCGGGCGGTGATGTGTTTGCCGGTCAGACGATCTACTCTATGCTGAAACGTCACAAGGCGCAGGTCAATGTTTACATTGACGGCCTGGCCGCCAGTATAGCGTCCCTGATCGCCATGGCAGGAGACAAGGTCATCATGCCGGCGAACGCCATGATGATGATCCACAATCCATGGACTTTCGCAATGGGTAACGCCAATGACTTCAGGAAACTGGCCGATGACCTTGACAAGATCCGGGAAAGCATGATAGTGGCGTATCAGGGAAAATCTGGGCTTGAAAAAGACGAAATCATCAGCATCATGGATGCCGAAACCTGGCTGACAGCGGAGGAATGCAAGGAGAAGGGGCTTGCGGACGAGATCGAGGAAGCTAAGAAAGTGGCAGCCTGCGTAGATGAGAAGTATTTCAGCAGGTACAGAAATGTGCCTAAAAATCTCAAAGAACTTCCTGAAGAGCCTCCTGGGCAGGCCAGGGAGGTGAGGGACAGTGAAAACGAACTGAGAAAAAGAAAATTGCTGTTGGAGTTGGAGCTGTAAAGGCTCTTTTTTATTACCTCAAAAAAATCAAGGAAGGGATGATGTGAAGTGACAAAGGAAATGAGAGCAATGCTTCAGGAACTCGAAACCCTGAAGGCAAACGTCAGGACTCTGATTGGCGAATACAAACTCGATGAGGCCGAAAAGAAGATGGAAGAGGTCAGAGCCCTGCAGAAGAAGATCGATTTGCAGAAACAGCTTGAGGAAATGGATGGAGTTGTTAATCTCGATGCTGGGACCCAACTGACTGCAAAGGTTGATAAGGATCTCAATGCGGAATACAAGCGTATATTCCTGCGTGGTCTGCGCAGGCAGCCTATTTCACTGGACGACCGCAGCGTCATCAATGAGTATTACAAGACCAACGGTATCCGCGCAGAACTGATGCACGAAGGAACTGACCCTAACAACCCGGCTGCAGGTAATGTTGGGCTCATCGTACCACAGGACATCCAGACCAGGATCAATGAGATCATGAGGGAACTGAACGATCTGTCCGAGTACATCACGGTCGAGACTGTCAACACCCTGTCCGGCGGCCGCGTGCTCGAGGCTGACAACACTATGACGCCGTTCCAGGTCGTAGCCGAATATGGCCCGATTCAGGAGATGGACAACCCGCAGTTCGTGCCGATCACATACCAGCTGGTCAAGCGTGCTGGCTATCTGCCACTGACCGGCGAACTGCTGGCTGACAGCGATCAGAATATCCTGAACTACGTCGCGCGTTGGATCGCCAAGAAGCATGTAGTGACCAAGAACACTCTGATCACGACAATGCTCCAGGGCCTCCAGCCTGTCCAGTTACAGGGATTTGATGATGTCAAGCGTGTGCTCAACGTCAATCTTGACCCGGCGATCAGCAGGACTGCCTCCATAATCACCAACCAGGATGGTTACCACTGGATGGATACTCAGAAGGACCAGAACGGACGTTATCTTCTGCAGGACGACATCACTCAGCCCGGCAGGAAACTGTTCATGGGCCGCCCGGTTGCAGTCGTGTCCAACAGGTACCTGCCGACCGTCCAGGATGGGGGTCAGAATCTTGCGCCCATGTTCATTGGCAATGGCAAAGAAGCTGCGGTACTGTTCACTTACGGTCGGTATGAACTGGCATCCACCAGGGAAGGTGGCGACGCCTGGAGGCGCGATACTACAGAACTGAGGACCATCACCAGGGATGACTTGGTCGGCTGGGATCTCGCAGCCATGGTATACGGTCAGCTCCAGATATAAGGTGATGGCCTATGAAGGTAAAAGCACTGTATCATTTCCTGGACAAAAAGGCCTGCAGGAACAGAAAACAAGGTGACATATTTGACGCACCGGAAGAAAGGGCGGTAGAACTTGAGAAAGCCGGGCTTGTTGTTATTTTGGAGCAGAAACCCAAAAAGGAAACACCTGTAGTTGAAAAACCGCCTGAAAAGCCAACTTCTGCGGAAGAAAAAAAACCGCCCGAGCCACCACCTACCAGGATAATAAAAGAAGGCAAGAAGCCTGAAAAGAAAAAGAAGAAATAAAGGGAGAGGTTATCCTCTCCCTTTCCCTTAAAGGGGTGATGTATATGATTGTAACCCTTGAAGAAGCAAAACTGTATCTGCGTATCGACGGGAATGAGGATGATATATTGCTCGATACCCTTATAGCGGCAGCAGAGGAATATATCAAAAACGCGACCGGCAAAGAGTTTGACAATTCTAGCAGACTAGCGAAGCTGCTTTGCCTTGTGCTGATCACGGACTGGTATGAGAACCGAGCGCAGACAGATAAAATCAGCGAGAAATACCGGTTTACGGTTCAGACGATACTCGGACAGCTTAAGTACCGGCCTGAAGAGGAAGCAGGTGATGGCGATGCTGGTGAACAGGCTGAATAAGCGCGTGAAGATCCTGCGGTTGGTGAAGGAACGCAATGAGTTCGGAGAGCCGGTTGACACTTGGAAAGAGGTCTGCACCGTCTGGGCGGCGGTTGAGCCTTTGCGTGGGCGTGAGTTTATCACAGCGTTGCGGGAAAACGCGGAAGTCACAACCAGAATACGGATCAGGTATCGGGAAGGCATCGACAGGACGATGAAAGTCAAGGTCGGCAACACCGAATTCGAGATCCTCTATATCATACACCCGAACTTCGCCAGACAGGAATTGCAGCTCATGTGCAGGGAAAGGCAGTGATGCGGCATGGTGCAGGTCAAATTAAAGGTTGAAGGCATGAAGGAACTCCAAAAGAGCATGAAAAAACTCGGCAAAGTACCACAGAAACATGTTACTGCATCTGCCAAAAAGGGTATGAACATCGTCCTCAAGCAAGCCAAGGCTAATGCACCTGTCGATACAGGCGAACTCCGAAGCGGCATAATCCTTATCGGCGAGAGATCCCGAACAAAAGGCAAAAAGGTATACAGGCTGGTTTTTGACCGGGAAAAGAATGATATTTTTCAGAAAAAGAACAAAAAGGGTAAGGTTACCGGTTATTACCCTGTCAGCCAGGAATACGGCTATTTCACCAAAAACGGGCGATATATCCCAGGTTTCTATTTCATCCACAATGCGCTCAACGAAAATACCCAGAAAGTCGCGCAAACCATTGTAGATACCATGAAAAAGAAAATCGACGATGAAATCAGGAAGGCAGGGTTAAGGAAATGATGGAAGCAGCACTGAGAGCGGCGTTGGAAAATAGTATATCCGAACTAGTTGGCGAGATATATCCCACCAACGCGCCCGAAAATGCAACCAGACCGTACCTGGTATATATGAGGATCCGGACCGAAAAGGAAAAAACGCTCGATGGGTTTACCGGCAAGGAATACCTCAGCTTCATGTTCAACATCATGGCGCAAAAGTATTCCGAGATGAAATCCGTGGCTAAAAAGGTCGAGGATTTTTTAATATCCCTTCCCGGGACACAAATCGGCAGCTACCATATCGAGGACATTGACATCAATGATGTTACAGAACAGTATGAGCACGAGCTCAAAGTTAACCGTGGAATCATAGATTTCACAATTTACTTCGAGGAGGTTGATTAGAGTGGCAAAGAGAGCACTGGGAACAACGCTGAAAATCGGAAATATCACAGTAGGTAATCTGACGTCTATCAGCGGCGTCGAGCTGTCGGCAGATACGATCGACGTAACGACTCTCGATGATACTGATGGGTATAGAGAGTATATTGCCGGCCTTGTTGATGGCGGTGAAGTATCAGCGGAAGGTTACCTGAGTGATAACGGCACAAACGAATCGTCCATCATTGAGCTGGTCGGCGGGGCAGAGCAGGAGTGCGAGATCGCATTCCCGAACGGTGCAAAATGGGAGTTTGAAGGTATAGTGACTGGCTTCAGCACGAATACAAGCCTGGAAGATCCGTTGTCGTTCTCTATCACGGTCAAAGTCACCGGCAAACCGACATTTACTGAAGGCTAAGAGCAATCTTAGCCTTTTTCCTATCTTTATGGAGGTGTGATTTATGAGCTTCTATCCTATTCAGCTCGACAAAAGCAGAAATCTCAGATATGGCATGAAAGCCCTGTCGCTGGTCGAGAAAAAACTCGGGAAACCGGTTGCAAAAATTGACATGAACAATCTAACAATGGAAGATGCAGCTATAATGATATGGGCTGGACTGGCCCATGAGGATCCGGATTTGACACCGGAAAAGGTAATGGACCTCGTTGATGAGTATTCAGATATTCAGACAGTGTTCGAGGCAATGGGAAAGGCATTCGAGGCCACATTTGGGGCTGATAAGAAGGGAAAAAACAAGTAGAGGGTGGCGGACAGGAGTTTACCATCGAGGGAGCCCTGGAAAGCGCCACCCTCATTGGCATATCTGCAATTGAGTTTTGGGAAATGACGCCCTATGAGTTATCGCTCAAAATCAGGGCGTTTAAGGAAAATAGAATTGAAAACCTCAAAGATCAGATCACGATTGCATATCTCAATTCTCTGTGGACAATACAGTGGCTTGGCAAACACAATCGGCCGCGGCCACTGAAAGAGATACTGAGCATGATAGGCAAAGAAAAACGGGAAATGACCGATGAACAAATGCTGGAACAGGTCAAGGTTCTCAATGCACTATTTGGCGGGGAGGTGAAAAAGCGTGGCTGGAAGGAAGAAAAACCCGCTATTTAGAGGCAGGCTTTTCATATTCCTTTAACACTAATTCGATGCCTCTGTCTAGCAACTTAGACATAGGTATCATTGTTTCTTGTGATAGCCGTTTTAATTGCTCAAACAGTTTTTTATTAACGGCATTGCCTATTCTTACTCTATTGATTAAATCATTCATGTAATCACCTCCATACTCATTATATCATGCATATAAAATACTTGCAACTTATAGCAACTTATAGTATAATGTAAGTATGGGAGGAATTATGTATGAACTACAGAAAAGAGTTAAAAGAAAACAAAATGGTTGTATATATGATTGAAAATAAAGTCAATCACAAGAAATACATAGGCATTACAATTAATTCGTTCGCAGAAAGGTATCCACATGGGATAAGGTCTCACCATAATCCACATTTAAGAAAGGCGGTCGCTAAGTATGGACAAGAAAATTTTGTAATAACATTGCTTGAAAAGAATGTCAAAGATATTGAAACTTTAGAGCAATTAGAAATGAAATATATAAAAGAATATGACACTTGCAACAAGGAAAAAGGATACAATATATCTTTGGGTGGTAAGGGTGTAAGATTAACTAAAAGAACAAAAGAACATTGCATGCATTTAAGTCAAGCTAAAAAAGGCATTAATCCTTTAGCAAATTACACACCTGAACAAATGGCAATAAGAAATGCAAAATTGAGCAAAGCTTTGAGAGGTAAAAATAATCCAATGTACGGAATGACTAAAGACAAGTTAAAGCCTGAAACATTAGAAAAATTAAGGCGAGCGTCTTTAGGGGGAAATAACCCTATGTATGGGAAAAATATTAAAGATTTTATGACAGAGGAAGCCTACGAAAAATGGAAAAGAAAAGTGGCGAGACCAGGTAAATTAAACGGTAGGGCAAGAAAAACAGTTGTTATATACAAGGGCAGAAAATTTGAATTTGATTATGCGCAAGAAGCCATTGATTATTTTAAAAGTAAAGGTGAATATATAACACGTTATTGGTTCTATAAAGGTATTACAGATAAATATAAAAATATATTTCAGTTTGTAGGTTATGAAGAAGATTATCAAAATTTTATAGGAAATAAAAAGACTTGCTAATTAGCAGGTCTTTTTGTTTTAAGGAGGTGGTGCCATACTATGAGTAAATCAAACTTCATAGTACGAACGCGGAGGCGCTGACTTTTCTGGAATAACAAAAGAAATAACAAAAACGCAAACTCAATTACAAAGCTTTCAGAGTAAAATAAACGGCATAATGAAGGGCGTTGGCGCGGCTCTTGGCAGTCTGGCGGTAGGCAAACTTGTAAAAACTGTTGCAAAGACTGCAATAGAATATAATTCCATGCTCCAAACTGCACAGATTGGTTTCGCAACCATGCTTGGCAGCGCGGAAAAAGCACAGGCTTTTCTTGATGACATGGCCGATTTTGCGGCGAAAACACCGTTTGAATATCCAGAACTGCTTGACGCAGCCAAGAAAATGCTGGCCTACGGATTCGCGGCGGAAAATGTTCTGCCTACGTTGCGGGCTGTCGGTGACGCAACGGCAGCCCTCGGCATGGGCGGTGAAGGTATAGATAGGGTCACGCTTGCCTTGGGCCAGATCCTGGCGAAAGGCAAGCTGTCGGCTGAGGAAATGCGCCAGTTGACCGAGGCTGGAATCCCGGCATGGCATATGCTTGCTGAAGCGATGGGGGCGACCGTGCCCGAGCTCCAGAAGATGGTATCTAAAGGACTAATACCCGGAGCAAAGGCCGTTGAGATGCTAACAGCGGGTATGACAAAACGCTTCGGCGGCATGATGGCGTCAATGGAAAACACCTGGCAGGGCGTAACATCCTCAATCAAAGACATCTGGAGAATGACCGTTGGTACTCTGACGCAAAACCTGTTTGGTGGACTAAATGCCATGCTTATAAAAGTCCGCGACTTCTTGTCGCAGTTTTACAGCATGCTTAATGCTGTTATGGGCAAAAAGGCGAAACAGACCACGGATGGACTTGTGGAGAGTACAAAAGGCCAGGCTGCGGCTATGGCCGACGTTGGAGAAGCTACAGAAGAAGCCGCAAAAAAGGCGCAGAAAAACGTACAAGCGTTCGATGAGGTGCACCAGCTCCAGGAGGATATGAACGATAGCGCTGCCGGGGATATGTTTGCCATACCGGGGGCAGGCTCTCAGACGGCTCCTATGGAAATGGAGGATACCGGAAGCTCCGAAACTGTGTCCGAATTGCAGGAGACACTTGAAAAGCTCGCTGTTCTGTTTGATCCTGCGATAGAGGGCTTCAATAAGGTGAAAACAGCAGCAGAGCCTGTGATAAAAAATATTGGCGAAGGACTTAAATGGTTTTATGATAATGTTTTGGTACCTTTTGGTACATGGGCCATAAGCGAAGCATTGCCGGCATGGCTAAATATGATAGCCGCATCAATAGCTATACTAAATCCAATAATTGAAGCATTTAAGCCCTTGGCTATATGGCTCTGGGAAAACTTTTTACAACCCATTGCTAACTGGGTAGGAGATGCATATATAACATGGCTTAACATGCTAACAGAAGCCTACCGAAACCTGGGTGATTGGATGGCACAAAATCAGGAGGCTGTTACCGCCGGGCTAGCCGGAATACTGACCGGAATACTTGCATACCAGGCGATAAACAACATACCCAAAATAATAGGCAACGTGAAAACTGCCTTGTCAGGTCTCGGCGCTCTGTTTGGAGGCCTTACGTCTCCCATTGGGTTGGTTGCTGTAGCTATCGGTGCACTCGTCGGCGGATTCATCTATTTCTATACCACCAACGAAGAATTCCGCGGTACGGTCGACAGCATCCTGCAGGCCATTGCGGACATCGCGGTATACCTGTGGGAAAACGTCCTGAAACCCTTGGGTGAATTCCTTGGGAACGTGTTTACCGTCGCTTGGGACGCAGTATCAAAGGCCGCAACGTGGTTCTGGCAAAACGTACTTGTTCCCGTAGGCGATTTCTTGATGTGGTTCTGGCAGTCCGTTCTTGTACCCATCGGGAACGTGCTATTTGACGTGCTTGCCATCGCATTCGAGACGGTCGCGGATATTGCAAAATCCTTCTGGGAGAACGTGCTTGTTCCGCTGGGTAATGCACTTGCCGAAATGTTCCACCCGGCAGTCGAGGCGGTATCTGCGGTATTGACATTCCTCTGGGAGAAGGTATTTGTGCCTTTCGGGAATTTTATCAGCAAGATATTCCAGCCGATAATTGAAGCGCTGATCAAGGTGTTTGAGTTCCTATGGCGGAATGTGTTCAAGCCCTTGGCTGAATTCGTTGGCAGCGTATTTGTCGCAGTATTTGATAATATGTTCAAGTCCATCGGTGATATCATCGGAGGACTTAAGAACATTTTCATCGGTCTGATGGACTTTATCACCGGTATTTTCACTGGCAACTGGGAAAAAGCCTGGGAAGGTATCAAGCAGATATTCAAAGGCGTGTTTGATTCGCTCTGGGGCATTGTAAAGTATCCGCTGAATCTGATCATCGACGGTCTCAACTGGCTGATCCGAGGGCTTAACAAAATCAGCATCGGTATCCCTGACTGGGTTGCTGATCTGTTGGGCATGGACCGTGGATCTAGGTTCGGTTTCAATATCCCTGAGATCCCCAAACTTGCCGTAGGCACAAACTACGTCCCGCAGGATATGCTCGCCATGCTCCATGAAGGTGAGGCGGTCGTACCCAAGAAATATAACCCAGCTGCAGGCGGAGGCTTTGACGCAGACGAACTCGAACAGGCCGTATACCGTGGAATGATGAGTGCGCTGCGTATCGCCCAGGCATCCACGCAGCAGGACAACAGGGAACTGGTACTCAAACTTGACAGCACACCGTTTGCCCGGGTGATGCTATCAGCGCTCATCCGTGAAGGTCAGCGCCAGGGATTTGACATCGTGTTAAGACCACAGGGGGTGTAAAGCATGCTGAAAATAGCAGGAGTAACGGTCAAAACGCCCAGCGAGCTCAAAGTTGGGCGTTTTGATATCACAAAGTCAAACCGCTCTGCATCCGGCAAGATGGTAATGGAACTGATCGCAACAAAGCGCAGGGTGGACGTGGTTTGGAAGATGGTGCCCGACAGTGAGTTGCAAACAATCATAGATACTATAACGGCAAATAAGCCGTTTTTCGCCCTGGAATACCCCGATGCAGGCGGGCAAATGACTATGACCTGTTATGCCGGGGACATTGTAACCAGCCTTTGGCACACGAAAAACGGTGTCAGGTTCTGGGAAGACGTACAAATTTCGTTTATAGAACAATGACAATACGGGGTGAGTTCAATTGTACGAAATATTTTTTAAAGAAAATACGGCAGAGCGTTTTTGGTCAAAAGTTGACAAAGGCATTAATGCGGATGACTGTTGGACATGGAAGGCAGGCTGTGATAGTAAGGGTTATGGACAATTCATGTTATGCAAAGGGAAATTAGTTGGCGCGCATAGAGTTGCCTATGAACTGGCTCGTGGACCAATCGGAAACGGTTTATTTGTTTGCCATAAGTGCGATAATCCTAAATGTGTTAATCCTGAACATTTATTTTTAGGAACTGCACTCGACAATATGAGGGATGCAGCCAAAAAGGGGCGTATGCCAAAAGGTGAACGAAACTGGGCTCGTCAACATCCTGAACTTATGCCTCGTGGCGATCGTCATGGCTCACGCACCCATCCAGAACGCGTTCCTCGTGGTGACAGGCACGGATTGAGAAAACATCCAGAGAGAGCAGCTAGAGGAGACCGTAACGGGGCCAGAAAATACCCGGAAAGATTAGCGCGAGGAGATAATCACTGGACAAGATTGTATCCAGAAAAAAGAGCTACAGGAGAGCGTCATGGATTTTATACTCATCCCGAGAAGCGACTTCACGGCGAACGCAATGGAAGGGCAAAACTTACATGGGATGATGTAAGGAAAATAAGGGCTGAATATGCAACGGGAACCGTATCACAAACGCAACTTGCAAAAAAGTATGGAGTTCGCCAATGCCAGATTAGTGAAATCATAAGAAATGTTAGTTGGGTAGAGCAAAGGAGCGTGATTTGAAATGGCAAGAGTATCACTCGCAAGGCAGCAATTGGCCGACACCGGCCTTATAGCAGCATATTCCCCGGCAGCAGTAGAAGGCCACAAAGTAGAAAACGATGGGAGAGTAATCCTCCATGTTCGCAACTATAGCGAGGACGACATAACAGTCA
>ENA-OWPA01001526-OWPA01001526.1-bioreactor-metagenome-genome-assembly--contig:-NODE-1526-length-14678-cov-2.676871_pt1 | contig 14678 bp, 13 predicted proteins | sample MGYA00238139_ERZ651803 | MGnify/ENA primary metagenome ERZ651803 (study PRJEB26909, sample SAMN07631231) | bioreactor metagenome | isolation source: Switchgrass digestor | place: USA: Dartmouth...
GTCTTTTACAGATAAACCGGTATTTTTCAACAACTTCTTTGCCATCATAGTTACTGTTGTGTTTGACAACATTCTGCTTTTATGCTAAAATGTTTCGGTAGCCGCACGACAATGGCTCAGTACCCTTTTATGAGGGTGGTAAAAATGCATTTATAAGAAATGCTGCCATATGTCGGCGAGACTGGGATAAGGGAGGTGCTCCTAATGTACGCAATTATTGAAACTGGTGGAAAACAGTACAAAGTACAGGAGGGCGATGTTATTTTTGTAGAAAAACTTGCAGCAGAAGAAGGTGCTCAGGTTACATTTGACAAAGTCCTTGCTGTTTCAAACGAAGGTAAAGTTAATTTTGGCAGCCCGCTTGTTGCAGGTGCAACAGTAGAGGCAAAAGTACTGGGTCAGGGAAAAAGCAAAAAGATAATTGTTTTCAAATATAAGCCTAAGAAGGGCTATAAGAGAAAACAGGGCCACAGACAGCCATACACCAAAGTTCAAATCGAAAAAATAAATGCTTAAAAAATGTTAAAATAATATGGTGCAGATAAGTATATCGAGAGATAAATCCAATTGTATACGAAAAATTGTCATTGAAGGTCATGCCGGTTATGCAAAACATGGCAGTGACATTGTCTGCGCTGCAGTTTCCGTTACAGCTTATACTGCGGCTGGTGCTCTTGAGGAACTGGCTGGTGCAAAAGGCTGCTATACTGTTGAAGACGGGTATATGATGATAAGTTTACCCGATGACATTAAAGGTGATCAGAAGCGTACAGCGGAGATTATACTGGAAACTACAGTTATTGGATTTAAACAGATTGAAATGGAATATGGGGAATATATATCTGTTCTGGATGAGGAGGTGTAGCAGGTGATTAGAATAAATTTGCAATTATTTGCTCATAAAAAGGGAGTTGGAAGCTCCAGAAACGGTCGTGACAGCGAGTCTAAAAGACTTGGAGTTAAAAGAGGAGACGGACAATACGTTCTTGCCGGAAACATTCTCGTAAGACAAAGAGGTACGAGCATACATCCAGGAGAGAATGTTGGTAGAGGAAAAGATGACACACTCTTTGCTCTGGTAGATGGAAGAGTTAAGTTTGAGAGAATGGGCAGAGATAAAAAGAAGGTAAGTGTAATTAACGCTTAATGACAGAATGAACCCGGCAGATACCGGGTTTTTTCTTATTTTTATGTGGTATTATTATAACTGTATCTGCAGAAAATAATATTTGTAATTATATACACAGTGGAGGAACATCGATGTTTATCGATAGCGCAAGGATATTTGTAAAAGCAGGAAACGGTGGCAATGGATTGGTGTCGTTCCGAAGAGAAAAATACATAGCGGCAGGCGGACCAAACGGCGGCGACGGAGGTAAGGGCGGCGACGTTGTGTTTGTAGTGGATGAAGGCTTGAGTACCCTTATTGACTTCAGGTATAAGAAGCATTACAAAGCAGAATCCGGACGCGACGGAGAGCCATTCAACCGCACCGGACGAAGCGGAAAGGACCTTATTATAAAGGTGCCTCCGGGAACTGTTGTAAGAGATGAGGAAACAGGAAGAATTCTTGCAGATTTGACTAAGGCAGGTCAGACAGCAGTAATAGCAAGAGGAGGAAAAGGTGGAAAGGGTAATCAGCACTTTGCCACGCCTACACGACAGGTACCAAACTTTGCAAAAAGTGGCGAAGAGGGAGAAGAGCGCTGGGTGCTTCTTGAATTGAAACTGCTTGCAGATGTTGGTTTGATAGGATATCCCAATGTTGGAAAGTCAACTATATTATCAAGCGTTTCAGCAGCAAGGCCTAAAATTGCGGACTACCACTTTACCACAATAGATCCTAATCTTGGGGTTGTAAGTTTAGACAGGGAAACAAGTTTTGTTATCGCAGATATTCCTGGACTCATTGAAGGGGCTCACGAGGGCGTCGGACTTGGTCATGAATTTTTAAAACATGTAGAAAGGACAAAGGTACTTATACATGTTGTAGATATAGCTGCTTTGGAAGGAAGAAATCCTATTGATGATTTTGAGCTTATAAACCGTGAGCTTTCACAATACAGTTCCAAGCTGATGGAAAAGCCTCAGGTTGTAGCTGCAAACAAGATTGATATTCCAGGTGCAGACGATAATCTTAAGGAATTTGCTAAAGTTTTGGAGCCAAAGGGTTACAAGGTTTTCCCCATATCCGCAGCCACAGGCAAGGGAATGAAGGAATTGATGTATTACGTTGCAGATATGCTTAAAAATCTTCCTGATGTTGCATTATATGATGAAATTGAAGAAGAAGCTGTTTATAAAGTAGAAGATGAAGCTCCGTTTGAAGTATATAAGGAAAACGATGTATATGTAATCTCCGGAAAATGGATAGACAGGCTTGTATCTTCAACCAACTTTGGAAATTATGAATCACTTCAGTATTTCCAGAGGGCTATAAAGCGAAAGGGAATAGTGGATGAACTTGAAAAGCTTGGAATTAACGAAGGGGATACTGTAAGAGCCGGAGGCTATGAGTTCGAATATGTGAAGTAGGCGCATTGCGGCTTTAAATACCTACTAGACAAATGTTGGGGGAATATTGTAAAATATTTAATAATCAAATAAACCAAGGGATCGTATGATCAGGGAGGCTGTTTTTAACCTTATGGAATGCTTTAACTGCGGAAATTGCAAAAGCGGCAATGTCGCTTACTTCTGCTTAATGAAAAATGATTTTGTTCTAAACAGTGAAGTGACAAATTCTGTTATAGAGAAAAGCAGAAGTGGATGGAAGAAAGGCCAGGCAAATTATGAGACTCACAGGAGAAGAGCTCGTAAGGAGGTTGAGATACAGTAATCGCATAACATTGATATGACTAATGCCGTTTAGGAATAGAACAATTTTGTTTATTCAATATATGCTTTTTCAGATGCGATATAGAATTGCATAGGGTTGTGAGGGGGTAGATGACGATCTATCCTTTTTGTTTGCACTGTCCCTGTTAAAGATTTCAACTGAAGTGAAAATGGAGGGAGTAAAATGATTACCACAAAACAAAGCAGTTATCTTAGAAGTCTTGCAAATACAATTCAGCCCATTTTCCAGGTAGGAAAAGGCGGAATAAGTGACAATATGATAAAGCAATTTGATGAGGCATTGGAGGCAAGAGAACTCATTAAAGCAACAGTACTCAGAAACTCTGTAGAAGATGTCAGGGATGTATGCAATGAAATTGCACAAGCAACCGGAGCTGATATTGTTCAGGTTATTGGAAACAAATTTGTACTGTACAGAGAATCTAAGGAAAATAAAACTATTATACTGCCGTAAAACTATTAAGCTGCTGCAACTCTAATCTCTTTTTCTGGTAAGACTTTCAATAATCTCGGCATATATTTGCTGTGAGTACTTTTTCCAGTTTTCGCATATTGTCCGGGCGTCACTTTTGGTTCCAACGGCAATGCTGAGTTCTATCAGAGAAAAGTTATCTTCCCTTACCTTACAGCATACTGTAAATTCATTCTCACTTTCGGGCATAAAGTCAGCAGTTACAAGAAGTTCATTCCGTATATTGGACTTGGCAGAAGGTATCGCATCGTCAATTACTGCTCTTATGCTTGCCGGTATAAGATTTGTGAAATAATTGAGAGTTTGTTTTCCGCTTTCTGTTATTCTGTATAAAGTTTTGCCCTCGAACTGTTCAGAGGATAAAAAGTTTGACTCACGCAGTTCGTCCAGGTATTGTTGCAGCAGAAAATAATTCATAATCTTATTTTCCAATATGATCTTTGTCATCTGAAGATTGCTTACTGGTATTTCGAGTTTATCTATAATATAAAGGAGTATTAGTTTATTTTCCGCAAGTTGCCTGTTATTGCCCAAAGAGTTCATTTCTTACCCTCCCAATCTCTCCAAAAGTATAAAAATGCAATAGTGTATAAAATATTTATTTCGTATTAAACAATGTATTTGAAATATTTTCTAACATTTAATATATTTTCTAAGTTCATGAATCGCCTTAGAACGGATATATACAGCTATTATAGCATAACAGACAATATTTCGCTATATTGCCCTTACTTCTTCAATTTGTAATATGATAAATTCCACACTTTGAGGTGTCTTTTTGGGATAAATGATCTTCAGTTTATGATATAATTTAAATGATAAGTTCAAATAATTATAAAGTTAGAAAGGTTAGAAGAGTTTGAAAGGTTGTAAAGGATAACACAACTTTTTAATGTTACTGACAATAAGGTGGTATATTATATGGATTTTGCAGCAGAACTTCAACAGAAATTAATAGATTGGGGCGCAACGTTTACAGGGTGCTCTAATGTTGAAAATGCGCTTCCTGAAAGCCTTAAACCCTTAAAATATGCTATAACCGTAGGTGTGAGATTATCAGACTTTATTATAGATCAAATTAGTGATAAGCCTACATTTACTTATTTCCATCACTACAGATCAGTGAATACTCTGATTGATCAGTTAACACTAAGAGGTATGCTCCTGATTCAGGAAAAAGGATATTATGCACTTGCAGTTCCGGCTTCCCAGACAGTGAAAGATGTAGAAGACAGTTATAGTGCAATATTTCCCCATAAGACAGCAGCAACAATGGCAGGATTGGGCTGGATAGGTAAAAACGGATTGTTTGTAAGTCCGGAGTATGGGCCGCGTGTGAGACTTGGAACTATTTTGACTAATATGGAGCTACCGATAAATAATAATATTGTTGAAGCGGGTTGTGGTGAATGTAGAATATGTGTTGACAGCTGTCCGGCTATGGCACTTACCGGAAACTGTTGGGAGCAGGGATGTGAGAGAAGCAGGATAGTTGACGCAAAGGCTTGCAGTGAGTATATGAATTCCAAGTTCAAGCATATTGGAAGAGGCTCGGTATGCGGAATTTGTATGAGGGTTTGTCCTTATGGGATCAGGTAATAGTTGGAATAAAAGGCTCAGCTAATAGCGTTTAATAAATACAGTCATGTTGCTGTCAAAAGTTAAAAGATTTAAAAATAGGGAGGAAAGTATAATGATAAGGAAGGAGATAATAGCTCTTCTGCTTGCTGGAGGGCAGGGAAGCAGGCTTGGTGTACTAACCAAGAAAATAGCGAAACCGGCTGTCCTTTTTGGAGGGAAATACAGGATTATTGATTTTTCCCTGAGCAATTGCATAAATTCAGGTATTGATACCGTAGGTGTGCTCACACAATATCAGCCTCTTAAGCTGAATTCTCATATAGGTATAGGCAAACCGTGGGACATGGACAGGATAAATGGGGGATTAACTATACTTTCGCCCTATTTGAAAGGGGAAATCGGCGAATGGTATATGGGCACTGCCAACGCAGTTTATCAAAATATTGATTATATCAACAAGATTTCTCCTAAGTATGTAATAATTTTATCAGGAGACCATGTATATAAGATGAATTATTCCCGCATGCTGGATTTCCATAAGGAAAAAGGTGCTGAAGCTACAATTTCCGTTATAGATGTACCCATTGAGGAAGCCTCAAGATATGGGATTATGAATGCATATGAAAACGGACAGATATATGAATTTGAAGAAAAGCCCAAACACCCAAAAAGCACTCTTGCTTCCATGGGAGTATATATATTTACATGGGATGTATTGAAAAATTACCTGATTGAAGATAACGAGAATCCTGATTCAGATCATGATTTTGGTAAAAACATCATTCCTGCAATGTTAAAGGATGGGCGGAGCATGTGGGCATACAGGTTTGACGGATATTGGAGAGATGTTGGTACCATCCAGGCTTATTGGGAAGCCAATATGGATCTGACAAAAAAAGTGCCCAAGTTCAATTTGTTTGACCCTTCATGGAAAATATACACTCCGAATCCTGTTAAACCTGCGCATTATATTGCACCCTGCGGAAGTGTAAAAATGTCTGTCATTGCTGAAGGCTGTATGATTTATGGAAGCGTTAAAAATTCTGTTATATTTCCGGGTGTTTATATTGAAGAGGGAGCGGTTGTCAAAGATTCCATAATAATGTCCAACAGCAGAATATGTGCAGGCAGTTATATTAATAAATGCATCATAGGCGAACATGCAGTAATTGGTGAATGTGTACAGATAGGGAAAGGAGAAAATATTCCAAATGAGCTGAAGCCTGACATATATAATTCAGGAATAACGGTTGTAGGTGAAGGAGCAGCTATACCTGATGGTACGGAAATAGGGAAAAATGTAGTTATCGATATTGGGGTGAATCCAGAGGATTTCCTTTCTAAAACTGTTCCGTCGGGTAAAAGTATTATAAAAGGTGGTGAGTGTCAATGAAAAATGCGATAGGAATTATACTCACCGGAGGTAAGAAGCGCCAATTGAAGGAAATGACCGCTAAACGCACAAGCGCCGCTATCCCCGTGGGTGGAAAATACAGAGCAATAGATTTCGTACTTTCAAGCATGGTGAATTCAGGAATAACCAAAGTTGGAGTAATAACACAATATAACTTGCACTCCCTGATGGACCACCTTGGCTCGGGAAAAGAGTGGGATCTTGACAGAAGACACGGCGGACTTTACATATTCCCCCCATCTCTTAGCGGAGACAATACGGGTTGGTATAGGGGTACAGCCGAAGCAATGTATAATAACCTTACATTTCTTAAACGCAGTGAAGAGGATTATGTGATAATTGCTTCAGGAGACTGTATATACAACATGTTATTTGATGATGTGCTGCAGTATCATATTGAAAAAAAAGCAGATATAACTGTTATTTATAAGGAAATGGACGACTTGAGCCAGAGGGAATTGTCCATGTTTGGTATAATGGAGGTTGATAGTAACGGGAGAATCATTGATTTCCAGGAAAAACCTCTTCATCCCTTAAGCACCAAATGCTCCATGGGAATATATATAGTGTCAAGAAAGCTGCTTATGAGCCTTCTTGAGGATTGTGCAGCCCATGGTTATTATGATTTTGTAATGGATGTTATAATAAAAAGGATTGAAACACTCCGGATTTTTGGCTATAAATTCAATGGCTACTGGAGAAGCATTAATTCAATAGAGTCATATTACAAATGCAACATGGAATTACTTCAGCCTGAAATAAGAGAGGAGCTTTTCCTGCAGGAGGACAGGAAAATATTCACAAAGGTTAAGTCTGAAGTTCCGGCAAAGTATAATGAGGAAGCGGAAGTAAGAAACTCCCTTATAGCTGACGGGTGCATAATAGAAGGTGTTGTTGAAAACAGTGTATTATTCAGAGGTGTTACTGTCGGAAAAAATGTTATAATAAGAAACAGTATAATTATGCAAGATACTGTGATTGAAGATAACGTGGAATTAAATTATGTTATAGTTGATAAAAATGTGAGGATTACCAGAGGAAAATCACTTAAAGGTGAGAAAACTCTGCCTGTAATTGTGGGCAAAAGGACAGTGGTATAGTCTGGTAAATATTTTACAAAACTAATAATTATTTCAGTTGGGGGAAAATCTGTAATGATGCTACATAATAAACAACGTAGAAGCAAAAGTAATAAGTTACAATTAATTAGTTTTAAACAACTGTTTAGTTTAAACAAGGTATTAGAAGGGATAATGCTGTAATATGCCAAAAAATTTAAAGGCAGATTTATCCCTCCTTTTGGTGACGGCGATATGGGGTTCGTCTTTCACATTAATGAAAAATGTGCTTGACCATATACCTACCTTTGCATATTTATCTTTGAGATTTATAATTGCGAGTATAATTTTGATTGCAGTATTTTATAAAAATCTGAAATACATTAATAAAAAAGCCATAATATGCGGATGTATTATTGGGTTTATGCTGTTTGGGGGCATGGCTTTACAGGTAAGCGGGCTTTATTTTACTTCTGCCTCTAATTCAGCTTTTATTACAGGGCTTAGTGTTATTATGGTGCCAATATTTTCTGCTGTGATTTTAAAGAAAAGGCCGGACAGAAGCTCTGTAATTGGTGTAATCATGGCCTTTGCCGGACTGTTCTTCCTTTCCGGAGGGCTGGACTTTTCTTTTAACATTGGGGATTTTTTAACACTGTTGTGTGCAGTATGCTTTGCTTTGCAAATAATATTTATTGACAGATATAACAAAGAACAGGACCCAATTCTGCTGTCCCTGATTCAGATAGGGTTTGCAGCGCTGCTAAATACTTTTGTATGGCTTTTTATTGACTATGAGCCGGTTATTTTTGATACTAACGTCGTTTTTACTCTGTTTGTGACAGGAGTACTGGGTACGGCTTTTGCTTATCTGGTTCAAACTGTGGCACAAAAGCATACAAATCCTACTCATACGGCATTGATACTTACAGCAGAGCCGGTGTTTGGCGCATTGTTTGCCATGATTATTCCCAACTCCGATGGCACAGTAGAGACCCTGAGTCTGAAAACTGTTATAGGATGTGTGCTTATTCTGGCAGGAACGCTTATATGTGAATTGAAAAAAAAGGAGTATTAATTTATGAGTCTGAGGTTCATATATGGAAGGGCGGGTACGGGAAAAAGTTTTTTCTGTTTCAATGATATAAAGTCCAGATTAGAGCAGGGTGACGACAGACGCCTTATACTTCTGGTTCCCGAGCAGTTCTCACTTCAAGCAGAGAGAAATCTTATAAAGACTGTAGGGGCAGAGGGTATTTTACAGGCAGAGGTTTTAAGCTTCAGAAGAATGGCATACAGAGTGTTTAATGAAGTAGGGGGGCTTACGCGTCCGCATATTAACCCTGCTGGAAAATGCATGCTGCTTCACAGAATAATGGACGATATGAAGGATGAACTTAAGATTTTTTCCGGCGCAATAAGGCAGCAGGGTTTTGCCAGAACCGTATCGGACATGATTACCGAGTTCAAAAGATATAACGTCACTCCGGAGCTTTTGAGAAGTGCTGCCAATAACTTGAAAGACGATGATATTCTGAAGACTAAACTTGAAGAAATCAGCAAAATATTTTCAGAATTTGAGACAAGGCTGCATGTGAGATATACCGATTCGGATGATGATCTCACTGAACTTGCAAAAAAGCTGGACAAGTCCCTTCAATTTGACGGAGCGGAAATATGGATAGATGAGTTTTCCGGATTTACACCTCAGGAATTCGGCGTAATAGAAAAGCTGTTAAAAAAAGTCAGACGCATAAATGTAAGCCTTTGTGCAGATTGCCTTGACGATTGTGAAAACCCTGACAGCACCAATGTGTTTTCACCGGTATTAAATACTGTCGCAAGACTTAAAAAAATTGCAGCCGGCATAGGTGTAGACATTGAAGCTCCCATAAGGGTGCCTGTTGATGTGTCCCAGCCCGGGAGATTTGGCGAAAGCAGGGAGTTAAAGCATCTTGAACGATATTTTTTCTCATTCCCATATTGCAAATATAATGAAAATACGAAAGATATAAAGGTTTTTGCTGCTGCCAATATTTACTCGGAAGTAGAGAATACAGCCCGGGATATTATCAGCCTGTGCAGGGACAAAGGCATGAGATATAAGGATATAGCCGTTGTCAGCAGAAATCTTGATGAATACGAAAGCCTGGTCAGAGCAATATTTTCTGATTACGGAATACCGTATTTTATAGACAAAAAGAGGGATATAATCAAGCATCCTCTGGTAATGCTTATATTATCAGTGTTTGAAATATTTTCTTCAAACTGGTCTTATGCCGCTGTTTTCAGATACCTGAAAACAGGACTTACAAATGTTGACCGAAAAAGTGTGGATATTCTGGAGAACTATGCTCTTGCTCACGGTATCAGAGGCAGTGCCTGGACAAATAATGAGCGGTGGGATTTTTCGGATAAGTTGGATAATAATGAGGAAGAGCTGACAGATTACGAAAAGGAAGTATTGGTTAAAGTTAAGGAAGCAAGGGATCTTTTCGTAGAGCCGCTGGTTAATTTCCGCATGCAGACAAAAGGAAGAAGGAAAGCCCGGGAGATGTGTTCAGCACTGTTTGAGTTTTTATGCAGTACAGGAGTATCTGAAAAAATAGACAAAATGGTTGAGTCGTTCAAAGAATCAGGGGAACTGGCACTTGCAAATGAATACAGCCAGGTGTGGAACATCGTAATGGAGGTGCTGGACCAGACAGTTGAAGTTTTAGGCGATGAGCCGATAACTCTTGATAAACTGGGTAATGTACTTTCCATTGGATTTGCCGAGTACAATACCGGGCTCATTCCACCTGCACTTGATCAGGTCCTGGTAGGCAGTGTGGAACGCTCAAAAAGCCATAATCTGAGCGCTTTATATATTCTGGGAGTGAATGATGGCGTCTTTCCCGCACCTGCTGCAGAAGAGGGTGTACTGTCAGACATGGACAGGGAAAGATTGCTGCAGTGTGGTGTTGAGCTTGCACAGGATACAAGAACCAGAGCTTTTGAAGAACAATATCTTATATATACTACCCTCACAACCCCTGAAAAATATCTCAGGCTGAGCTACTCTATTGCAGACCGGGAAGGAAGGACAATGCGCCCTTCAGTAATAATACCCAGGCTGAAGAAGATATTTCCAAAGTTGAATGAAAGCAGCAATATTGTATCTGAAAATTCAACGGAAGCAGTTATTTCCCTTATATCATCACCCGGCCCGACAATGAATGAATTGATTTCCGCTGTAAGACAGAATGCGGAGGGCAGGGAAACAAGTCCTGTGTGGAAGGATGTATGCAGGTGGTATATTTCAAACGATGAATGGAAAAACAGGTGCATAAAAGCGGTGTCAGGCATTGCGTACTCCAACAATACGGAATATATAAACCGCAAAAAAGCTGCGCAGCTTTATGGAAAAAATATATATACATCGGTGTCAAGACTTGAAAAATTTGCTTCCTGCCCTTTTGCTTACTTTGTCCAGTATGGGCTAAAAGCAAAAGAAAGAAAGATATTCAAGCTTACTCCGCCTGACATCGGAACTTTCATGCACACAGTAATAGACAGGTTTTCAAAGAGAATTGAAGATACGAATAACAGTTGGAGGTCTCTTGAAAGGGAAAAATGCAGGGAAATGGTGTCTGACAGTGTCGATGAAATGCTGGCTGAAATGCCGGGATCTGTTTTGAACAGTTCCAAGAGATATAAGACCTTAACCATAAGACTGAAACGTATACTTGAAAGGGCTGTATGGCTCATTGCTGAGCATATAAAGAGGGGAGATTTTGAACCACAGGATTATGAAGTTGTTTTTGGGATTGGCGGAAAATTTCCTCCTATTACAATAGAACTGCCTTCAGGAGAAAAACTTAACCTTACAGGGAGAATTGACAGGATAGACACCATGAAAACAGAAGAAGGTACATATTTAAGGATAATAGATTATAAATCCGGCAATAAGGCTTTTAAACTATCGGATGCGTATTACGGCCTTGAAATACAATTGCTGGCATACCTTGATGCGGCCCTCGACAGTTCATCAAATAATACTCTTTTGCCCGGAGGTGTATTTTATTTTAAACTGGACGACCCGCTTATAAGGTGTGATGGAAATCCGGATAAGGAAACTGTGGAAAAGGCTATTATGAAAGAGCTTAAGATGAAAGGACTGCTTCTGGCTGACGTAAAACTGGTTAAGGCTATGGACAGGCAAACTGACGGTGATTCTCTGATAATACCTGCAAGAATAAATAAGGGGGATGTGCTGGGAAGGTCTTCTGCAGCTACTCTTGAACAGTTTGATATGCTGCGCAGGCATGTAAGAAGGCTTCTTGTGAAGATTGGTACTGAAATAGTCAGAGGTAACGTCTCGGTAAGACCGTACAGAAGGAAAAATGTCACTGCCTGCAAATATTGCAGTTATTTGCCGGTATGCCAGTTTGACCCTTCCTCAGGGTTGAACAGCTACAGATTTTTAAGAGATATAGATGATGATAATGTATGGGATATTCTCAATGATAATGATACAAAAACAACTGATTGGGAATAAGAAACTGGGAATAAGAGTTAAAGGGTGGTTAATTTGAGTGAAACCAGATGGACAAATGAACAGCTTGATGCCATTACTGAGAAAGGATGCAATATACTTGTAGCGGCAGCGGCAGGCGCGGGGAAAACTGCGGTTCTTGTAGAGAGAATAATAAGAAAAATTACAGATATGGTAAAACCAGTAGATATAGATAAATTGCTCATTGTTACTTTTACCAATGCTGCGGCTGCTGAGATGAGGGAGAGAATAGGAGATGCTGTAACAAAAGCTCTTGATGCCAACCCAGAATCAAAGCAGCTTCAAAGACAGCTTACTCTTTTGAATAAAGCCAGCATTACAACCATGCATTCCTTTTGCCTGGAAGTTATAAGAAGCAATTTTCACATGCTGGATTTGGACCCGGATTTCCGAATTGCCGACGAAACAGAGGCTACACTTATGAAGATGGAGGCTCTGGAGGAACTCTTTGAGGATATGTATACGGAAGAAAACGCTGATGAAAATTTTCTGAATCTCGTGGAATGCTACGGGGGCGGAAGGGGTGACCAGGCCCTTATGGATATGGTACTCCATATTTATGAATTTGTGCAGAGCTATCCATGGCCTGAAAAATGGCTTCAAAAACATGTAGAGGATTTTAATATGCCACTGGATTCTCATTTTTCTGAAAGTAAATGGGCTAAGGTGCTTATGGATAACATCAGGATAGAGATTTCGGACCTTTCCAAACTGCTCAGGAAGGCAGCCAGGATTGCTTCACAATCCGACGGGCTTGCTCCGTACATTACTGCTTTTAACAGTGATATAGCAATGATAGAGGCAATTGAGACTCTGTGCTCTGATGAATGCACAGAAGGAAAATGGGACAAACTGTACAAGGCTTTTTCAGAGATAGAGTTCCAGAGACTGCCACGCTGCGGTAAAGATGCGGATAAGATGAGGCAGGAACAGGTTAAGAGCATAAGGGAGGAAGCCAAAAAGAGAATTAAAAAAATTCAGCAGAATATTTTTTCACTGGATCCCCAGGAAGCAGAAAAGGAGATCAGAAATTTATATCCTTTGATGAAATGTCTTGCAGGCCTTGTTACAAATTTTACTTCACGATATGCATCAAAGAAGCGGGAAAAGTCACTTCTTGACTTTAATGACCTTGAGCATTACTGCCTGAAGATTCTTACAGAGGTTGATGAAAATGGCAATATAGTTCCATCTGGTACAGCTGAACTGTTAAGGGAACGGTATGAAGAAATATTGGTGGATGAGTATCAGGACAGTAATCTTGTACAGGAAGTTATTATTAACTCCATATCCAAAAAAGAGCCTGAAGCACAGAATGTATTCATGGTAGGAGATGTAAAGCAGAGTATATACAGATTCCGTCAGGCACGACCGGAACTTTTTCTTGAAAAATATAACATGTACCCTGAGAAAAAGGGGTTTAGCAGCCGTAAAATCCTTCTTTACAAAAATTTCAGGAGCAGAGAGGAAATAATTAACGGCGTAAACTTTATTTTCAAGCAGATTATGTCTCAGGGAGCCGGAGAACTGGATTATGACGACAATGAGGCTCTCAAACCCGGTGCAGTATATAAACCTCTTGATGTGGAAGAAGGGCAGACCGGGGGACCTGTGGAATTTCATATTATTGACGCTTCCAATGAGCTTATGGATAGTTATGAGGACGATATGAAAACGGATGATGATTCCGACGGCGAAACTGTTGAGCCTCTTGATGATATACAGGTTGAAGCGCGTATTGTAATAAACAGAATAAAAGAGCTTGTGGAATCTTCAGAAAATGGGAATTGTTACAAAATTTACGACAAAAGTATGCAATGCTACAGGAATGTACAATATAAAGATATTGTAATACTTTTAAGGACTACACAGAATTGGGCTGAAGTTTTCGTTGAGGAGCTTACAAATCATGGGATACCGGTATATGCAGATACTGCAGCAGGCTTTTTTAAAACAGTAGAAGTTCAGGTAATGCTTTCCCTGCTTCAGGTGATAGACAATCCGCTTCAGGATATACCCCTGCTTTCGGTATTGCGTTCTCCTATTGCTAATTTTACGCCGGATGAACTTGTGGACATAAGACTTGCAGATAAGGATGTGCCAATTTTTGAAGCGATGACCAGATTGGCATCAGAAGATGACAGCAGTACAGCAAAGAAAGTACGGGATTTTCTTGAATCTCTCGAAAAATGGAGGGATAAATCCCTGTATATGTCTACAGATGAACTCATCTGGTTTCTTTATTCAGAAACAGGTTACTACAGCTATGTAGGAGCTATGCCGGGGGGAGCACAAAGGCAGGCAAATCTCAGATCGCTGTTTGAAAAGGCCAGACAATTTGAAAATACCAGTTACAGAGGTCTTTTCAATTTCATAAACTTTATAGACAGGCTTAAAGAAAGCAAAGGGGACATGGGAAGTGCAAAAACAGTAGGAGAAAATGAGAATGTTGTCAGGATAATGAGCATACATAAGAGTAAAGGTCTTGAGTTCCCCATAGTATTTGTAAGCGGCTGTGGCAAAAAACTAAATACACAGGACATAAATGCCAGTATCCTTATCCATCAGGATATGGGATTTGGCCCTGATTATGTTGACTATGAAAGAAGGATAGTGCATACGACAGTTCCTAAGGAAGCGTTGAGGTGCAAATTGCGTCAGGAGACAATATCTGAAGAGCTGCGAATATTATATGTGGCGTTTACCAGAGCCAGGGAAAAGCTTATTATAACAGGA
>ENA-OWPA01001527-OWPA01001527.1-bioreactor-metagenome-genome-assembly--contig:-NODE-1527-length-14677-cov-28.718973_pt1 | contig 14677 bp, 21 predicted proteins | sample MGYA00238139_ERZ651803 | MGnify/ENA primary metagenome ERZ651803 (study PRJEB26909, sample SAMN07631231) | bioreactor metagenome | isolation source: Switchgrass digestor | place: USA: Dartmouth...
TTGTTCTGTATTTGGATATAACCTAAATTTATATGCTTTTTCCATAGATAAATTCACCTACCTTTCTAATTTTATTAGAATATTATATTATTATTTTGTCAATTATTATCGTGCCACTTACTCATGACTAAAGTCACGAGTGTGCGTGGCACATTTTTATCAAGTCATATAAAATAGCAATTTCATATCAAACAAGGATACCCTGTCATAAACCTTGGAATATAGAATTAAATTCTATACAAGGCAAATATCAAAATTATTTTTAGAATCAGATGGCGCACCCACAGAACGTAAGAACGCCATCCGTATAGGAAGGTGAGTGATTTGTATGTAAAATAAAGTTTAATATATTTAGTGTAAAGGGAAACTCATTCCTTTGTATTATGAGTCTTTATTCCCTTGAAGGCAAACTATCAATAATCATCTAAAACCTTATAAATCAAGGCTTTTAGCGATTTTAAATAATTTAATAAAATATAATTAAGCGTAGCAAAGCCTTATAAATCAAGGATTTCAATAATTTTTTAAAGCGTTACATTTTTTCTTTTTCTATATTTTTGAACCCTTAACCTTGTTTTTTCACGTTTGACTTCTACTGCACACTCATCACAATAAATATGATTATTTGATTTTGGAACAAATCTATAACCACATTTTTCACATTGTATACTGTTTTGTGGTATGTTATTTTTTAAATTGTTTACAATTACATTACCAAAACAATTCCAAAGTATTTCTTTATACGGTGTCTTTTTCACAGAATATAAATATTTAACTAACATATCTGTTATTTCTGTTTCACTATAATTTAAAGATAACAACTCTTCACGTATTAATTTTATTATGTAATTGATATTATTTTGATTTTTTTGATTGAGTTTAAAATGATATTCTTTATTTAATTTATCGTATGCAGAAATAACAGTATCGTCAATATTTATACTTGGATCATACATTAAATATTTATAGTTTAATTTACCAAAATTTTTTATATTAAATCTTAAAGGAATATTTTTAAACTCTTTATCTAATTTGTTAACAAAACTATCATTTACCATTTCAACTTGATGTGGTTTTTTATCCTTTGCATAAATAAAGAAGTGTGGTAATTTACCACGTATATATTTTTTAATAATTAAATCTATATCTTTTGGTCTTTTAGGTTTATATAGAGTTTTGGCATAATCAATAATAAAATTATTTTCCATACAAAGTAGTTTTATAATGTTTAACGCTTCCTGTTTTTCAAAACTTGTACCACTAATAAATATATCACTGTTCCATATTTTAGATATGTTATTACTGTAAATCCCTATATTTGCTCCACTAAAAGCAGCATTTAACCCATGCCATATGTTTTCTGGATTTAAAATTTCAGGTTTTGCTTTTTTCATTTCATAATATAACGGTACAGCATTATAGTTTTTCATATTTCGATCAACAATCTCGATAAAATATTCATCGGCAACAACAAGCGACTTATCTCCATCCACATCGAATTGGAGAATTTTAGAAATAACGTCATGACAACTTGTATAAATCGCACCTGTTTTAAACCATTTAGACTTTTCTTTATCAACCACATTATTTCTTATTGCGTGTTCTGCAAATAAATGTGGACTTCTTAGACAATCTAACTTCTTAATGTTTTTAAATAACTTACAATAAACTTGCCCACTATCCAATAATCCTTTTGGATTTTTAATATCGCAAAACAAATATTCACAAAATGCATATAAATCAGGAATAATAAAAGTATACTTGCCGTATATATCTATTTTAGCGGCTTTATATTTTTTAACTAAACTATTTTTTAATTCCCTTAATATACGCTTACAATGTTCATCTTGTAATAATTCTGGATATATCTCTAATGCCTGCTGTAAATAAGTTTTATTTTGATTACTATCAATAACCCCAAAAACTTCAAGCATGGTTTTTTTATCACTTGAAAGATTAATTAGTTTATTTTTTGAATATTCAATTATCTTTTGCAGTTCATCATTAGTTATATCAGTTAAGGTTTGCATCATTTGATAATTTATATTTGCCCAAGGAAACTTATCCTCCTCTAAATTACAAATAGCAGCTTGACAATTATATTGTTTAAAATATGTTTTGTATTCATCCCAATTAGAATAATAATTATACATTTTAAATTGACTTTTTGTAAAAATAATCTGAATATCATCTTCTATAATATTCCATTCTTTATTATATATATCTTTAATAATAGGAGAGCAGTTATACTTTTTTATAAACTTAACAAAGTCAAAAGAGGCAAGCAATCCTTTTATCCAGGGAAGCCTAATCATAAAATTCTTTTTATTTAATTTAGGTAAAATCATACCACACCCATCCGTATGTGTGATAGGTACTTGCATTGTTTTTCTTTCAATTTTGTATGTTATATCATTAATATAATCAACTTCACTAATTACATTAGTTTCAAAATCATCCACTACTATACATCTATCTATGTCAAAATCTTCCCATAAATCAGTGGCGCTATTTGATAATGCCAAGTATGCCAAAAATTTATTTACATTAATACCACCAAGTTTATTAATTTTTTCAACTGTTAAACCACACATTAAAGTCTTTTCATATTTATTCCATAACTCTTCTTTAACAAAAACAGCTTTTTTCTTTCTAATTTGACCTGCACTAGAAGAGTAATATCTATATTTCACACCATTATATATAAATCCATTTTTAATTAATTGCTCAATAACTTCAAAGTAATATGTTTGTACAACCATTATATCTGTAGATAATTGATCTATTTCCATATTGAATGTTCTAGTCAAAGTAGATTCAAATACAGATATAATCTTTTTATCATTAATTCTATTTGGATTTAAAGTCCTTATTAATTCATTGTTTTTTTTGAATTCATTTTTCAATTTTTCTTTTGTGTCATTAATAGTTTTATTTATATGTTTTTTTATTTTTATATATTGTTGTTTTTTGAATTTATCAGCCATATATTTATTTTTATCAAATTTTTTAAATATAGTTTTATATTTCTTATATCTTATAATTTTATTACTTAATTTATTCTCTTCTTCAGTATAAAAATCATCTGTATCTACTAAGTAAATATGTATCTGCTTATTTAAAGCCACTTATTTTCCTCCTTTTACACTTTACTACAACAAAATATCCTTTATTATCTCACATAATTTTACCCAAATTTCAATTTTCACACTTTAGTCATATAATTTATCACCCAAACAATAAAAATCGAAATTTACCCCAAAATATTAAAGCTGTGCTTTAATTTTAGACATTCTTTCACTGGCAGCCACCCTCTGTTGTTCAGATACTTTTCTTTTTGGACTAATTTTAATCCAACTCACAGGTACATGAGCACATATAGTACCATCAGTATTTCTTGCAGTTATTTTACATTCATCGGGATATTCATTTGCTAACTTTTCAATTTTGCTTATTGTCCTTCGTTGAGATAAACTTAATGTAGCTCTATTATCATTCTTTAACCATTCAATAACATTTTCAATAAAAGCATCCTTTGCCATATGTATTCTCCTTTTGTTTTAAAAAGTTATATATTATATGTAATCCTGTGTTTATAATTATAATATTCTTTCTGAATTCTTTTATTTCGTCTTATTCTTTCTTTTTCAGCTACATATTCTTGATAAGCAGGACAATTACTATGACATCCAACAAATCTTTCAGTACATCCGTAACACTTCATTATATATCCTCCTTTATAAATTCATTGATAGTAATTCCTTGTGTAAAATAATAATTTAGCATTATTTCATCACATATATTAGGTAGCAAAATACCGTCTTCCAAAGCATATAAATTATTAGCATATTTAACATTACCTTTATTATCTATAAACCTACCAGGATTATATGTATATAATAGCCCAATATTAACCAAATCAGCTATAATGTTATTCATAGCTCCTTTACTTGATATATTACAATCCCTACATAAAGTAGAGTGAGAGGGATAGCATAGTTGAATATTATCTTTACTAAAACTCATATATTTTTTGATGTTTAAATACACCTTTATTAAATCTTCTTTATTTCTTCGTTGAATTTTTGATAAAGTAATGTAATCAAATTCTGTCTCATTTAAAACCACAAAGTTAGAATCACAATTAAATGAATCACTAAGTAAAATTTCAAAACAATCATTATTCAAAATATCACTAACATTATCATTAATAGTTAAATATTCTCTTTCCAATAACCAATTGATACATTTAATTATCTGATCGTTTATTTTCCCTTCACGATAATTTGGTTTGTATCCAATTTTTTTACTTATTATATTTATACTTGTACTAATAGTACCATTTCTAGCACAATACAATCGCAAATAAGCCATAACTAACAATAGCTTGTCGGGTAAATCTTTTTGTTTTATAAGGTCTTTGTTAAAAGTAACATAGCCATCTTTATTAAATATATTTTTCACCTCCTTAATGTCTTAATGCTGGGGTTATCTGATAACACCAAAATTCAAATATATATTATTTTTGGTGTTATTGGATAACACCAGTTTTTATAAATTTTTAAATTCTGGTGTTATTACATGTGTACGATCTTGAACGTAATAAGAGAAAAGTAATATATAATAATAGAAAAGTAATATAATAAGAGATAATTCTGGAACGCGAAATTTTACATGTACTATTTTCTATAATTTAACTCCTTTCTGTATTATTTTCCCTTCAAGTATATTATACCATATTCTGTAATAGGTTGTCAATATAAAAGTTGTATATTCAAGTTATATCTGTAGTAACTTTTATAACAAAATATAATTTTCTTCTTAAATATGGTATCAATTTAACCACATATGCATATATTTATACTACAAAGATATAGTAAGTAATTACACAAAATAGTAAAGGAGTGAAAAATAATGAGTAATGTTACTACAATATTAGGTCAGGATCATGGTTATATGTACTTTAAAGATAGTAATAAGCATATTTTTAACGCAGCATATTCAAGAATAAACAACACATTATCAAACAAATACGAGATTATAATTGATAATGAAGTCTATTATTTTAACGGTGATATGTTTACAGCTGATAAAGATAAAATTGAGAGTGAACATAACAAAGTAGCTACTTTATACGATTGTGCTATTAATAACATCGATGAATGCTTTTTGGTAGTTGGTTTACCAATAAGTCAATATAACAATAAAAAAGATAAATTAATCCAAACTATAATGAACTATAACAATTGTAATATAGTATATCAAAACAAAGAATTCAAACCTAATATTAAAGATGTTACTGTATTTGCTCAAGGAGTAGGAGCTATATATAATATTGGTCTTGAAGATGGGTTATATATTTCATTTGATATTGGCTCTTATACAATTAATGTTGTTATGGTTGAAATAAAAAAAGGAATACCATATATTAAAAAATATGACACATGGTTTGATGGTATTCTTAAATTGTTTATGCTGATTAGAGAAAAAGTATTAGTATTATGTGACTATGAATTAAGTAATAAAGAAATTGAAGATATATTTAAAACAGGTAAATTTATTCTTTATGGCGAAATGAAAGATGTTAAAATTTTCAAATCTATTTTACGTGATTATTTGGAAAATATATTTACTAAATTCAAACCTAATTATCCATATGCTACAACACCTATATTGTTATCTGGTGGAGGAAGTATATTACTTGGTCAGTTCTTTATAAAATGTTTTCCAAATAGTCTTGTACTTCCAAATCCTCAATTTGCAAATGCTATAGGATACTATAAATTTGGATTACAAAAATATGAGCAATATTTAGAAGGAGTGTATCAATATGCGTAAAGATATAAGAGTATCTTTTAAAGATAATCCGGATGAAGATAAACTTTATGATGAAATTATAGAAGCAAGTAAGATTATTGGTAAATCAGCATGGTTGAAATTAGCTGCTAAAGAAAAATTAGATAGAGAACGTAAAAATAATAAATTAAATCCAGTACAAAATACTCCAATTGTGAACGAATTATCAGATCTATTTCAATAGAGGTGATGTATATGGAGTTTAAACCAATAGCTAAAGAAATCTTAAAAGATGATTATAAATTACAATTATTAAATTCAAGTATACTTTCATTCTTTTTAGGTTTTGGTCTAGATAAAATAACTTATTTCTTTGGAAATGACATTACAACATATGGTAATATATTAAAATGGCTTGGTATATGGGGTGTTGGTTATTACTTTTTGACTTGGAGTAAGTTTGATAGAATATTTAGAGCATTAGATTTAGGTACAAATCATGTATATCCTTTACTTAAAAGTAAAAAGAAAACTGATTGTAGTACTATTTATAAATTTACTTTACCTGCTGGATTATCTTCAGAGGATTTTAAGAAAAGTCAGCAAGCAATAGAAGAACATTTGGGAAAAAATATTGATATTAAATATACATATAAAGAAATTCAGATTGAAGTATTTAATGAAAAACCAAAAAGACATTATGATTATATATTAACTGAATTAAAAGGTGATGTACCTATACTCATTGGATATGATAAAAAAGGAGAATTAATTGAATGCGATTTATCATCTGGTGATCCGCATATGTTAATTGCCGGAAGTTCAGGTAGTGGAAAATCAACAACTTTAAGAAGTATTATAACTAATTTAATATTAACAAGTAATGTACAATTACATTTGATTGATTTAAAAAATGGTGCAGAATTTAATATTTTCAGAAAATCTAGTAAAGTAATAAATTTTGGTCGTAAATCTAGTGATGCTATGGATATATTGGGTAAATTAGACAAAGAAATAGATATTAGATACGATCTGTTTTATGATAATGATGTAAAAGATATAAAAGAATATAATAAAAAATTTCCACATGAAAAACTTGATTATCATTTACTTATCATAGATGAATTTGCTGATTTGCAATATGTTACTGGAGCAATGCCAATAATACAAACAATTGGTCGTAAAGCAAGAGCTTGTGGTATACACATGATTCTTGCAACACAGCGTCCAGATAGTAAGGTATTAGACGGTGGAATTAAAGCTAATGTTGCAACAATTTTAGGTTTAAAGACATCAAATCATGTAAACAGTAATATAATTATTGATGAACCAGGACTAGAAAAGTTATTTGGAAAGGGTCATGGTTGGTTTAAACGAGAAGGTAAAATTATTGAAGTACAAACACCATATTTAGAAACTGATAAAGCTAGAGAGTTAATCCAACATACATATATAGATAAAAAATATGAAAATAAAAAAGTAGTTGTTAATGATGATCTAGTTGTGGAGGCGATTAATAATTTATGATGACCACTAGAGATAAACAAATACTTGATTTTTTAGATGAATATAAGATTGCCAGCACATCTACTATTGCTACATTGTTTTTTCCAAGTAGAATAGCAGCGTACAAAAGATTACAAATACTTAGCAAAAGTCATTTAGTTAAACGAATGAGAGATAGTGTAAATAACGAATATTTATATTTTAAAAAGATGCCTAAGCAATTAAAACATAGTTTACTTGTTACTGACTTTTATCGTGAATTACATAAGTATACAGAAGTACTGAATTTTAAAATTGAACCTTTATTAGGTGATATACGTCCTGATGCTATATTTGGATATAAACACAGAGGGAAAACAAACATTGGTTTGTTAGAAGTTGAAATCAGTAACAAAGGATTTAATTATGCAAAATACGAAAGATTCTATAATGCTGAATTATATAAGCAATTTTTACCTATAATGCCAATTGTTTTTGTGGTAGGAAATAATATTAAACTTCCAATGGATAGTAGAGTGGATTATAGGGTTTTAAAAACAGATTTATTAAATATAAAAGGGGTATTATAGTATGATATGGGTTATACTTATTGGATTAGGATTGTTGTTTTTGAGTGACGATGGTGCAAATACTGTTAATGCAAATGAATCCGTTAAAACAGTAGTAGTTGATGATAGTGAGTTTTCTCGCACAGGATATGAGATTGATAGATATTTTGGTAATTATGTTACAAATAAAAAACGATATGAAAAATATCCAGAAAAGTTTAAGCATTATTACGTAGAAGATTTATTTAATTTTTATGCAGATAATTTGTGGAATGATGCTGCTATACTTAAAATGAATAAAAAACTCAAAGATACTGATGTGAAATTAACTGGTAGGATACATTCTATAAATTATAATTATGTAGATGGATGCTATATTACATTTTACCATGAAAGAAAAGATTCTATAATAGATGGTTGGCAAATTTTATTCTGTTATTTTATTGACCAAAAAGAGATAGAAAAAGTTTTAAAGCTAAAAAAAGGTGATAAAATTACTCTTATTGGGCATACAGAAAGAGTTCTTTTACGAGTACTTGATTGCTATTTAGTTGATGAATAATGTAATTGATTTGAGTCCATACTAATTACCTAGAGGTGATTATATGGACTCTTTTCGTATTATAATGGTTTTTGTGGTTATATTTGTGATATATGTATTAGATAAATGCCATTATTTTGAAAATAAGATAAGAAAAGAAGAAATAGGTAAATTAGGTGAGAGAATAGTAACAAACAAATTAAAAGAACTACCTAATAATTTTAGAGTAGAAAATAACATTAGATTTGGATTATGGAAATGTCAAATTGATCATATTGTGTTTTGTGATGATATTAAGTTAGCTATTGTGATTGAAACTAAAATGTGGGGTAATAATTTTAAAGGGAATAGAAATGATGAGTATTGGATTACCAGTAATAATAAACATGTGAGGAATCCATATAAGCAAAATAAATACCATTGTAAAATAGTAAGAAAATATTATAAAGGATATAAAACATATAATGTTGTATGCTTTGTAGGATGTAAACGTATCCCCCATTATAGTTGGTGTACTAATGAAAATGGATTATTAGACATGGTTAATAGGATATATAATAGATATATAATAGGGGTATAAACGGATTGGAAGTCCAAAACGTTAAAATACCCTATTTTTATTGCTGTTTTATTAATAATGGAATCCTTATCGGGTGGTTTCACCACCCTTTATAATTACTCTTTTTATTACCCCCCTACCCCAGATTGATTTATTTATTCCCCTTTTGTTTTTTGTGTATAAAAATAATTTTATTGGGGCGGCGGAGGGAAAGATTTTATTTTATGTTATTATTATAACCTGATTTTATATATTTTATTCGTGGAAAAGTATGGTAGTGTCTTTAAGTATATTCGATAAAAGGATGGGAAAGTATTAATTTTGATTGATTTTATGGGATTATCAAGTGAAATATTAAACAGTAATAATGGTAATTTGGGTAAAAATGATGTGATTTCGGAAAAAGCCAGTAAAATCAAGGGTTTGATGGCTGTTTTGGTGTGAAAATGAGTGATTTTATAGAGTGGGAAAATCGATGAAAGCATTGATTTTAATGGGTTTTACCGAAAGGACTATCGAAGCATTTTTAGCATTATAATGATAATTTTATTCGGTTGTTGATTTAATTTGTGATGTGTGAGTAGAACAGATAGGGCTTTTTTTAGTCGAACAAATGTTTGAAAAATGTAAACTATCCCCCCATGTCTATTAAGCATATATGTAATGAATGTATTGTAAAAGTGACTTGAAATAAGGCTTTTTGAGGGCAATTTAACTTTATGTATTTTTGTCAAATTAGATATGGTTTTAAAAACTATGTGTAATAGTGCGAATTACTAAATAAATTGCCTGAATTTGTTTAAAGTGTCAAGTAAATTTCTTGACAGTAGTGTCAAGTTTTTTTCTTGACAGTTCGATCCAATGCTTTTGGTCTAATACATTAGACCAGCAGAATATTATACATCATACAATACTATACACCATATAATATTATACACAATACAATATTATATATCACATAATATTATACGTCATATAATATTACGTCTGTAGTAGTAGCATATCAATATTGGTTTAATCTATTAGACCAAAATAATCTATTGCATCTGCAATCGTATATATTAATAAGCATAACTAATATATTTATAAGTATTTTTAAATACAAAATATGCAACAATATTATTGACAATATAGCATTATAATGCTACAATCTAATCAAAGATAAATATAGTACTATAGGAGGCATCAGAAATGTGGATCACAAATTTAATTAATGATAGTAAAAATACTTACAATACTTACAATGACGCACTCCAACAGACTATTAATATAATTGCAGCATGGGCACATAATAATAATATGGATGCTTGTCTATATACTGGAGTCATTGGTAATAAGCGTAAAACTTGTAATAGGGTTTTGAGTATAAAAACGCAAACCAATAGAGGATATGATTATAAATTGACGATACACCATGTAAGTGATGGCTATCAAGCATCGCTAATACGACTAAATAATACGGGTTTTAGTTTTAGTACAGAACAAGTATTATAATAATAAAGCTGCCGGTTCAGTTCCGGCACTTTTTTTATTTTGTTTTATTTATAGTCTCAACTAATATATTTATAAGTATATCTAAATACAAAATATATAACTTTGCTATTGACATTATAGCATTATGATGCTATACTATAATCAAAGATAAGAAATGCACAAGATATAATAAACCTATAGCAGCCATGCATGCTATAGCAAATAAAAATCTTCGTGCAGACTCTACAAGTTGCTAGAAAGAGGATAAACTATCTGCAACGGTAACCCGTAAACCTTGCACCTTGCTAATGCTACCAGCAAGTAAAAATTAGGACAGCAGCACTTGTTAATCCTGTGATAGTTGTCTATGACTGTATAATATAGACCGTAAACGGACTAAGACGTTACAGTCCCAGGCAATCGGCTTGTATAATGTTTTTTGCTTGTTTTTTACGTGGCAGGCATGGATGCTAAGTAAAAAACGTTAAGCCGATACAGAAGTGACAAACACTGGGGAAGCGGAAAGCTATATATTACGTGTTACAATAACCAGCGGGTAACAACCGTGACATAAAAAACACTATTGGATATATGGTAAGTACGGGCGGAGCACTCAGGCTTTGAAAAACACTAGTATCGAAACATTATACAAGCGGATCGCTACAGTGTATTTATACTATGCCAATAACTTTTTACAGCCGATCGTTATTGGCATAAATAAGTACATTGTAAATAATTAAAGGAGGTTAACTATGAAATTTGAAACAAAATTAAATAAAATTTTAGCAATGTCAGATAGTGATCTTAAATTAATGAAATTGACCAATCTGGGCTTACAATTTGGCATATTTGATAAAACTAGAATAATCAAAGAATGTAACAGATTATTTGACCTTGGTTACAGAATTCGTATACCTAACAAATAATATTTTAATCCTTATCCTAGCACATCATAAAGGCTTATGATGTGCTTGTATAAGTATTAAAATAATAACCCTTTATAAAGTCTAAAAATAATATTATAATTATATCATAGGAGGTTAGTACCATGATTAAAAATAGTAAATTACAAAATATGTTTAAGTTATCCAACAAAGTAACAGTTTACATTCCTAGCACAACAGATATTAACAAGCCAATTGATAATACACAATATGTAAATGAGTGCGCATCCCTTTTATCTAAATGTTTTGGAGGCGCAACAAGTACACCAGCATTAGGTTATTGGCTATCACCAGCGACAGGACTTGTAAAAGAATCTACTACAATGGTTTTCGCTTATGCATTAGACAAAGATTTACAAAACAATATTGATCAAGTGATAGATTATTGTGAGCAATTGAAAGATGTCCTTAAACAGGATGCGATCGCATTAGAAATTAATGGCGAAATGTATTTTATTTAAACAAGCTATCCTGATGAGTCTTTGAAAATTAAGACGAAACTAGCCTTTAATGGCTAGTCGATAGCAAATATTAGATTATAATGCAGGAGCAAACAGAAATCCTGCATATAGCAGCAAGCGAAGCCAAAGAAGTTACAAATATATATTAAAAGCTTGATCCGTCAAAGTGGGCAGTAAGGTGCAAAGCCTTGTAAGTCACTACTATTAAAATATAAAATTATAATTTATAGGAGGTCTAAACATGAAAACAATCTATACAACAGATCAATTATTGTCAGCTTGTAATGCAGTTAACACCCAGATTAACTGCTGTATAGCACAAACAATACTAAATATATATAACAAAGCAAGAAACTTTTATCAAGAAGATATGATTGCCTGTTTTAAAGATTTTTTAACAAGTGGCAAGCTTGACTTTGCAAAATACAATATACATTTTTAGGAGGTCGTATAATGTATACAGATATAAATATAAAACAAGTCAGCGATATATCAAGATCTTATATCTTTTTTATCAATAACGACAGAGTGAAAAGTACAAAAGATAAATTACAATCTATATTAATAGATATTAATGCAGAATTACAATATTATAAACGCTTGTATGACGATTTACATAATATACTTGAAAATAAACACAAAAAATTATCTACAATGCAATGCCCCTCTATAGAAGATATAAACAAGGCAAATTTTTCAGAAAGAATTGATTTACAAGAACAAAGAGAAAAATATATAGAACAGTGCAATAAAATAAATGGATTATATGAATATTTCGAAGATATAACAAGACAATTAAGACATTATGAAGCTTTGCAATATAAAATAAAATCAATATTAAACATTAAATAAAATCCTTGTTTTATGCAAGGTAGAAAGTAGGTAAAATATGAATATTAAAGAATTATTGTTACTTATCGACTCAGCACAAGATGAAAATACAGAAGTATTCATTAACAATAATGGTTATAATTTATTAGATTTTACACTTGACGAATTTTATACAAGTCACATAAAAGAAAGTTATGATAATATTTTAAGTCAAAAAATCAATTCATTTTTATTTGATGATGAAAGTATAACAATTGAATTATAATCATCTACCTTGACGGAATAGCCGTTACTCATAAATGAATATTACCTACAATGGTAACAAGGTATTATTTTAATATATAACATATAAAAAAATAATAATATTTTAAGGAGGTCATTTATTATGACAAAAAATGAAATGATGAGTTATGTGGATCAAATTTGTGAACAAGAAGGTTATACTGATAGTCCTGCATATGACTTAATTTTTAGTCAGTGTTGTGAAGGAAGAAACGAGGAAGATGCAAAGGAAATGATAAACGATTTACTAATTAGTTATAACAGATAGTATTAATTATTTATGCCTACCTATAAACTTAAATAGTTTGTAGGTAGTAATAAGTAATTAAATAACTATAAACCAATTATATTTTAATAATGGAGGGAATAATAAGGAGGTTATATAATGGCTAATTATTTACGGGATAAAATTATATCTCAAAGTGCTGTTTTGGCTCATCAAACAGAGCCAAATATAAATTTGTCTGAATATATAAAGGAATATTCAGAGCAATTTACAGAAAACAGTTACAATAATCACTTGCGAATATGGCTTGCCTATATGATAGAAAAAGGATGCAAACAAGCCATAGAGATTATGAAAGACTTAATAAGATATAATTTATCAATCTAATATAGGAGGTCATTTTATGAACAGAATCTTAAACATCGCCCTTTGTGAGGGTAGGCACAACATCCCACAAGCTACAGATGGAGCAATTTTCCCACAAGTAGTCAATCCGCTTGACATCGAGGGCATGGCTGCCGTTGTAGCAACTAAGCTACAGGATGTAACAGATGTTAACCTATATGTTACAGGTTTAACAGTTGCATTGGTTGAAGTGATTAAGTATTGTTATTTCAATGATATAAACTTGACCTTATATCATTACGACAAGAATAGCAATATTTATTATCCACAGCTGGTAAATCAGCTCGATTATTGTCCGTTTTGCGGGAATAATTTTGGAACCGGCAGGTTTTGTAAAAACTGCGGTTCCACTTGATACACCGCAGAATTGTGCGATGTGGGTGCAATTAACGGCTTGCCTCTGGTGAGGAAGTATAACAATAATGTTATAATGACGTTCAATTCGTCACAAGCCATTATAAATTAATCAGGAGGTAAAAACCATGTTAAAAGAACTACTAAATAAAACATATCAAAATTTTTATGTTAACAATGAGGGTGATATAATTGGAATTGAAAACCCTAGGGATCGCTGGATTATAAAAGAGGCAGAAGAATTAAAGCTACATTATATTAATACTATAGCAAAATGCAAGGCATTAAACACTAATTTTGAACCTATAAAGGTTAAAATTGCAAAATATGAAAAAATGCTTAAACAGCTTGAAAATGCTATTACAAAGCAGAAGGAGGCTATACAATGAACAAAACAGAGTACACAAAATGTGTTAAACTAATGGATGAGGCTATAAATAAAGCTAAATCATCAAAAGAAGCTTTTAATAATGCTTACAATATGGATTTATCAGATACACAAAGAAAAATTGAAGAGTTAAAAGGTCAAAATTACGCTGGTTATGCTGAAGGAATTAATAAAGTATTAGCTGTATTAGGGTTTGAGCATGAGCAGATGAAAAAATTACAAGAGTTATTATATAGTATTGTATAATAGTAATGAAACAATTATTTTATAAAAAAAAGGAGATATAAAACTATGAAAAAGATTAACAAAGAAGAACAGGAACAAATTTTTTATGCAGTAGGTTTTAAGAATAAAATTATAACA
>ENA-OWPA01001528-OWPA01001528.1-bioreactor-metagenome-genome-assembly--contig:-NODE-1528-length-14677-cov-3.036438_pt1 | contig 14677 bp, 16 predicted proteins | sample MGYA00238139_ERZ651803 | MGnify/ENA primary metagenome ERZ651803 (study PRJEB26909, sample SAMN07631231) | bioreactor metagenome | isolation source: Switchgrass digestor | place: USA: Dartmouth...
CTACATTTGTCAGTTTGTGAATACTTTTTAAAGAATTTCTTATTTAGAAAATCTCTTATTTGAACGAGTCTGTTATGTTATGAAATTTATATCGACCTGTAACTTTATCTGCTCTGCTGTAATCGAACAACAAAACAGTTTCACTGTTCTCAATTTTTCCATCTTTAAGATAATGTGACACATCAAGATTAAAAAGCTCAAAATGGACGTTCTTGTATATATTTTTTGGAGCTTCTCCTGCAAAATCAGGCAGGTAAGTCTCAATATTTTTTTCGTTTCTTAAAAAATCAAAACAAGATTCTTTAAAGCCTTTAGGTTGTATTCTAGTTATTTTTTCAGGAAGGCTTCTGGATTTATCCCTAGACAAAAAATCAAGCTTTAGAAAGTCATTTACAATATATATATCCGAAATGCTAAAATTTTCCTCTATAAAACCAATAATTATATCAAACAGCTTATTTAAGGATACTGGACTTTTCAAATAACCTTTGCTGCTATTATATCTGTAAAAATCCCTATAGAAATTATACGGTAAAGAAGAATAAAGCTTGTCCACAATATATTTCAGGGTACAGGTAAACCTTCCTGAGTTGTAATAACGCTCTACAATTTCCTCTATACCTTTTAATTGAGCAATATCATCAAATGACATATAACTATTGCTTAAAACCTCGTAGGGTGGGTAATCTCTGAAAACATAGCCGTGTGAATGTGCTTCACGTTTGATCTTTGAGCCCTTCAGGAGTTTAAGAAAACCCAGTTGAAGCTGGTGCGGTTTAAGATTGTAAACATCATTGAAAGATTTGATAAAGGAATCCATACCCTCCAATGGCAAACCGGCAATAAGGTCCAGATGAATGTGTATGTTTTCAAATTCTCTAAGCCTTGAAGTGTTGTAAAATACCCTGTCAAGGCTGGTCTTTCTGTCAATCGCCTCCAACACATCTGAGTTTGTTGTCTGTACACCTATTTCAAACTGTATTTGCCCTTTAGGCGCAGTCCTAAGCAAATCCAGCATTTCATCGTCAAAAAGATCTGCTGCAGCTTCAAAATGAAAGTTTGTATTCCCGCCATTCTCTATTACGAATCTAAAAACCTCCAGAGCCCTTTTCTTATTGCAATTAAATGTCCTGTCCACAAACTTTATTTGTTTAACACCTGCATTAATAAGTTTCATAAGATCTGACTTTACCCGTTCCATATTAAAAAAGCGGACTCCCGTTGTTACAGATGAAAGACAATATGAGCATGAAAAAGGACATCCTCTGGATGACTCAAAATATGCTATTTTGCTTTTTCCTATGGAATACAGCATTTCCTCCGTATAGGGCGAGGGAATGTCATTTATATCTTTTACATACGCAAAAGGTTCTGCAGGAACCATTACTTTGCCTGTAGAATCACGATAATACAGCCCTTCAATCTCAGCATAGCTTTCTAAAGAGTTTTGTAAGCATTCCAGAACCTTTGGAAAACTGACTTCACCTTCTCCTGCTATTAGAAAATCTATGGAGGGATTGCAATCCATTAACTCTTTGGATTCAAAAGAAACTTCAGGCCCGCCGACAATTGTTTTTAATCCGGGGCATATCTTTTTGGCATTTGCAATGAGCTTTAACACATAAGATATATTCCATATATAACATGAAAAGGCTACTATATCAGCTTTCTGCTCATATATATCCATAAGGATTTGATCCATATTGTCATTTATTGTATATTCCAATACACACACTTCACCATGTTTTTCCCCGCAGCACGCTTTAAGATACCACGGAGCAAGAGAAGAATGTATATATTTTGCATTTAGTGAAACTATAACCGTCTTCATAAAAAACTCCGCTTAAGTATTTGCGAACTATTATACAGAATTAAAAGCAATGTTTCAAGCATCCATAAACATACCTTCCTGCATAAGTCTTGCCCAACAGGTAAAAATATCACTGAGATAGTCCATAAAACCTTTGCGTCTTACATCATGGTGAGTAATTAATACCGACTGGCCTATTATTTCATCATTTATCATGTAATTTACATAGCCAATTTCAGTTCCTTTATAAACCGGCGCCTCCAGTTTTTCAGGAAGGTCAATGTGTCTTTCGACTTTATCAATCTCATCTGTTCTGAGGGGCACCTTTACTTGTTCCATTGGTTCTACAGGCACGTACGGCTCAACTCCTTTCAGCACAGGCACAGAAGCTATTTTATCACCTTTATTTAGCAGGACATGGGGCTTATAATTATTAAAAGCATAATCCAGAATTGCTTTACTGCTCTGTGCGCGGGCATTCCTACTGGGACAGTTCAGCACAACAGAAATTATCCTCCAATTATCCCTTGTTGCAGAAGTTACAAGACATCTTCCCGCTTTACCGGTATATCCGGTCTTAACACCATCAGCGCCCGGATAAAATCCAAGCATCTCATTGGTGTTGTAAAGACTCCTATATGAAATGGTAGCCTGGACAGTACCTACAATCTTTGAAAAAGTGGGATTATTCAGAGCATATGCAGTGATAATGGCCAAATCATAAGGAGTGGTGTAATGCCCTTCCACATCAAGTCCGTGGGGAGTAATAAAGTGTGTATTGATAGCGCCGAGCTCATAAGCCTTTTCATTCATCATATCTGCAAAGTCTTCTACTGTACCGCCTATATGCTCTGCTATTGCAATTGCTGCATCATTTCCTGAGTTGAGCATGAGTCCGTAAAGAAGATCTATTAGTTTTATCTTCTGTCCCTTTTTCAGGCCTATACGTGATCCCCATATTTCCGCAGCTCTTTCGCTAACTGTAACAACATCCTCCAGATTTCCTCTTTCAAGTGCAATAATTGCTGTCATTATCTTTGTGGTGCTAGCCATTTTTCTGGGCGTATACCCATCTTTTTCATATAACACCCTGCCGCTTTCCATATCTATAACTATCGCAGCCCCCGCATTTATCTTAGGTTCCTCGCCTGTTTCTGCTGGGCTGACCGGTGAAAACGTCGGCATATATAATTCATCTTCAAGGATATCATCAGCAAGAACCGGATTATAAGAAGCTGTTATTATAGCTAATATAATTATGCTTATCAGCAAAAAGACTTTGTATTTTCTCATTAAATACACCTGCCAGCAATAAAAAGTTTTGTATATCCTGGGAATTGTTTCACTTTAAAATATATGATTGTACATTATTTTATATAACAGCAAGTGTTATTTAATTAAATATATTACGGAAGTTATCCGATAATTATATCGGAGGGTGGTCTTATGGAAAGTAACATAATATTTTCCAATGAGTATTTAAAAATTTATGAAAACTCTAGGGAAATATTTTTAGAAACATTTAAAAATGGTTTTCCTTTTGATGAACTATATAATATAATGTCGTCCCATCCCGAAATTGGCCTGACAAGCTTTAAAGCATTAAGGGATGCAATAAACTATGCTCCAAAACCACCTGTAAAAATCGGAGAACTTAAAGAACCAATATCCATAAAAATATCTGACAATAAAATGTCTGCATTTCTTGTTCTAAATCTTCCCGCAGAGGATTTGAAAATGGAAAACAGGGACAATTTAATAAAATCTGTCATGAAATTACTGGAAGAGAACGGGATTGTACATGGCATAAGGCATGATATTCTAAAAGGTGAACTCATAAGCGGAAAGCAGTATGTAATTGCCGAAGGAACTCCACCTATAAACGGAAGGGATGCTGTTGTTAAAATGTATGAATTAGCAGATCCGAAACCTGTTGTAGGTGAGTACGGCAAAGTTGATTATTATGAATTAAAATTAATTAACCGCGTCAAGATTGGAGACTGGCTTGGTGAACGGATAGAAGCTACAGAAGGAATACCAGGATTAACCGTAACCGGCGAAACAATAAAACCAATGAAGGGCAGAAATATTCCTCTAAATTATGATAAAAACTCTGTGCATGAAATACAACTTAACGGTAAAACAGTTCTTTACTCAAAAATAAACGGTGCGGTAAACTACTTAAACGGCAGGATATCTGTATCTAACCATATGGAAATTGACGGTGATGTCAACCCGGCCACGGGAAACATAAAATTTGACGGATATCTTACAATTAACGGTACTGTTATGGAAGGTTTCACGGTAGTAGCAACAAAGGATATCGAGATAAACGGTGAACTTGGTATCAGTAACGTAAAGGCAATAATAAGCACTGGTGGAAGCATTTTTCTAAAGGGAGGAATTTCTTCAAAAAAAGGATCTGAAATAAGAGCTGCTAAAAACATTTATACAAAGTACATCGACAACACCATTGTCTCCTGTGGTGGTACCCTCCATATAGGTTATTATTGCAAAGACAGTATAGTAAATGCCCGTGAAGTTATTGTTGACTCTTCAAACGGTCAGATATTCGGTGGCCAGACAAACGTTGACGTAAAAGTTTATACCCCTATTTTAGGGTCTGAAATAGAGAGAAAAACCATCGTAGAAGTAAAAGGGTTCAACAGGACTGATATGGAAAGTGAATTGGAAAGAATTTTTAAAAGAATAAATGAACTGAGAACGGAGCAGCAAAATATCAAGCAATCTCTTTCATCTTATTTGTCACAGGACCAGATTGATGAAATAAAATATAAAGAATATGAAAGTCTGCTTGAAAAGGATTTTTCTATAAAAGAAGAATTAAAAAGTCTCGAAGAGGAAAAAAAGAATATTGCCTCTTATTTAAAAGCAAAAGGTGAAGGAGAAGTATCTGTAAGCAAACGAATTTTCCCCAACTGTACCCTCATTATCAAAAAAAATATAATTGAAGTTACATCACCTATGCTGACCACTACTTACTTTATTCAGAATGGCACTGTCAAACAAATTTAATAGGTTTTATTCGAAATTTTATTTTTATTTAATTTTTTTTAGCAAATCACATATAATAAATTTAGTCTACTAAAAGTAATAAAAATATTGAAAAGTGAACCAAATCTTACTACTTATATTAACCTCCAAACAAGGCACAATAATAACTGAGGAGGTGATATAATGGCAAACAGCAGAAGCAAAACTGCATTTGAAAACATGAAGTATGAAATAGCTTCACAGGTTGGAGTTAACCTGAAGCAGGGCTATAATGGTGATTTGCTCGCAAGGGACGCTGGTAAGATAGGTGGAAATATTGTTAAGAAGGTTTTTGAAGCTTATACTGGAAATAGCTACAATAAATAAATGATTAATGCAAATAATAAAAATATAAAATAGCAAAACAGCAGGAGTTTATCTCCTGCTGTTTTCTTATTTCTTAAGCTTATTGCTCTTACACGTTGATGAATTGTTTTGCTGTTCATTGGAATTGCAATTATTTTTCAGTTCTTGCGTATTGGGTGAAATATCACAACTCATTTCCACATTAACGTTAGATTTTGAGTTTTTGCATTTTTTATCTTCCATTTTTACCCCTCCATTATTTACACTTATCTTAGGAGATAAATACTACATTCCTATTGTTGATTGTGTCTTGCTTATTTCCTGCTGCACTTTGCCAATTTCCTGAGGGCTTGCAGTTTGAGTCTGATACCAGCCTTTTTGTGTCATCAGGTCAAAAATTTGTTTTTGATGTTGAAATGTCTTTGTAAGTATGCTGGTAGCATCATTTCTCAGGTTCTGATTTGAACTTTCAAGTATAAGGTTTGTAAGAGATGATGCACAGAGTTTATGCTGATCAAGAAGTACGTTTAATATTTCCTTGTCGCCAATACTCGCCATAATTATTCCTCCTTAATGCATTGAAGATGCATTGATGTGTTTCATCAGCATCTGAATACCTTGTTGATGTTCTTTTACCATTTGCTGGCATATGTTTTTAACTTGTGGGTCTGTAGCCATTTGTGCGCAACCTTGCATAAATTTAATTGAATTTTCTGCCATCTTGATGTTGTCATCAATAAGCATCAGTTCTTTTGTAGTTAGAGCCATTTTCATCCTCCCTTTATTGATTATTTATTTTATATCATTTACATTTCTGTCAATACTATTCACAATGTTTACTCTTTTTGAGAATTGAAAACTATATTATTGAGTATTAAATACTAGGTTGGTCAGCAATATCTGTGAAAATTTACAGGTGAATAACTTAATATTAATACGACAAAATAAGATTATTCCAAGAAAAATTACATGAAAAATTAATTGAAAGGATGATACAGTGTTAGTAGTTTTTGCCAGAACTCTAATTTTATATGCTGTTGTAGTTATAGTAATGAGAATAATGGGAAAACGCCAAATAGGACAATTACAACCTTTTGAACTTGTCGTGGCTATATTGATATCAGAACTGGCTGCGGTGCCTATGCAGAATACAGGCATCCCGCTGGTAAACGGTATTATTCCTATATTAACACTCTTAATGGCTCAAATAGCCATTTCAGTTATATCATTAAAAAGTACAAAAGCAAGAGCCATTATATGCGGTAAGCCTGCTATTTTAATAGAAAACGGCAAAATCAGAGAAGATGAAATACGCAGAGAGATGTACACATTAACTGATCTTTTGGAGCAACTGAGGATAAAAAATATACCAAATATTGCAGATGTTGAATTTGCCATACTTGAAACCAATGGTCAGCTTAGTGTTATTCCAAAATCACAGAAAAGGCCTGTAACCCCTGAAGATATGAAAATACCAACAAAATATGAAGGCCTTCCGCTAACTCTTATTGTAGACGGTGAAGTAAGCGATGTGAATCTGGGAAAAGCAGGACTTGACAGGAACTGGTTAAAGACTGAGTTATCCAAGTTTGAAATTAACAATTTTGAAGATGTTTTATTTGCCAGCCTTGATACCTCAGGAAATCTATACTATCAGCAAAAGTGCAGAAAGGGGTAATAAAATTGAAGGTATGGATAAAGGCTGTTATTTCAATAGCGGCCATATTTATAGTTATTGTTATTTCAAGTATGCTTGTTGACAACTATCTGGAATCATCCTCACAAAAAATCGCAGACTATATCGAAAATATTGAAATATATGCAAGAAATAATGACTGGCATAAGGCTAAGGAAACTCTTTTCATTTTAGAAAAACAGTGGGCAGAGACACAAAGTAAGTGGTCTATGCTGATTGACCACAATGAAATTGATAATATAGATATATCGCTGACAAAAGTGTCAGCTTATATTGAGGAAAGAGAGCAAAAACTTGCACTGGCTGAACTGTCCTCACTGAAACAGATGGTAAAACACATTCCTAAAAAAGAAGCCCTTGCTCTTGAAAATGTATTGTAATATATACTGACCGCTTCAGGATAGGTCAATATTTAAGGCAAACCATTGGCCATCCTCTGCCTGACACACTCAAACATTAGAATCCCTGCAGCAATGGAAGCATTCAGTGATTCTGTCCGTCCATACATGGGGATTTTTATTAGCTTATCGGCATATGGCAATATTTCATTGCTTATCCCATTTGCCTCATTTCCTATTATAATTGCTATATTATTTGTCATATTTATTTCGTAGCAGCTTTCTTTCGCACTAAGATGGGAAGCGTATACCCTTATGCCTTTAAGCTTTATGTTTTCCAGCACGTTTTCCAGTTTATCTGTAAAGCAGAGAGGCATGCGGAATATCGAACCCATTGTGGATCTCAATACTTTGGGATTATAAACATCAACACAGCCTTTTGAAATAATCATGCCCGTAAACCCTGCAGCATCGGCTGTCCTTATCATTGTGCCTAGATTTCCGGGGTCCTGGATTGAATCCATTATTAAAAGGTAGTTTGTACTTCCAAGAATTTCATCAATTTCGTAAAACCTTGTTTCAGCTACCATTAATATTCCCTGAGGAGTCTTAGTATCGCTGATTTCCTCAAACAAGCTGTCTGGTACCACTATTGTCTGGCATCCGTTTTTGTCTGACCATTTTATAATATTGTCAGCCGCTTCCCCTTCCGCAAATCTATCAGACATAAGAACACGCACTATGCGGGCATTTTCCTTAATCGCTTCTTCTGCCATCCTAAGGCCTTCAATAAAAAACAGACCAAGTTCTTCCCTGTTTTTCCTCAATTTTAAAGATTTTATTTCCTTTATAATGCTGTTTTTGCTGCTGGTTATTCTCTGTATCAAAATTTTCCCTCCAGGATACGATAAAAGGGCCCGTCCTGAGCCCCTTTTATCAAAGTTTCCATTTTAGTTATTAACGATTTAATTATTAACGAATGTTATATAACTTTCTTAACCTGGTCTACGAGCTGTGCAAATGCTTCTGCATCATTTACAGCCATATCTGCCAGCACTTTTCTGTTCAGATTTATACCTGATTTCTTAAGTCCGTTCATAAACTTACTGTATGAAAGTCCATTTACTCTTGCTGCAGCATTAATTCTTGAAATCCATAATTTTCTGAAATCTCTTTTCTTTGCTCTTCTATCTCTATATGCATAAACTCCGGACTTCATAACTGCTTGTTTGGCTACTCTGAAAAGCTTACTCTTTCCACCAAAGTAACCTTTTGCAAGCTTAAGTACTTTTTTATGTCTTGCACGGGTTCTTACCCCGCCTTTTACTCTTGCCATAACTATTATCCTCCTTCTTACTTATATGGGATTAGCGCTTTAACAGTTGCTTCATTTGCAGATGACGCATAAGCACCCAGACGATGTTTTTTCTTTGCTTTTTTTGATTTCGATATTAGTCTATGGCTGCGGAAGGCGTGGCTCATCTTAACCTTGCCATTAGCAGTCACTCTAAATCTCTTCTTTGATGAGCTGTGTGTCTTAACTTTAGGCATAAATATTTCCTCCTTAATTCGATATTACTGCTTTGGATTTAATAGCATAACCATGCTTCTACCTTCAAGTTTAGGTTTTCTTTCAACATTTCCTACGTCCTTCAAAGCTTCCGCAAATTTGTCAAGAACTTCCTTTCCTAATGAGGTATAATTCAACTGCCTCCCACTGAATCTTATACTAACTTTAACCTTGTCTCCGTCTCTCAAAAATTTCCCTGCATTTCTAACTTTAAAATTAAAATCATGTTCTTCAGTAGTCGGCTTAAGCCTTATTTCCTTGACACTAATTACCTTCTGGTTTTTCCTTGCTTCCTTTTCCCTTTTAGAAAGTTCAAACATATATTTACCATAATCCATTATTTTGCAAACTGGCGGAACAGCTTGCGGTGCAATTTTTACAAGGTCCAGATTTTTGGAATTAGCTATTTTCTGAGCTTCCTTAATAGGGAAAATACCCAGCATCGTTCCATCAGTGTCAATTAAGCGTACCTCTTTATCCCTGATCCCCTCATTAATCATTAATTCATTTCTACTACTAATAACAAAACACCTCCGAGATATATTTGCAAGAAGTTCATAACCTCTGCGTAAGCTTTAAAATAAATATCAATAACATTATTATTATAATTAAGATATAATTTTACTGCATTTTACATTTCTTAATTAAAAAAGTGGATTGAAGAAACAATCCACTCTAATCTACAACAGGCATGATGTAAACCAACAAACCTACTATTAACCTTACTAGATAAATCTGTAAGGTGAGAAGTGGATAACTTCTTCTTCCTTTTGACTTTTATATGATAGCAGACATACAGTACTTTTGTCAAGAATTTTGTCTGTTATATTTCTAATATAATATATTTTAAAATTTACTACTGTTGCTTGTTTTATTCTTTTTTAGTTTTATTCTTTTTTATTAGTTCTTTCACAATTTTTGTTTTTATACTTCGTAAACCTATATTGGATGTCATTGTAAACTTTTGACTCGCTTTCAAATGTCAATTCCCATGACTCATCTTCATCAAGATTTCTAAAATAGGTGTCAGCTTTATACGTATTCTCAATCTTTGTAATATAAGCTTCTGAGCAGTAAGGCAAAAGAAGGGAATATACAGCTTCTCCTCCAATTACAAAAACGTCATCGTCATTATATTTTTTAAGCTCACAAAACAACTCGTCCAAAGAACGGCATACTTTTATCCTGCTGTCATTAAACTTTCCCTTTTCGCTGAGGACAATATTTACACTGTCCTTTAAAGGTTCTTTTCCCGGAAGAGATTCATATGTCTTTCTGCCCATTACAACTACCTTACCAATGGTTGTCTTTTTAAAAAACTTCATATCTTCCGGAATTCTCTGCAGAAGGTTACCCTTATAACCAATACCCCAGTTTAAATCAACAGCAACAATAGCTTTCATAATCTCACCTCGCAATGGTAACAAATAAAAGCGAAAACATTCCTTAATCTAAAAAGAATACTAAAATTTAAGATGAAATACTTCCTGTACAGAAAGGAGTGTCCCGCTTACATTTTAGATCGCAACCGGAATGTTCTTTATCTGTGGTCCCCTCTGATATCCTTCAAGTACAAAGTCCTCAACTTTAAAGTCATAAAAGTCTTTAACATCCGGATTAATGTGAAGCTTTGGTGCAGGATAAACCGGCCTTTTTATAAGTTCCTGAACCAGCGGTATATGCCTGTCATATATATGAGCATCTGCAATTACATGAACCAGTTCTCCGGCTTCAAGTCCGCTCACCTGAGCAAACATGTGCACAAGAATTGCATACTGGCATACGTTCCAATTATTAGCCACAAGAATATCCTGTGAACGCTGGTTAAGTATTGCATTAAGTTTTTTGCCGGTTACATTGAAAGTCATGCTATATGCACAGGGGTACAGGTTCATTTCATGCAAATCACTGTGATTGTACATGTTAACGATAATTCTTCTGCTATACGGATTATGCTTCAAGTCATACAGAACTCTGTCTACCTGATCAAATTCTCCTTCTTTATATTTGTGTTTAATAGCAAGCTGATAGCCATAGGCCTTACCGATTGAACCGTCCTTATCTGCCCAGCTGTCCCAGATATGACTGTTAAGATCCTTTATGTTGTTGGACTTTTTCTGCCATATCCAGAGCAGCTCATCAATTGCGGCTTTAAGATTGGTAGGCCGTAATGTAAGGATAGGAAATTCCTCGGCAAGGTTATATCTATTTACGACACAAAATTTCTTAATTGTATGGGCCGGAGTTCCGTCCTCCCACCTTGCTCTGACAACTTGTCCTTCCGACGAATAACCATTTTCAATAATATCCTTACACATTTCTATAAAAATCAAATCTGCTTTACTCAAAAAAGCCACCTCACTTTCTTTAAGGTATAGGGACATCCCTTATGGAACAAAATGCTTTCCCTAAATCTATGTTAAGGAATATTTTTTAAGGAATGCCCCTATTGTCCTCTATTATTGTGCCTTCGTATTTATTTCTTCAGTAATCTTTGCTATAAAATCTTCCAGGCTCATGGCTCCCAAATCCCCATTCTTCCTGGATCTTACAGCCACAGTGCCGTTTTCCATTTCCTTGTCTCCAATAACCAGCATATATGGGACTTTTTCAAGTTGAGCTTCTCTGATTTTATAACCTATCTTCTCATTTCTCACATCTATTTCAGTCCTTATTCCTCTTTCTTCAAGGGCATTTTGAACTTTATAGGCATATTCGTGATGTTTATCTACCAGGGCAAGTATTTTTACCTGCACAGGAGCCAACCATGTCGGGAACGCACCTGCATAGTGCTCAGTAAGTATTGCGATAAACCTTTCAATACTTCCGAATACAACTCTGTGAATCATAACAGGCCTATGCCTTTCACCATCAGCACCTATATATACAAGATCGAATCTTTCCGGCATCTGGAAATCAAGCTGTATTGTACCACACTGCCAGGTACGTCCTATGGAATCCTCAAGATGGAAATCTATCTTAGGCCCATAAAATGCTCCATCACCTTCGTTTATCTTGTATTCCATTTTCTTAGCTTCCAGGGCATCTTTTAATGCGTTTGTAGCCATCTCCCACTGCTCATCGGTTCCCATGGAATCTTCCGGCCTTGTTGACAGTTCAACATGGTATTTGAAACCGAAAACGCTATAGAATTGGTCAATAAGGTCTATAACCCCCAAGACCTCGTCTTTGATTTGCTCCGGAGTCATAAATATATGAGCGTCATCCTGAGTAAAGCACCTTACACGCATAAGACCGTGCAGAGCTCCTGACAACTCATGCCTATGAACAAGACCTAGTTCCGCCATTCTCTGTGGAAGGTCACGATAAGAATGAAGCTTTCTCTTGTAAACAAGCATTCCTCCGGGGCAGTTCATGGGCTTAATTGCATAATCTCCCTCATCAATCTTTGTAAAGTACATGTTTTCCTTATAGTGATCCCAGTGTCCTGAGCGATGCCAGAGGTCTTCATTCAGAATAATAGGTGTTCTGATTTCCTGGTATTTTCTCTTTTTATGCTCTGCACGCCAGAAATCTTCCAGCACGTTTCTCAGAACCATGCCTTTTGGCATAAAGAATGGAAATCCCGGGCCTTCCTCATATATGTCAAAGAGGTCAAGTTCTCTTCCAAGTTTTCTGTGATCTCTTTTCTTAGCTTCTTCCAGTCTGAAGAGATATGCATCCAATTCGCTCTTTTTTGAAAAGGAAGTACCATAAATTCTTTGCAGCATTTTGTTTTTTTCATTTCCTCTCCAGTAGGCGCCTGCTACAGATAATAGCTTGAAAGCCTTTATCTTTCCTGTTGACAGAAGGTGAGGACCAGCACAGAGATCCACGAAATCCCCCTGTTTATAGAATGAAATTTCCTCTCCTTCAGGAAGATCCTTTATAAGTTCAACCTTATAAGGCTCATTTCTTTCTTCCATAAATGCTATTGCCTCGTCTCTGGGAAGAGTAAATCTCTCAAGAGGATAATCTTCCTTAATTATTTTAGCCATCTCAGCCTCTATCTTCGACAAATCCTCCGATGAAAACGGCTTGTCAACATCAAAATCATAATAGAAACCGTTTTCTATGGCAGGCCCAATAGCAAGCTTAGCTTCAGGATACAGTCTTTTTACAGCCTGAGCCATTACATGGGAAGTTGTATGCCTGTATGCGTGTTTCCCACCTTCTGTATCAAAAGTCAGGATGTTAAGTTTACAATCCTTTTCCAGCTTATAGCTCAAGTCTTTTACCTCACCATCTACTTCCCCTGCAAGAGCTACTCTGGCAAGTCCTTCACTTATGCTCTTTGCAGCTTCTATAATTGTAGTTCCCTTTTCATATTCTTTAATGCTTCCATCTTTTAATGTAACTTTTATCATTCTTTTGCCTCCTTTTTTATTACTATTTCCGTTTTTCTATATCAAATAAACATCTCTGTTATTAATAAAAAAGCCCTCGTTCCCTGACAACAAGGGACGAGAGCGTTTTCCCGTGGTTCCACCCTACTTTTAACTCATTGTGATTGTAACGTAATCAACGTACCGGCTCAGAGGTGGTCTTCAACCGGGCTTTTTGAAAGCACTTTCAGCCACGATGCTTTCTCTCTATAAAAAAGTTATCCGGTCTACTCTTCTCGTCACAGCCGTTTGAACCATTCCTGATAAAAACACTACACTAAACCTTTTCATCAGGAAATCCAATTTTATAATAAATTTAGTTATAGTTAAATTTAATTATAATATGATGAAAATTGGATGTCAATATCCGTACATCACTATGGCGGTGTCAATTTGTTGTAGGTTTAAAAATTGCAGACTTCACCCCTAAAATGCAAGTAGCCTAGAGTATATAGCCGCTGTTTTTTACATTCTTAAGTAACCTCGACAGTTGACTAACCTTTCCATAGTTGAGCACTGTTATGTTATGCAATTTGTCTTTTGAAACCTTCTTAAACCTTTTTGTTACTTGCCCCAAGATCTTTTTTGTTAATCTGTATGAATCTTGGGCTTTCTTTATATGCTTAACTTCTACAGTCCCACCATTACAGTGATATGCCCGTAATTCGGCCATTGAGCTTAACCCACTTCTGCTCCATCCCATTGGCCTACTACTTAATCTATATGATAGCACATGGCTAATGTGTCCCTCTGTATTGCTGCCTCTGGAATTACAATCCTGATATATCGCCACTCCATCCCAGTTCCCTAAAATATATCCTCTCAGCCTGTCTATTCTCTCTTTAACACTTTCATTTTGTGATCTCGAACGAACCTCCCTGCATATTTGTTTAAAATATTCTTTGTCTGCCTTATTTATTGAATCTTTTAGTTTGGCACTTAATATTTCATCTCTACATGATATTTCTTTCAGTGCTTGATTTAAGTGATATTTATCAAGTACAAAATATGCTTTGGGCAAATATTCAAGCCCTTTCTTTATCCATGCCGCCCCATCACCATGTAGATATATCTTCTCTATGTTGTTCTCGTCATAACATGCATAAATCCACTCAGCTGCTTGCTGCCAGAGATCATCTATACTCTTTCCGTAACTGCTTATATGGTGAATATTAATACACTTACCCCTCTTGCCATTCCTGGCAATACCCTCGTATATGCTAATGAGTGGAACTATCGTACTTGTTCCATCTTGCAGCGAAACATGATCTTCATCTGCCTCCACATGTATGTACTTCACTTTTAACTTCTCTTTAGGAGCTTCTACCTTAAGGTCTTTAATCTGCCTCATCTTGTTTTTAACAGTTTGACGGCTAATATCACCATTACATACATACTTGCTGCTTTTTTGATATGAGACTTCCGAAGCATGCTCAACCAATGCCGCAGATACTATGCCAGACACCCTATCATAATTTTCAATACCTACTGCTTTATCCAATAAATATTCATACTGCC
>ENA-OWPA01001529-OWPA01001529.1-bioreactor-metagenome-genome-assembly--contig:-NODE-1529-length-14676-cov-3.152887_pt1 | contig 14676 bp, 9 predicted proteins | sample MGYA00238139_ERZ651803 | MGnify/ENA primary metagenome ERZ651803 (study PRJEB26909, sample SAMN07631231) | bioreactor metagenome | isolation source: Switchgrass digestor | place: USA: Dartmouth...
TGGTATTCCTGTCATTCCCACTAATGCCCGTAGCAACCAGGGACTCAATGATTTAATGGACGCAGTATACAAAATGTCTACAGGCACTTTGGAAGTAAATCCGTTAAAAGTTACATATGATGAACACATAGAAAATGCCGTTCAAATGATTCAACCTTTAGTAGAAAAAGTAATTAACGGCCGCTTGGACAGCAGATGGGTATCACTTAAATTGCTGGATGGTGACAAGGCAATACTTGATTCAATTGAAAAACATTTATGTGTAAATCTCTTAGGGAACCATGAACTGAAAACTTTGCTGGATCAAGCATTAGAGTATCTGTCAGAAAACAATATAAGGCGCGAAGATTTCCGTGACAGCATCGTCACTTCAATTGTCCGCCTTGCAGAAGATATATGCAGCCGATGCATAATTTTTGAAAACAAGCAATATAACGCTACCGACAGGAAAATCGACCGCATACTTACTTCAAAGGTATTTGGAATTCCCGTAATGCTTGGGCTGTTAGCAGTTATTTTCTGGCTTACAATTACAGGTGCAAATTATCCTTCCGAACTTCTTTCCAAGTTCCTTTTCTGGATTGAAGATGTTCTGACATCCTTTTTTGTATGGGCAGGCGCACCAGAATGGCTTCATGGTATGTTGGTATTGGGAATGTATCGTACCCTTGCATGGGTAGTATCTGTCATGCTGCCCCCAATGGCAATTTTTTTCCCGCTTTTTACTCTGCTTGAAGATTTGGGATATCTTCCTAGAGTAGCTTTTAATCTGGATAACTTTTTCAAGAAAGCATGTACACACGGTAAGCAATCTCTTACCATGTGTATGGGATTTGGTTGTAATGCTGCGGGAATAATAGGATGTCGCATAATTGATTCTCCAAGAGAACGATTAATAGCAACTATAACAAATAATTTTGTTCCATGTAATGGTCGGTTCCCATTGCTTATAACCATATCCTCCATATTTATTGGAGGGGTAATAGCGGGTGGTGCATATCAGTCCCTGCTGTCTACACTTGCATTAACAACTGTGGTACTAATTGGCATAATAACTACATTTATAGTTTCAAGAATACTATCCAAAACCATTTTGAAAGGGTTACCTTCATCCTTTACTCTTGAGCTTCCTCCATATAGGAAGCCGCAAATAGGAAGAATTATTGTTCGCTCAGTAATTGACAGGACACTCTTTGTGCTGGGCCGTGCAGTTTGCGTTGCAGCACCTGCAGGCATAATAATATGGCTTATGGCAAACATTCAGATAAACGATATAAATCTATTAAGTCACTGTGCAGGGTTCCTCGACCCCTTTGCCCGACTTATAGGACTTGACGGTTACATCCTTATGGCATTTATATTGGCATTTCCCGCAAATGAAATAGTAATACCCATAACGATAATGAGCTATATGTCAGCCAGCACAATGCTTGAGCTTGACAGCCTGCAGGCCCTTCGTGATTTGCTTGTAGCAAACGGTTGGACCTGGCTTACAGGAATTTGCGTAATGCTGTTTTCACTCATGCATTTTCCCTGTGGAACTACTTTATGGACCATACGTAAAGAAACACAGAGCATTAAATGGACACTTGCGTCCTTCATCGTACCTACAATGACAGGCATCATAGTGTGCTTTATCGTAGCAAACGTAGTACGTTTTCTGGGTCTTGTATAAATAGAATAATATTACAGTAAATATGAAAATTCGTCTCAGGATTACTGCCTTTGTTTTGTAACACAATCTAAAAAAATTGAATATTATGATAACAAATACGAAAAGTCTGTTGTGCCGGTTTTAAGGCGACCGATCTCTTCCATTCAAATTCCGGCATAACAGATTATAAATCAATAATACATAGAAGGAGCTGGTTTATATGTCAAACAAAGGCCTTTTTGGAGGTATATTTAACAACGATACAATTCTGTGGTTCATAATCCTGTTCCTGCTCCTGTTCTTCTGCTCCGCCGGATATGGCAGCTGCGGATACAGGGATGAAGCCATCGAGGATTAGTGTTCCAATCAAAATCTACATTTAAGCAATTCTTAATATTAACTGCCATGTTGCAGCCTTGCTGGAGTGAATCCCGCAAGACTGCAGCGTAAAAATCTTAAAAGCGAAGCAGTGGCAGTTAATCCTTTTAAGTACACCTGCCATTTGTCTTTAGCACAGAACAGGCAGCTGTAAATAAATTTCAAGCTTCGCTTTTTGTAAACTAATACATTTTGTAGACTAATATAATAGAAAGGAGTTATCACAATGTCAGAAGAAAGAGGATATGGCTTTTTTGGAAATGAGCTTGTGTGGATTATAATTATAATACTTATTATCCTTCTGTTGTGCCCTGGATTTTTCGGACCCTATTGCAAATAATCAAAAATTGTGCAAAGATAAAAAAGATAATATTGATAACAAAATATTGTAAAAAACTATAAACCTACTTCAGAAAATGCATTTGACTATATTAAACATAGTGTTAACCAATTTGACATAAAGTTAAATTGATGATATTATTTTACTAATAGCATTTATTTACCAATAGTTTTGACATATATAATTTAAGTTAAAACCATTTAACAGTTAATAGAGAGGATTCAAGTCGGCATAATATAAAGTTACGCCTCCTGTGGAATTCCTTTGAATCCTCTCTATTGCTTATTAGAAATTTTCCCTGTCCATATTAATCCTTCTAGCTTAGTTCTTTACCTTTTCCAAGAGAGCATGAATCTTAGCTGAAGGGTCAAGAAGAGAGTGTAGCGACTGATCATGATTAAGTGTATCTATGAGCAGTGATACAAATTTTGAAACGTCAACTTCAGAATACCATGGTGCTTTTCTAAGCTCTTCTTTTCTATAGGTTAGATTAGTTGAGAACACCTTTGTTATTATGCCCTGCCTATAAAATTCATCAAATCTTTCAACACCTTCTGTAAAAAGTCCGAAAGATACTGCGATATATACTCTCCTGGCTTTCATCTTTTTTAATTCCTTGGCAATACTTAAAATAGAATCTCCTGAAGAAATCATATCATCTACTATAAGTACATCTTTTCCTTCAACTGAATCGCCCAAGTATTCATGTTTAATAATGGGGTTTTTACCATTTACTACTCTTGTCAAATCCCTTCTCTTGTAAAACATTCCAAGATCAAGCCCTAATACATTCGCGTAATATATATTCCTGTTAATTCCACCCTCATCCGGACTGACAACCATCATATTTTTTCTGTCAATTTTCAAATCCTTTTCGGTCCTTACCAGTGTTTTAATTGTCTGGTAAACCGGAGAAATGTTTTCAAATCCCTTTATGGGAATTGCATTCTGAACTCTTGGATCATGAGCATCGAAAGTAAGAATGTTTTCAACTCCAAGCTTTTCAAGCTCCTGAAGAGCAATGGCACAATCAAGAGACTCCCTGGATACCCTTTTATGCTGCCTTCCTGAATAGATAAGCGGCATAATAACGTTTATCCTTCTGGCTTTTCCTCCTATTGCTGAAATGATACGCTTAATGTCCTGAAAGTGGTCATCGGGACTCATATGATTTATCATCCCGTGCATTGTATAAGTACAGCTATAATTCCCAACATCACACAGGATATAAAGATCGTATCCCCTGATTGATTCCTTTATAACAGCCTTACCCTCACCTGAGCTAAACCTTAAACATTCAGCATCTATAAGATATGAATCCTTCAGATAGCCCAGATATTCAATATTACCTTTGTTAATTTCAGCAACAGTTCTTCGCTTGTTAATTAAGTGGTTATCAACCAACTCACCTAATTCCCTGCATCCCTTCATTGCAATAATTCCCAACGGCCCAATGGGCATGTTTGTATATATTTTGTCCTGGCTCGCCATGGACAGTACGCCTCCCTTATATTATTGTACATAATGCAACACAATTTACATCAAATCGACAACTGTATTACAAACTATATTATAATAGTTCTTTTCAATTAAGTAAAATAAATAAGTAATTAAATAATAGAAAAACTTGCAGTGAGCGTTAACTCTTTTCCCTTTTTCTTATACGTACTTTTAACATTATCAGCAATAAGGGAATTAAGTATACAATCATCAATGCTATAGTTATAAACAACAAGGTATCGGATTTTGGAGCCAAACCGATTAAAACCAGGATGGGTGCTCCCAATACAATTGCAAAACTGCTGCCGGTTAATAAATTATTTGCAGCAGGTGTTTTAAATGAGGAGTCAATTTCTCTCAGAAGCAGCACACCTGAGCTGATTGTCCCTGTAAGCATGCCAAACATGGAAACAAACCCCTCATGTTCATAAGTGGGATAAATTTTATTGCAGGCCCATTTAAGGTAAACAAATGTGACAATTCCTCCGATGACGGCCATAAGAAGAAAAGGAATCCACTGTCCCCTTAGGTCTTTGAATTCAATAGCTGCAATGCCCGCTATAGTCATAAAGTCAAAAGCGCAGCCGGAAATCCTGCTTAGAAGGTAGTTGTTGGGATATTGCCTTGTCATAAGTTTTACTTTTGTCAAACCGGCGAAAGCCAATCTGCATACTATTGCCAGTAATGAACCAATAATAAAGTTAAAGCCCCATATGAGAGGTGATATCAGCTCAGAAATATCTGGAAAGAAATTTCCTAGCAATGCTGTAATTCCAAGAGATAAGAGGTAGGTTCCCAGATATACCAGCAACACTAGTGCAACCTGTACCGATAAACGGTCAACAGATTCAGATATTGGAATTTCGTTGCTGTCCTGGAAATCATCAACGGTAACTGAGCCTGAAACGTATTCATAATCCTGTATTTCAATTTTTTTGTTTCTTTTCAGATAATTTAAATAAATAACTCCTACAACGCAAGCGCAAAGAAAACCTGCTGCAGCAATTGAAAGCCCAAAAGATTGTCCCCCCACAAAACCCAGTTGTTCATATGTGGAACCAACATTATTAGCTTGTCCGGGACCCTGTCCATATCCCATGGGCAATAAAATTCCCGCAGCTTTAAAGAAATCCGGATGTATCGTATACGCTAAAGTAACTGAAATAATCAGTCCAACAATACCCTGAATCAAATAGGTGCTTACAATTAACGCACCGCTTCTTAAGCCCATCATATTGCCTTTGGAAGAACTTTTGCTGTTGTTTGGAATTCGCAACGAAAGGGCAATAAATCCTATACCGATAGCATGATAAGTAACTATCTCAAGAAATTCCACATCAATTGGCAGAAGTCCTGCTGACTTTAAAATCAATGCAATAAAACCTGCTAAAACAGCCGTAGGAACCATACTCTTTCGGAAGAATATAATTTTACGGCACAGTATGTTAGCAAGCAGCATAACTCCAGCAAGTATACTTATTTGCAGGACAAAATTCCAAAGTTCTGTATTGTTTGCCGAATAGTCCAAAAAATCACCCCTCTGATTTTCCTCTTGTTTTTAGTTCCTTGTATACATCAAGATACTTGATTGCGCTTCTTGGATGGTTGGACTTTATTTCAAAAGATTTATGGTCGACAGTTGAAAAAATTAAAACCATTTGTCCGTGTATAGCCATATCTGAAATTTCGTTAAAATCAAAGGTATATTCTGCTCCGTTTTCACAGTGAAAAGACAAGCGGTTATTATACATGCACAACTTTCCCTTACCAATCAGCTGGCTTTTGCTAGCTTTGTCAATTCCAAAAAGGCTTTGTCCTTCATCAGAAAAAACAGGCTTATTAGGAGGAAGTTCTTTAAATGAACGAGCAAGTTCCTTTATTTTTGAACTTTGCCAGTTACTCCATTCTAAAACCGTATCAAAAGGTACTGTACTGTTACCGTTAGAAACAAAATTTCCATAAGGAGTATACTTAAGACTCAACCCACAAGAGCAGTAAAATCTGTCATCTTCACTTTTTAAAGTGCCAATCCTCTCACATACAGGACAAAGATAAAGGGCAGTTTCCAGATTCTCCGCAAGTCTTTTCCCAATAAAAGCAATGGGATGTTCCTTGTTCTCTTCGTAAGCATTTACGTACAGATCGTTTTTGATAACATTATTAAGTTCATCTACAGTCATCCCCTTAATCTCCTCAGGACTGTACTCCCTTACTTTTCGTCCTCTCATCCGGCCACGACGCAAAGTTTTAGACCACCTGGGGCTTGAGAAATAGCCACCCTCCAGACGATAGGTTATTAACGCAGCACCGCTTAGCTTTATTAATTTTCCAGTTGACTCAGGTATATCAACAGTCTCCCCGGAAAATGAACGATTTCCCTCGGCAAATATACATACACTATGGCCTGCTCTAATTCTTTTTAATATCTGTTTTACAGTTTGCGTTTCAGCAGTTGCTTTTAAGCGAGGGATTGGATCTACCAGGAACACTAATAATTTGCTTAGAATGCCCAAACGGAATATGTGATCGCTGGCAACATAGTAGAGCAATCCAGGAAAGCTCAATCCTATCATGATAGGATCATAATTGGTTGTATGATTTGAAAGTACTATAAACGGTTGATTGCGAGGTTCTACTTTTTCATATGTATAATTAAACTTAAACTTTACAACTTGTCTTAAAATAGTTCTGAAGAAATTGTATATTAACCCATGCCTAAGTAAACCTTTCATATTATCTCCCAAAGATTCTGATTAGTACATTAAATATTTTTATCTGTGAAAATAAAATTATTATTCTACATAAAAAGCTTCTTCTCCTAATTTATCATTCGCATTTAATGTTTTTATCATACTATACAGTTTATTCTCAAACAAGATATTATTAAATAAAAATGTATAATAATTCAGTTCTCATGTACTCGGAGATTTAACAATCCGTTACTTATGTTCTTGATTATCCCCCAAGTAATTACATTAAGATTACATATTGGATATAAGACTATAATTTTCATCTTGACTGTGAATATTTTGAAATAGCGATACCTATAAATTTTTTAAAATGCTTTGAGCTAAACCGCTTAAATGTATAAAATTATCTATAAAAAAGCCCTGAGATACACAACTCAGGGCTTTATATAAATTAGATTCCTTTTATCAGTAGGTTATTTTATAATAATAGGAAATTATTTACATACATAGTGAACTATTTTGCATACTTGTCTAGGAGTTCAATAATCTCGTCCACCTTTTCATCTCCATGACCTTCGGTAAAGGCCTGTCTCACACAGTGCTTTATATGCTGGTCTATTATGCTGAGATTAGCCTTCTTAAGCAGTGCCTGCACAGCAAGAATTTGCTTAGATATATCAACACAATACCGATTATCTTCCAGCATTTTAATAATACCCTCAATCTGTCCTTTTGATGTTTTCAACAGATTTATAACATTACGCTTATCCTTTTCCTCCATAATAAAACACCCCGCACTTCCAATCTGTACTGTCTTCCCAGCAATGTTATATCATATATGCTGCTTCAAAAGATATATTGCTTCACAAGTTTTACTTCATTGATAATACTTCTTCTCCGTACAGTAATACTATTCTATACGGATAACCTCATAACCTGCATCCTCTATTGCCGCCTTTAGCTTACTGTCATCTACATCATGCGACAAATCAACTACCGCATTCTTTCCCTTTAAATCAACTTTTACAGATTTTACTCCATCAACTTCCATTAGAGCTTGCTCCACATGTGCAACACAATGATTACAGCTCATACCTTCAATTATTATCTTCTTTTTCATAATTACATCCTCCTTAACACTTTTAATTAAATTAGAATTAATAAAACCAGGAAGTATAAAGTAAGCAGAACATTCCTTTGTGAGCAAGATTTATTCCTTTTGCCTTGAGCAATGTCCCGATAAATTACGGTGTTCCTCTGCATCACATACGTTTATAAGCGTTCTCATTTACGCTAAGTGCTTTCATCTAGTGCAGCGGTTTAAATCTTCTTAACCTAAGTGCATTTGTTACTACTGAAACTGAGCTGAAAGCCATAGCCGCCGCTGCAATCATAGGATTTAGCAGCGGGCCGCCAAATATGTGCAATACTCCGGCAGCCACAGGTATACCTAAAGTATTATACGCAAACGCCCAGAACAAGTTTTGTCTGATGTTGCGGATTGTCTTTCTGCTAAGCAGTATGGCTGTAGGAACATCCATAAGGTCGCTTCGCATAAGTACAATGTCTGCAGATTCCATGGCAACATCAGTACCTGAGCCAATGGCAATACCTATATCAGCCTGAGCAAGTGCGGGAGCATCGTTAATTCCGTCACCAACCATGGCAACTTTTTTGCCCTCCTCCTGGAGTTTCTTAACTTCTTCAGCTTTATCCTGTGGCAGAACTTCTGCAAGTACCCGGTCAACTCCTATCTGTTTTGCAATAGCCTCAGCCGTGCGCCTGTTATCTCCTGTTAACATGGCTACCTCTATACCCATGTCGTGAAGTGTTTTGATAGCCTTTTTACTTCCCGGCTTAATGACGTCTGCTACCGCTATAATCCCTGCAAAATTGCCATCTATGGCGATAAACATAGGAGTCTTTCCTTCCTGCGCCAGTTTGTCCGCTTCCTTCTGCAAGGTTACGTCCACCTTTTTGTCATCCATAAGCTTTTTATTGCCTAACAGCAACTTTTTATCCTCTATAACTACCTGAATACCATGTCCCGGTATTGCCTCAAAACTTTTGGATTCCAGAATATCAATTCCTTTTTCAACAGCACTGTTCACAATAGCTTCGCCTAACGGGTGTTCTGACCCTTTTTCCGCAGATGCTGATAACTGAAGCAATTCTGTTTCACTTAAATCACCTGCTGTTATTATATCCGTGACTACAGGCTTTCCTTCTGTAATTGTCCCGGTTTTGTCTAAAACAACAGTTTTAATACTGTGTGCTATTTCAAGAGCCTCACCGCTCTTAATAAGTACTCCGTATTCAGCGCCCTTCCCTGTACCTACCATAATGGCTGTCGGCGTAGCAAGTCCCAAAGCACAAGGGCATGCTATAACAAGCACAGAAATAAATATTGTCAGAGAGAAAACCACAGACATTCCCGATATATACCAGGCAAGTCCTGATATTAACGCAATGGCCATAACTATCGGTACAAAGTAGCCTGCTATCACATCAGCAGTTTTAGCTATAGGTGCTTTTGTGCCCTGTGCATCCTCAACCAGTTTTATGATTTGTGCAAGGACAGTATCCTTTCCAATCTTTGAAGCCCTGAATTTAATTGTACCGTTTTTGTTAATACTTGCACCAATTACCATGTCTCCCGGGTTTTTTTCAACCGGTATGCTTTCACCTGTCAGCATAGATTCATCAACAGATGTTCTTCCATCTATTACTTCACCATCAACGGGAATCTTTTCTCCTGGCCTGACAAGAATTATATCTCCTACCTCAACTTCATCTATGGGTATTGTCATTTCCTTCCCGTCTTGAATAATTGTTGCAGTCTTTGGCGTCAATCCCATAAGTTTTTTTATCGCTTCTGAAGTTTTTCCCTTTGAAACAGCCTCAAGGTATTTGCCGAGAAGTATGAGGGTTATTATTACTCCTGCGCTTTCGAAATATAGATCACCTGCATATTCAGTATTACCGTTGATAATCTGAACTATAGAATAAATACCATATAATATGGCTGCACTCGTTCCCACTGCTATGAGAGAATCCATATTTGGCTCACGTCGCAGCAGCTTATTAAAACCTACTGTGTAAAACCTGTACCCTGCCGCAACAGATGGTATCACCAGGAGCAATTGTATCAGTCCGAAATTAAGTGGATACATATGAGGATTAATAATATGCGGAATAGGAAGTCCAATCATATGACCCATGGAAATATAGAACAATGGCACTGTAAATATAGCTGATAACAAAAACTTTCTCCACAGGGAATTCATCTCTTTTTTATGGTGCTCTTTTTCTCTGTCAACCTGTTCTTCGGCAGCAATCTCCAGAACCTTGTAGCCTGCCTTTGACACCGCATCTTTTATTTGTGAAATTCTTACCTTACCAGAGTCATATACAATTCTGGCTTTCTCCGTTGCAAAATTTACACTTACATTACTTACACCGGGCAATTTCCCTATCGCCTTTTCAACAGCTCTTGAGCAGGCCGCACAGGTCATTCCCGCAATGGGAATTGTTATATCTTTTATAGTTTCATTATTTTCTTCCACTATACCATATCCTGCTTTTTTTACCGCTGCCTTTATATCTTCAATATTTGTTTTGCTTTCGTCATACTCTACTGATAGTTTTTCTGTGGCTAAATTAACTCCTGCGTTTATTACGCCTTCAATCTTTCCAACACTTCTTTCAACGGCTCTTGCACATGATGCGCAGGTCATACCGCTTATTTTCAATGTATCCTTTTTCATTACACCACCCTCTACCTTTAGTTTTCAGAACCCTCGACTTTTACTTACACTAATTATTGCGCCATCTCCCGTTCCTTATCCTGATTGCAATCTTATTTATTTCAGGAATTCGATTTACGCACTGCAGCTTTTGGTCTTATTATTTAATCTTAATTCTTGATTAGACCTTAATACTTAAAATTAAATAATAATACTTAAAACAGATCTTTATATATAAAACCAGATCTTAATTCTTTATCTGAAACAAACTCCTCTTATTTATCCCCACCCCACCTAGCATGGGGTTCAGCCTAATTATATGCTACTATTGAACACACGTCAACAAAAATTTTGATATAATACATAAAAGCACCTGGAGAATTGTATTCCAAGTGCTTTTATAAATATTATTGCTTAAGGGCTCCCTGCCTCTTTAGCTCATAACTTTTGCTGTCAAAACGCCGGCACAACAAAAGTTATATTATTTTGTTATTAGTAAAAAAGATATGCTGCAAAGGCAATAGTGAAGCTCCAAGTATCGGAGCATTTTCCTTTAATGTAGAGCTTATAATTCTCGTGTCATTCTCTGAATAAAAACTGTTTGGTATAAACACTTTCTCATTTAATTCATTTATAAATAAGTCCGCATACTTGCTGATTGACCCCCCAAGTATAATGTAATGAGGATCTAAAATAAGCAAAATATTCTGAAGACCTATTGCTAAATAATTTATATATTCCTGAACAGCTTTAACAGCCTCCGGTTTTCCTGCCTGATATTCCTCGAAAACCTCAGATATTGAGGAAACCTCTCCATTAGCATATTTATTACGCATATCAATCAAGGCTTTCTCTGAGGCATACATTTCCCAGCAGCCTTTTTTTCCGCAATTACATTCTTTGCCGTCAACCATGACGGTCATATGTCCAAACTCGCCGGCTCTCCTGTTTTTTCCCTTGTATACATAATCCTGAATTACTATTCCACATCCAACTCCTCTGTGAATAGATACATATACCATATTTCTGAAGGATTTTGCCACTCCCAGTATAGATTCAGCAAGAGCTGCAGCATTTGATTCATTTTCCATATAAATAGGAAAATCAAACCAGTTTTCGTACATCTTAAATGAAAAATCTTTTAAATTTATGTTAGGAGCCAATTTAACAAACAAACTTTCCTCATCAACGACACCATGAACCGCAAATCCTATACCCAGTACTTTAGCTTTATCAATGTGTCTTTTACGCAAAATGTTCTCCATTTCTTCCTTTAAGGTAGTCATCATGGCATTAATATTGTTTTTTTCAGGAAGATAAAAACTGCAATCTTCTATTATATCAGAACACAAATTAGTGAGAATAAGCCGGAGTCCTTTATCAGAAAACTCCGCTCCGAAAGCGTACCTTGCATCAGGGATAAACTCAATAACAACCGGCTTTCTTCCTCCGGTTGAATCTGCTACCCCCGCTTCCCTTACGATGCCCTCTTCTATTAAAGCGTTTATATTATGTGTCACTGTAGGGATGCTTATATTCAGAAATTTTGAAATTTCCTGTTTTGTAAGTTTCTTATTTTTGTATAACAGCTGAAGTATAGCTTTGTTATTACTGTTTTTTATAGCCATCTGATCAAGGTCTGAAATCTTTAACATTTAACCACCATTCTATTTATATTCACTATAAAATCATATTAACTGCGCCATCTTGATAAAGCTATATAAGTTTTCCGCGGGCACTTTAAGCCCGCGGAATTTATTATCCATTCTATTATGCCTCAATTATATATTGATTGACAATACTTTCAAGCAGTTCTTGTCTTCCGGAAACGTTTTTGATTTCTTTATTATTAAGTGCATATGCTTCAAGTTCTTTAAAGCCTACTTTACCTTCAACTATATCCTTTCCAATACCCTCTCTGTAACTTGCATATCGATTCTGAATAAACTCTTCAATTACACCGTCTTCAAGTAATTTATGTGCAACTTTTAATCCTCTGGCAAATGCATCCATTCCTGAAATATGGCCGTAGAACAAATCAACAGGCTCGAAAGATCCTCTTCTGACCTTCGCATCGAAGTTCAGGCCTCCTTTATGCAGGCCTCCGTTCTTTAATATTTCATACATTGCAAAAGTTGTTACATAAATGTCTGTGGGGAATTGGTCAGTGTCCCAACCCAAAAGCAAATCCCCTTGATTTGCATCTACGCTTCCAAGAACACCGTTAATTCTTGCAAAATGCAGTTCATGCTGGAAAGTATGAGCTGCAAGAGTTGCATGGTTTGCCTCTATGTTCACCTTAAAATAATCTTTTAAGCCGTATTTCTGCAAAAATGCCAGCACAGAAGCTACGTCAAAATCATATTGGTGTTTAGTAGGTTCCTTTGGCTTGGGCTCAATTAAAAACTGTCCTTCAAAACCAATCTCTTTAGCATAATCTACTGCCATATGTAAAAAGCGTGCAAAGTTGTCAAGCTCGAGACTCATATCAGTATTGAGCAAAGTTTCATACCCTTCGCGGCCGCCCCAGAATACATAGTTTTCTCCGCCAAGTCTCTTGGTTATTTCAAGAGCCTTTTTCACCTGAGCTGCTGCATAGGCGAAGACATCAGCATTGCAGGATGTTGCTGCACCATGAACAAATCTTGGATTACCAAACAGATTGGCAGTACCCCATAACAGCTTAATTCCTGTATCCTTCATTAACTGGCTTGCAAAATCCACAATTTCATCCAGGTTTTTATTAGTCTCTTCGAGAGTGTCGCCCTCAGGTGCAATATCTCTGTCATGGAAACAGAAGAACGGTATCTGCATCTTTTGCATGAACTCAAAAGCTGCCTCCATTCTGGCCTTTGCAAGATCCATCGGGTCACTTATTGAAGCCCATGGTCTTACTGCTGTTCCAACTCCGAACATGTCCTGGCCGCCTGCTGTTAATGTATGCCAGGATGCCATTGAGAAACGCAGGTGCTCCTTCATAGTTTTGTCTCCGACTTTTTCATCCGGGTTGTAATACTTAAATGCCAGTGGATTTTTTGAATCTTTGCCTTCATATTTTACCTGTCCGATCCCTTTAAAATACTCGCCCATGATAACGCCTCCCAATTTATTAGTATATTTTCCCTTATTTATATATTAAATCTTTTTTAATACTTTTTCAATAGGCTTTATAAAGTATATTTAAAAAGTTATTTAAAAAGCTTTTTTAATATTTTGTAAAGCAAATTTATAAAGTATCGTTAAAAAGCCGATAACAGTTATGCCTATAGCTATATTTAACTATCTATTGTAAGGGGATTTCTTTTATGCGGAAATTTTTAAAAATACCAAGACCATAAACAGACCAAAAACATGATAAATTATTTCTAAGTATTTTTACTATCTTAGCATCTTAGTATTTTAGCACTTTCGTATTTTTTGAAATTTCGTATTTTAACAATTTTGGTAATATAGTATTTTAATATTTTAATACTTTAGTATTTTTGTATTTTAATTTTAATGCTTATTAATCAGTTGCTCATTCATTATATATATTATATAATTATATATAATTATAACTTGGTAACATTTTCAGAATGTTATCATAATCTATGTTATGTAAACATATATATTAATAAAATATAATAAGTTCATAGTTGCTTTCATAAAGATTTTATTCGGAAAATCTTTATGGGAAAGCGTCTTTAAAAAAATCAAAAATATTTCTTGGGGCTTTCAGTTTTGAATATCCGAAGGGGTTCTGGTATTCAGGTAATAGACAGCTTCCTAAGATTAAGTATTGACTATTATGTTTAAACAGATAAATGTTTAAGCATATTATGTTTTTAATTTTAGGGGGTGTGTCAAATGTGGGTTATTTAAAGCCTTTCAAATTTTCTCACTTAAATTAACTCTATAAGTATTAATTTATCAAATACAAAATTTATTATGGAGGATGATTTATGCGTAAATTCAAAGGGTGGATTGTAGTTTCAGCTGCTACAGGTATTAATTTAATCTTAGGTTTACTTTATATCTGGAGTATCATGAGCAAGGCATTGGTAAAGGAACTCGGATGGACCAGCACAGAGGCATCACTGCCTTATACTGTGTGTACTGCCGCTTTTGCAATTGTTATGGTTTTTGCCGGAAAAATTCAGGATATAAGAGGTCCACGTTTAACCTCCACTTTCGGTGGGATTCTTTTAGGAGGCGGAATTATACTGTCTGGCTTAACCAGAAACCCTTTAATTATGGTATTGACTTTTGGAGTTTTAGGTGGAGCAGGTATAGGTTTTTGCTATGCAGCTACAACACCTTCTGCCTTAAAGTGGTTTCCAATAGAAAAGAAAGGGTTGATTTCAGGAATATTTGTTTCAGGTGTGGGCT
>ENA-OWPA01001530-OWPA01001530.1-bioreactor-metagenome-genome-assembly--contig:-NODE-1530-length-14672-cov-5.733881_pt1 | contig 14672 bp, 13 predicted proteins | sample MGYA00238139_ERZ651803 | MGnify/ENA primary metagenome ERZ651803 (study PRJEB26909, sample SAMN07631231) | bioreactor metagenome | isolation source: Switchgrass digestor | place: USA: Dartmouth...
GTCAATGTAGTTTCTAGCGTACCTATGAGGAATTGAAACCGGCCTCCAGCACCCGGCTGCCAGACAGGGTATTGACGTTTCTAGCGTACCTATGAGGAATTGAAACTTTTTTCATGAGATGCTAAGTATTCTTGATGCAAAGTTTCTAGCGTACCTATGAGGAATTGAAACCACGGTCAATGCCTATCAAGACAAAATTAAGCCCATGTTACTAGCGTACCTATGAGGAATTGAAACCTTCCCATATCTTGCCGATGCTGATTCCGTACCGGCGTTTGTACCGGACCTATAGGGAATTGAAACTACGAAAGACATTTTTTAATGTCGTGTTTCATTCGTTTCGCGTATTTATGAATTGAAACAAAACCCATCGGCCATAAGTTCCGCCCCGGTTGTTAGCATACCTATGAGGAATTAAAGACAAGCAGTGTTGAATAGATTTACACTGCTTGCCTTTTTCTTATATCTAAATAAATAAAATGATAGCGTTTTAAATTGAAAGTTTGGAAAACAAAGATATTATTGCCTGCTTACGAGTCAGGGTACCTATACGTAAAACTTCTATGCTGCGAGCGAAACTTTTAAAATATAACAATTATTGCAGGAGTATGGGATATTCTGTAGAAATAAAATTGGTAGGGAAGGATATACATGGAACAAGAATATAACTAATATATGAAACACAGTTTCCAATACTTTATCAATACTTTTCATTTATCTTACCTGGTTAATGTAATGACTGCATCGATATCTTTCCTCTTCATTTTCCCTATAATCCCCCGTAAAACTTACCATGATCTCTTGGAGGTGACAGCTTAGGGCAGTTATCACTTCGGTTGGCACTGCTTTTCTTAAGAATGAGTTCTGTTTTACCACTTAGGGAGGATGCTTATGGTTAAATGGAAGGATTATTTTACCGGTGCTGTCTATACACTCGATACGAATTGGATCCAGGAAGTGCGAAGGCATCTAGCAGAGTTGCTTACCCGAAGTTTAAAAAAAGATGATGATATAAAAAAGCAGGCAGATAATGCGGCAACTTTTTGGTCCAATGATTATTACTCATTGGTTTTTCCTTTGCGCTTCGGTAAAAAAGTTGAAGGCAGTACTGTCAAGGGTGTGGAGCTTTTCCCCACGGCGAATCCGGTTCTTCAAGCAGGTCCTTTGCGTTCTAAATTTCTAGAAGAAGATAAATTGCCTCCTCTTCTTCCGGCTGATCAATCAAAAGAAGGCTATGAATTACTAGCAGACATCATTGTGTTGCGTACAGCGGTATTGAATGTTTTATTGCGCCAAAATGGGGTAGATGAGGAGGATCTTCATACCCTGCGCCTGGCTTTTCTAATTGAGCCACTTGTGGATGAGATGGCAGACATTTCACTTGCGGCGAGGGTGCGGGATGTAATCTCGTTCTTAAGGGGTAACAGCTCCTCTCTGCCTTTGGAAGGGTTAGATGCTGATCTTATAAAGTCTATATGGCAGCTGCCAAAAGAATCTGAGAAGCTTTCCGGAAAGGTGACAGTTGTCCTTGGACAGGTGCAGAGAATCAAGCAGTATGTATTTGAAACCTCGGGCTTAAATGAAATTCGTGGGGCTTCTGCACTGCTTGAGGGTCTGGTGAAAAAACTGGCCGAAGAAGTGAAATCTAAGATTGGGCCAGAGGTGTTGCTGCGGGCAGCTGGTTCTGTCATCAGTTTTTTGGCGCCAATTCCGATGCTTGAGGATAAAAAGGAAACATCTTGGGAAGAGAGGATTATTCACCTCTTTGCTGAGGCAACCGGAACCGCTTTTATTACTTCAGTTGCCGAAGAGGTAAACCTGAGCGAATTTATAGGAAACTACCAGGTGGTAATGAGAAATATCTATCAACAACTGGAAACGAAAAGAGAGAATGCTCTTCCTCCGCATCTAGAGGTGCTTCCCTTTGAGGAGAGGTGTTCACTTTGTGAAAAGCGGGCAGCCGAAGGTTTTTATGAATCTCCAGAAGGGGATTATCTACCTGTTTGTCGTGTTTGTCTCACTAAAAGGGAAGTGGGGAGAAAAGCTCGCTCCAGTTTGACAGATAAGATTTTGGAGTTGGTACCAGATAACCTCACCATCAAAAAAGAAAAACCAACCTACCCTCAGTCATTAATTGAGTTTACCCCTGAGGGCGCTCGATACAGGCGTGTAGCTGTTATTTACGGGGATGGTAACAATTTTGGTGCTATCAGCAACTATAAGTTGACTAGACTTCCTGAAAGTATTCAATGGACACGAAGGGTAAACCTTACTGCACAGGCTGCTACCGGGCTGGGGTTAATGGGAGCTCTGGCTGATTTTTTCACTGAAGAAAAAAGCACTGTAATTCCTTTTCAAATCCTTGCCCTAGGTGGAGAGGATATTTCCTTATTCACCCGGGGGAACATTGGAATTTTGTTTGCCGAACAGTTCTTGCGGTTAACAGACCTGGAGTTTACTCCAGGTGATAGTAAGCAAGAAGAGCGCCTTAGCTTTTCCCTGGGTGTTTTGATAACCGATGAAACGTCACCTGTTTGGCGGAGTGTAGAGTTTGTGGAAAATGACTTGCTGCCTTCAGCTAAGCGGGCTGTAAAGGCGGACAGCAAAGGGGCAAGTTTGGGGAAAGTCTCTTATGTAATCACCGATTCGGCTGATCAAATACCATGGGATTTAGATGAATACTGGTACTCTTATATAAAAGAGAGTGATTTATATCCATTGGCTCTAACTTTACGTCCTTTCACTGCATCAGAATTGGATTATTTATTAAAGTTAGTCAAGAAGATTAAAGATAGTGGGCAGAGCGCAGGTTTCCGCCGCTTAGCCCAGGTTTTCCTGGAAACAACGCCCTGCACAGCAGTTCTCCATTATCTGAATAGTAAGGTAAGAGAGAAGAAAGGCAGAAAAAATGTTCCATTTGACATTCTTGAGGGAAGTATCAAAGATGCCCCTCAGAGCTTGGGAAGGCTTAATTATCCTCTTTCTTATGTTAAAGACCGTTATTTCCCCAGTGAAGAGGTTTCTCATGTTTCCTGGGCGACACCGCTGGTGGATCTCTTTGAACTGTTGAAAGTTACTGACTTATAAAATACCGAATGAAAGGTGGGATAATGTTGCCTGGGCGATTTCAAATCCAAGTTTCCCTTGAAATCCAAGATATGTTTCATATCGCTGGTTCAGGACGCTATCTGCCTTTGGTTGATTTGACAGTGGAAATGGATGAAAGGGGAAAGCCCTATATCCCGGGATCTACTGTGAAGGGCAGAGTCCGGGCTTATGCCGAAAGGCTGATGCGAACAGCAGGGTTACAGGTCTGTTCCCCTCCAGTTCCCGAGCAGATGTGCCCTCATGCAGATATAGATAATGAGGATAAATACTGTCCTGCCTGCCTTATTTTTGGAAGCCCCTGGGTTTCATCACGGGTGAATTTCAGCAATTTTTACCTTGCTGATGGCAATGATTTTATCCTTCAAACGAGACAGGGGATAGGAGTTGGGCGCACCCTGGGAACTGTGGTTGAGGAAAAACTCTATTTTTGGGAAGCAGTAGGGACTGCCACAAAGGGTAAACCCCTTTCTTTTAATGGGGAGATTTCCGGAACAGGAGAGCGCTCAGATATAGGTTGGATTCTTGCAGCTTTCCGGATGATGTCATCTATTGGGGGACAAAAAGCGCGCGGCATGGGACGGGTTATGGCAAAGATCGGCCGGGTTCGATTTTGGAATGAGAAATCAAGAAAATGGCACAGCTATGAGGATCCAGAGAATTTCTGCAAGGAGGCGATAGCTCTTGCGCTGGCGAGTGGAAATAACGGTTAAAGAACCCTTGATTATCGGTTCAGGACAAAAAAGCCGTAATGTGCAGATGACCAGTGAAATGATCCCAGGCAGCGTCTGGCGTGGTTCCCTTTCGGAACGAATTCTGCTGGCTCTTGGGCTGAAGAACTATGATGGATGTGGAAGGGTAAAAGAAAAGCCTCCTGCTGATTTTATAGATGTTTTTAATGGAGGAATGCGCTTTGGATTCCTCTACCTTGTTCCACCGGAAAAAGGCATTAGTGGAGAGACTATTCCTCTACCGCTGACTGCACGCACCTGTAAGGACAGCCCTGGCTTTGCAGGGGAGGGGCATGGTGTATGGGACCTGCTGTTATGGAAACTGCGCAAAAAACTTAATGAACAGGTAACAGGAATAGGTGGATGCAGGTACGGAAGTTGTGGAGGAAGACTGGAAAGGATCCGCGGCTATGCCTGGACCTCTATGGATAATGATGGTTCTTACCAAAAAGTCAAAATACCTAAGAGACTGTTTCACAGGACAGCACTTGATCGGAATTTAGAAACTGCCAGCGATGGATACCTTTACACAATGGAAGCATTGGTTCCAACTTCTGGGAAGGAAGAAATGGTTTTTGCCGGTGATATTTGGGGCAGTGAAGAGCAATATTCCAAACTAGAAAAACTGCTTGAAGAGTTTTTTATTTCTAATGATTTAGGGTTTGAGGTGAGGATCGGTACAGGTAAGTCACGAGGATTCGGAAGAGGTTATTTCAAGATTAAAGAGGCTTCGGAGAAAAAGCCTTTAGAGGATCGGTTTAACGATTTTCAATCAGCCCTGGGATTTGATGACGAATTCCTCTATTTTTCAATTACGCTTAGATCTCCTACTTTAGTGTGTGATGATCTAGGTGTTCCGGTGACAAATATTAGTCGAGATGTATTAGCAAGATACTTATCTGTTGTTCCTGCTGGGCTGGAAATGATTGTTGAAGCCAGTACCTTGGAGTGGGGTTCTTATGGTGGCTGGTCTCCGGCTTGGGGGTTACCTAAGCCTATGGTTGCTGCATTAAATCCGGGAAGCACCCTGGTCTACAAAGTACCAAAGCGAGAAAGAGAGCCAGCCATTGAATTTTTGGGTTTGCTTGAGGAGAAAGGATTGGGTGAGTACTGCAGTGCTGGGTGGGGTAGTGTTGTTGTTTGTGACCCCTTTCATCTGATTTTTGATATTTGTAGGGAGAGTGATAACCGGTGATAAGCATTGGAAAATTGCTGGATCAGATGAATGACAGCTTGGTAGATCGGGCATGCAAAGTTGCCAGGGATCTTGACAAAAGAAATATTAAAGGGGAAGAAGGGAAGAACCAAATCAATAAGGCAATCGAGGTTGCCCAGGAATCAGGTTCTCTTAAGGTTCTTTATAACTGGCTTGCGTATCAGGCTGGACGAGATAAATCTAAATCATTTTGGATCCAGAACTGCGGCAAAAAGAAACTAGTAGAAAGGCTTGTGGATGAGATGAAAGAAATTGAGAGAGAAGTGGGGGAGCAATTGAAGGACGTTGATCCAGATGAAGAAAAGAGTTGTGCTACAGAAGCAGTGGTCAGGTTCCTTGGGTTCTTTGCTAGGGCTTACAATGGACACGAATACCTTCACCTTTATTTTGTCGGGGAGGTAGACAGATGATTGCCTGTAACGAGTTACCATTTTATCGATTGTCCAACATCCTGATTATTAAAGGTGACCTGGTTTGCCGTACTGGGATCAGAGTGGGTGCCGGATCTGATACTTTTCTTCCAGCAGCATCTGATCTACCGGTGCTCAAAGATGTTGATGGTAATCCATATATACCCGGGTCATCATTGCGAGGGGTATTACGCAGTTATGTAGAGAGGATTGTCAGGGCTTTTGAGGACACATATGGCTGGGGGCGGGGTGCCTGCGACCCTAGTGATAACAAATCATGGTGTATAACTAATGAACGCATTAAAGAAATACGTGATGAATCAAAAAAGCATGAAAAACCGCATGAATGGTATGCATCTCAGGTCTGGCAAGAGACATGCCGGGTTTGCCGTGTCTTTGGAAGTCCCTGGGTGGCCTCTCGAGTGCGTATTTCTGACCTTCCCTGCACAAACAAAGCAGTTATTGAGGTGCGAGATGGAATTGCTATTGATCGGGAAAAGGAAACCGTTGCTAATAAATATGATTTTGAAGTAGTGCCTGCTGGCAGCAGCTTCCGACTGGAAATCACGGCCGAAAACCTCAATGAACAAGAACGTGGGTTGCTTTGGCTGGGGATCAAGGGACTTGCTGATGGGATGATACAGATAGGGGGATTCAAAGGAAGAGGCTTGGGCCAGATTGCATCAGAAAATGTTGAAACTCAATGGGTCAGTTGGAATGCGGGTAACACTGCACCTTTGAGGGATTATCTGTTGAGCGGAAAGACATCTTCTGTAGAAGACAGTGATGCAGAATGCTGGTTGGAAAGTCTCCTTGACGCAATGGAGGAGGGGTATAATGCATAGCAAGTTTTACAATGAGGCGATTTTTCATATAACATTAAGACCTCAAGGGCCGCTGCTTATTAAATCTGGTAGTGAAGGTGGAGCATCTGTTAACCCCACCTTACCGGATATGAACTTTGTGCGCACCTACCGGCCGGATCTTGGAGAAGTAGTCTATATTCCCGGTTCCTCACTGCGGGGCGTGCTGCGTTCTCATGCTGAGAAGTTGGTGCGTTCTGTTAACCTGGATGAGGCATGCGATCCCTTTCTTAGGGCTAACGATGAGAATGAATATGGGCTAAAGCCAGCATGTTTGCGCGGTAAGGATAAAAGTGAAGGCAAAGAAAAGATAGATGGCGTCAGGGCTTACCGGGAGTCGTGTTACATTTGCCGTATCTTTGGCAATATGGAAGTTGCTGGGCGGCTGAAGATAAATGACTTTTACCCGCGCAATGGAAATCCTACTACTGAGGTAAGATATGGGGTTGCTATTGACAGGGTGACTGGAAGTGTAGCCCATGGGCCTTTCGATATGGAGGTTGTGACAGATGGAGAGTTTTCCGGGACGATAACCTTAAGAAATTTTACACTGGGACAACTGGGACTGGTTGGGGCAGCTCTCTGTGATATGGCAGATGGATTTGTGCGTTTGGGATATGGTAAGGCCCGGGGTTTGGGACAAGTAGATTTGATTTTTGAAAAACTGGAGATCCGTTACTTGAGAAAAAAGGAGAAGACAGCACGTTCAATTATTTCTGAAATATTATCGGAAGTAGTGGGAGAAAACAATAAAGTTTATGGAATAGAGACACTTTGCGATGCCGATACAGCAAAGGAATTTGCTTTGCCACCTGCACGGGAAGGTTTAGAATTGCCTGGAGGGTCAGCATCACCATCTGGGTCCTTTATCTTGTTAACAGGAGATGAGGATGGGACAAGAAAATTGCTCGAGGCAGCTGCTCCTCTTTGGGTTGAGGAGGTGCAGCGTTGAACGGTTTTGTATTGAAAATAGATGGTTTGACACCTCTAGAATTGGGACAGGCCCTGAAAAGGGCAGGCGCTTTTCCAGAGGATGAACACTGGTATTTCTGCTGGTCGGAAACAGATATTGTGCTTCCTTCTCTCTGTGTGGATTTTAATGAAATTTTTGCGCAAGAGTGGGATGTACTGCGCATTTTCTCTAAGTTTGCCGAGTTAAGATGGGAGAAGCGCGGGAAGGAGCATATACTGCTTGTTTTGTGCGAGGATGAATGGCGTAATATGCTGGGGGATGAAATAAAGATAACGCATGAAGAGAGTTTTACAGTTGAAGTAAGTAAGCGCATCCTAGCTGGTAAGGAAATGAAATCAGCAGGAAAAACGGTGCGTGGCAAAGTTTCCTATCCCCGGCAACTTGATTATGGGATCGATGATGATCCCAAGAAAGTACTTGTGGCGGATATTAATTATTATTTGGACAGCCAGCTAATGAGGAGATTTGTAAGATACAAAAGGCTATCTTTTAGTGATCAAAAAACATTGATAAAAGAGACTAAACCATTTGAAAATGCCCTTGAAGTGATGAAGGGGGTGTGATACGTGGCTTACTATCGAGAAATAGCTCCTAAACCTTATGAATTGGTGCCTTTTGCTGAAAAAACACCAAGATCTCCATGTCAGGGACACCATAAATACAACCAGGACCTGTTCACTGGTGTCTTGGAGTTAAGCTTGCATACTGAGCGTCCAGTGCAGGTAGCAAGTGGATATCAAGATTTTACGAAGGATAATAGCGGTAGAGAAAACCTTGCATCGGTTATGCCTGTAGTAGAAAAGGGCGGGAAACAATGGCATGTAATTCCCGGCTCGTCACTGAAGGGTGCCTTGCGCTCTATCGTGGAGGCGATTTCCCCCTCCTGCCTACCATTTTCCAGCAAAAAGCTCAGGCAATTAATACCTGATCAAGTGCGCAAGTGTGCATCCAAAGAACATCTTTGCCCTGCTTGTCGCCTTTTTGGGGTAACAGGTGGAGGGAAAAACAGTTACCAGGGTAATTTATTTTTTGAAGATATATTTGTGGATCCCCGGGATATAGAACTGTGGCGGACGCCAATTTTGTGGACACCTGGAGGAAGATCTAAGCTGATACCGCGTCGTTATTTATCGAATAACAAGCTTGCCGGCAGGAAGTTTTATTATCATGGTAAATCAGCTACAGGTCCTGACTCGAGGGTAGTAGTGAAGCAGGGGGTTAACCTGGGCACCAAAATATCTTTTGAAAACTTGTCTGAAGCCTTTTTGGGGTTGGTTGTTGCAGCATTAGGGCTTGCTCCACAATATCCTTTTTTGATCAAAGTAGGTGCGGGAAAACCTGTGGGTATGGGCAGCATTAGAGTGGATTTAAAGGGGATTTCATTAATGGGTAGCATTGAAGGAACAGGAAGGATGGTTGGCTCCTTAAAGAAACTGGAGAACATTGTTGAGCAACTTTCTAAATGGGTGAATGCAGCTTGTGGTGAAGGGTTGATAATTCCTGATAATTTAAAGAAGCTAGCTGAGATTTTAGGAGAGAAAACACTGAATCGCCAGTCTCCAAAAGGGTTGTATTAGGGGGGATCGTTTTGGATTGGGAAAGGATTATGAGCGATGCGGAAATGATTAAAAACAAGTTGCTTCTGCTCAATGTTAATTTATCAGAAGCTGAAAAATTAGGAAATTACTTTAGTTATAAAAAATATGATGAGCGAGCTATTAATCGTTACTTGAGAATCATGGCCGAGAGCCCTCCCCCCCGCAGCAAAAAAACCCAGCGCCATTATAAGGGACTTCAGCAGATCTGGCGTGAGTGGAGAACCAACCTTAAGGGGGAGGAAAAAGCCATAGCCTGGGGTTGGGGAGTGAAGTTAGCTCATGCTGGGAAAAGATGAATATAGAGTTTCTCTCTATGAATTTAGCCCCTATAAATTTTACCAATGGCTGAATGATGAGGGCTTTGATAATCTCTCTTATCAAAGTGAACAGGCAATTAGGTTACTGATAAGGGATTACCCCGGCTACAACAACGAAAAAGTGGATTTGAAGTCAATAATAAATATATTGGAATTTGAAAAACTGCTCAATGCTTTAACTATAGATGATTTTATGAATTATCTTGAATGGGTTTTATATAACATTCCCGGGCTTCCTTATACTCCGAGCATTGAGGAACTAATGTGTACACCTGACGAACTCAGACACCGACTTTTGATAGCTTTTTCAAGTAAAAGAATACTGCCAAGTATGGACTACTCAACATTGTTGCGTAACGCATTAGAAGCAATCGATGCGGTTTGCAATGCGTTAAGAGAATATGGTCCTGCTACATGTTCTTTTTATCAGGTTAATTTAAGAAAGAGCATTCATGAAGGAATGGATAAGGTATTTCTTTATGCAGAAAATTTTGTTGCTCTTCTTCTTGAGTTTCTAGTACTCACAGCGGAGCAGAATAACATTATTAATGAGCTAGAAAAAGAAGAGTTATTATTTCTAAAACGGGATTATAAGTCAGATTGGGGAGAGAAACAACAATCTATCTGGGATATTTGTGTTAAAGTGATGCAAAATGATTGTGTCGATGATTTGGACAAAGAATTGTATGACGTTTATGCGATTTCATGCCCTCCTTGTTTGGCTAAAAAAAAGAAAAAAGCTCTGACTAATATAGTTAACCCCGGACCGTTAGGAATTATTATAGATAAACTGCGAAAGCAAAGAAATGAAGCTCGCCATACTCAGTTGCAAGGTGATTATACAATACCTGAATCTTACCAGGATATTGCATTTAAAGTAAAAGAACTTCTTGAGGAAACCTGGGAAATTATTTCGAACTATTCTTTTCCAATGGTCATGAGGATGGTTGGATACTCAGAAAACTACTATGGTAAGTTTGAGGCTTATTATATTTCAAAAGATGCAAAAACAATTACAATCCGATTTATCAATAGGGGAGAACTTATTAGGACCAGTCCAACTGATTTCTTAGTTTTTACTGAAGATGAACCTGAATTCTTTGTATATCCACGCCCTCAATTAGGACAGTTGACTATTGTTGATCCTATAGTAGTGAAAAGGCTTTTTCCGGCATACGAAGTACAGACAGTGTATCTCAAACTGGATAGTGTCGATGATTTCAATAAGTCAACATATGCTGTGGTGTAAGTATTAACAAAATGGGAATGTGTTTAAATTACATTGACAGTTAAACAGAATTGGGGGGTATGTGAAATGGCCAGTAAACGAGTGCTAATAATATCTGTAGGTGGTTCATGTGCTCCAGTAGTAAATGCATGTCGTGAGTATGATCCGGACTATATTTATTTTTTTTGTTCCGGTGGACCAAAAGGTAGCACTGTTACAGTTGACGGTCCAGGAGATCCGTGTGGAGAGTCTCGTAAAGTACAATGCGAATGTGGCAAGATGGTACCTTTAGGAAATCCTAAGGGAAAGGCGATTGTTTATCAGTTAGGTTTGGAAAAAGAATGCTATGAAAAAATTGAAGTTGATGAACCTGATGATCTTAAGGGTTGCTTTGATGCTCTATCCGTTGTTGAGAAGAAGATAGCTGAACGTTTTGGGGATGATGTTGAAGTAATAGCCAATTATACAGGTGGAACTAAGTCAATGTCTGCCGCACTGGTCTTAAAGGCGATACAAAATGAGGACTGGAAGCTATCACTTAACAAAGGAATACGTAAGGATCTTATCAAAGTACATTGTGGTGATGTGCCAGTTCTTGAAGATAAACTCGGTATCTACTTGGAGAATTATATAGACCAAATAAAAATATTTCTGCAAAGGCATGATTATTCTGCAGCGGATAATACATTATCTGAAATTACAAAAAAGCACAGTTTACCATCAGACGAGCAGAGAAGAGTGCTTCGTGCACGAAGATTATGCCAGGCTTTTCATGCTTGGGATCTTTTTAACCACGAGGCCGCATTAGAAATGCTGCGAATTGTTGGTGGGGAGAGTGTAAGTAAATATATATTAGCGCTGGTTGCTATAACTAAAGAAAATGGGGGCTACGAACAAGTTCAGGATCTAATATTGAATGCAGAGAGGCGAGCTGTCCAGGAACGTTACGATGATGCAGTAGCTAGATTGTATAGGGCTGTGGAGATGGTTGCTCAAGTGCGATTGCAAAGTGAATGGGGGATTGATGTAAGCAATGTCCAGTTGTATTTAATTCCGCATGAACTCCAGGAAAAATACAAGGAACTGCAAAACACAGATGGGCGAATTCAGCTTGCATTAAGAAAATCATATGAGTTGTTGGTGGATTTAGATGATCCGGTGGGCACCGTTTGGCAGGACAATGTAAATAGGGTGCTGTCGGCTCTTAATAAAAGGAATGCTTCAATACTTGCTCATGGTACAGTTTCACTGAACAAAAGAGATTATGATCAGGTAAGAGAAGATTTGGTTGGTTTCATTAATAAGGTATTTGAGCTACTTCAAGTAAAAACACACGGCTTGCAGTTTCCTGAAGAAAAGCTTTTGGAAATGTAGGAGACAAGATAAATAGGATTTTAATAAAGAATCTATATATTGTGTTAAATCATTGTTTAAGCGTACCCATAAGGAATAAAACCAATGTAAACAGAGGAAACATCAAAAAAGAGTTCCCGATTTGATGATAATATTACAAGGGGAGAATAACTGGATGGCGAAGATATTGATATCAGCCCTAGGAACAGGAAGTCTGAAAGAAGAGCATACCCATAAAGGGGAATATGAGCCTGCAGTTTACAAGTTATTGGGTTCGGACAGAGAATATAAAACTTCGTTTGTTGCCGCAGCCCTAAGTGAATATTTAATGGTTGATAGGATCTTTTTAATAGGGACCTCTAAATCGATGTGGGATGAGGTCTATAATTATTTTTCTAAAGTTAGCAAACAACAATTCTATGAAAGCTATTGGGTGGAATTAGGAGAGAAAGTGGCTTCTTTCAAAGCAGGGGATATAAAAATCAATGAAAATGACCTTGAGAATGTGAATAAGGCTATTGATGGTTATTTAAAGGATATAAGGGGTACTGCTTTAGGTGGTTCCCACTGCTATATTATTGATTATGGGTTAAATGAGGCAGAATTATGGAACAATTTTGATGTTATTATGCGTATGGGAGATAATTTAAAAGAAGGCGATGAAATTTACTTAGATATTACCCATTCTTTCCGTTCGATTCCTCTCTTCAATTATTTAATGTTGGATTTGATTAAAATTTTACAATTAAACAAAGATTTTAAGCTAAGTGGCTTGTTTTATGGGATGTTGGATATAGTTAATGAATTGGGTTATGCTCCTATTGTAGATTTAAGCCCATTTTATAATATTACTTTATGGGCTAGAGGGGCCTATAATTTTATAAATTATGGTAATGGTTATGTTTTAGCTGATTTAATCAATGATGAAAATATCTCAAGTAGCATAAGAAATATTTCCGATATAGTTAGTATAAATCATATAGACGAATTTAAAAGAGAAATTGATCGCTTGAACGATTCACTGAAAGACATTGAGTCTCTAGACCCTGTAATAAAATATATGCGGCCTTTTCTAATGTCTTTTACCGATCGGTTTAAGGGAATCAACTCCAGTGGAGAGCTCCAACTGGCTTTAGCTGAATGGTACTTTGATAATAAACGGTTTGCTCAGGGTTATATTTGTCTGGCGGAATCTATTATTACCAGAATATTGCAAATTTATCGAGGGAAAAATATAAAAATCAATATGTCTGATAATACTTATCGAAAAAAAATAAAAGGCTTAATACATTCGCAACAATTCAAAGAGAGGCCGGAATACAAGGATTTACATAAAGAATATAGGACAATACAGAAGATACGAAATACGATAGCCCATGCAGGTTATGCTGATGAAAATGAATATCGCGATCATATTAGAGACGCTTATGTGCATTTGAATAAGGTAAGGAAATATGTGTTTAATAATAAAGAATTAGAAAAACTACCGGAATTGTTTCCTTTCAATAGATTATAAAAGAAGGTGTTCATTTGCCGGCACTGTATTTGCTCTTTTCGCATCAATTAACTGAACAACAAAAAAAAGAAGCTGATGAGGGTTTGGGTGTCAATGAGATTCATTATTTACCTGATGATTTAAAGATACTGTGGTCACAGATCCCTCCGGATATTGCAGATATAAGTGATTATATTCAGCCGATTAAAGAATGGTTGAACAAAAGGATAAAGCCAGGGGACTATATATTGATACAGGGGGATTTTGGTGCCACATATATCATGGTAAGATGGGCGTTGGCAAAGGGTTTAAAACCCATATATGCGACAACAGAGAGAAAAGTGATTGAAACCCATGATGGGGATAAAGTCAGCAGTAAAAAGATTTTTGAGCATGTCAGATTCAGGTTTTATGAGAATAATTAAAACTATATATTATATACTTTGGCACTGCACTGGTCAGCAGTCGAGATATCTCTGCTTCGATTGTTAGAATAGACTGTAGATATTTGTCGTCCACCTATGGTAGTGTAAAAAACACCATAGATCGACGACAAACTTCCATCTTTTGTTGACCCGATGATTTTTCTTATATTAATAGGTTTTATTGAAAAATATATGCTAGAATGTAATGAATGACTGACAATCAAGATAGAGGATAGTAATAACTAACAGGATGATACATATCCCTGTAATATCCTATAAAAACAAGCTTTTGGCTAATGTAACTAAAAAATTTTATTACATAGAATTGGTTTGTAGCGTACCTATAAGGAATTGAAACAAGCGTATGAGAAGTCAGAAGTCAAGGTTTTCCTGAAGTTTGTAGCGTACCTATAAGGAATTGAAACTTTCTTCGTATGTCGGACAGGAACACTCTCCCGTAGGTTTGTAGCGTACCTATAAGGAATTGAAACCACCCGTGAGCAGCATGGAAGGCCATGCCGTACCGCGTTTGTAGCGTACCTATAAGGAATTGAAACTATAGCCTTACAATTTCCTCATATCCTTTTCTCGCGTTTGTAGCGTACCTATAAGGAATTGAAACACGAGCACCTTTCCGGGGTCATCCTTAATGTAAAAATCGTTTGTAGCGTACCTATAAGGAATTGAAACGCCCTCCCCATGAATCAGCCCTCAACTCCACAATAGTTTGTAGCGTACCTATAAGGAATTGAAACTTCGGAGAATATACCGGGAGAAAGGAGGACAGAATGGGTTTGTAGCGTACCTATAAGGAATTGAAACGTTCTGTCTGCGCTACAGGACCGCCATCAGCAGGTGCGTTTGTAGCGTACCTATAAGGAATTGAAACGCCATTCGTCTCTCTCCTTTCTAAAATTGCACGTCTTCGTTTGTAGCGTACCTATAAGGAATTGAAACT
>ENA-OWPA01001531-OWPA01001531.1-bioreactor-metagenome-genome-assembly--contig:-NODE-1531-length-14637-cov-3.298214_pt1 | contig 14637 bp, 16 predicted proteins | sample MGYA00238139_ERZ651803 | MGnify/ENA primary metagenome ERZ651803 (study PRJEB26909, sample SAMN07631231) | bioreactor metagenome | isolation source: Switchgrass digestor | place: USA: Dartmouth...
ATGATAAAGTCCGCCACCACTGATGATTTCTGGCGCTCCATCTGTGCTGAAGTGGGAGTTATATCCCAGGAATCCGTGCGTATGGTAAATAATCAAGAAACTCTGCTCAATGAACTAGAAAACAAACGCCAGTCCATATCAGGGGTGTCCCTGGATGAGGAAATGACCAATATGATTAAATTCCAGCATGCCTACAATGCGGCTTCACGCTATATAACTACTATCGATGAAGCCCTGGACTTGATAATAAACCGCATGGGCGTAGTAGGGAGGTAGACTTAGATGATACGCATTACCAACAATATGCTGGTAAATGATTTAAAGCGTAATTTGAACAATAACATGGTCAATTTTGATAAGTACCAGCGCCAGCTTGCTACCGGGCGTAAAATCAACCTGCCTTCCGATAATCCGGCTGGTCTGGTCAAATCCCTGCGCCTGCGCACCAACATGGTTGAAGGTGAACAGTATTTGGCCAATATTAAAGACGGTATCAATTTTATGGAAACCACTGATGCAGCATTGGGCAACTTAAATTCTATCCTGCAGAGAGTGCGTGAATTGGCTGTTAACGCTGCCAACGGCACCAATGATGATAGTGCTCATAAGGCTATAGCTAAAGAAGTTCGAGAATTGGTCGATCAGATAACTCTGATAGCCAATACCACCTATGGCACCAAACATGTATTTGCCGGCACCAATGTTACCCAGCCTCCTTTCCAGGAAGGAGTCTGGACGGGCAACAATGAGGCGCTGGAGCTGGAAATTGGTGTGGGGGTAAAATTGACTATTAATCTGACCGACGAAACTATGAAGAACTTTTTCACCGGCGATGGCACCGTTCCCAGCGTAATTGATTTTTGCCAAAACCTGGCCAACGATATTGAAGCTGGTAATTTGGCTCAGGTAGATGCGGCCTTAACAACCGCTGACCAACTTATAGACAACCTGCTGGCAGCGCGAGCTACCATTGGTGCTAAAGTAAACCGTCTGGAACTGCAGCAAAGCCGGTTGGAGTCCACCCAGATTTCCTATACCAGTTTGCTGGCACAAAATGAAGATGCAGACCTGGCTGAAGTCATAATGAATCTGAAAATGCAGGAGAGCGTTTACCAGGCATCGCTGGCTGCGGGAGCCAGGATAATTCAACCCAGCCTGGTAGATTTTCTAAGGTAATCCAGGAGAGATGCTATGCAGCTGCAGATGAGATCGCAAATGGCTTTAATCGGCTTGGAAATCAGCAAGCCTTTTCTTCATTTGCGCATCACTAAGCCGCAGATAAATCTGGAAATCAAAGAACCGGAATTGCATATACGTTCTCTCCGCCCGGTGCTGCACATTGACCAGACCCAGTGCTTTGCTGATGCTGGCAAGAGAACGTTGTCAGCTTTTACTGCTTATTATGCCGACAGGGGCTGGGCAGATGCACTGGAGGGTATTGCCCGGAGGGCTCAGGAAGGAGACTTGTTGGCCCAAATCCATAAGGGATATACCATCGAGGATATGGCAGCACAGGACTTAGGCAAGGTGGATGAGTTCAATGTCACTGCCATACCCAAACAACCGCCCCGAATTTGGGTAGATACCTATCCGGTGGAGTATGAATTTATTCGCGGTTACGTAGAGAACAGAGCGCAGATGGGAAGCGTAGAAGGGGAGCTGCAAAGGGGCAAAGTAGATGTATATCTTCGTCAGCAGAATTATTTAGAGATAAATTGGGTAGAAAACAAGATTAATATGGTTGCGTAGTACGATCTCAATGAACTAATAACAAAACACCAAAAAAATTGAACGGGAACTCAAAGGAGGAACGGGCATGCAGATACCAACCAAATATATGGGTGAAATTGATGTGGAAGAATCGCGAATAATCCGCTTCCCCAAGGGAGTGCCCGCTTTCGAAGAACACCAGCAGTTCGTATTCCTGCCCTTTGACGATGAAGGCACTTTCTTCTATATGCAGTCGCTTAAGGATGTGGACTTGTGCTTGATAGTGTGTGATCCCTTCAAGTTTTTCCCGGACTATCAGATTGAGTTGGATGATCAGAACTGTGAGTTATTAGAGGTCAATGGCCCCGAGGACATCGCACTGCTGACCATATTGACCATACCGGAGGATTTCCGGCTAACTACTGCCAATTTATTGGCACCCCTGGTTATAAATACCCGGTTAAAATTAGGACTTCAGTTTATCCCGGCAAATTCCGATTATTCAACTAAGCAGCCTATTTTCCCCCATGATCAACAAAAATCTGCGGCCGGGGAGGGGAAATAGCCTATGCTGGTACTCAGCCGTAAAAAGGGACAAAGCATAATCATAGGAGATAATATAGAGATTACTGTGGTAGAAATACAGGGAGACATGGTGCGTATTGGCATTAATGCACCCCGGGAGGTAACCGTCCACCGGCAGGAGGTTTTTGAACAGATTAAAGCCGAAAACCGGCAAGCTGTGCAGCAGAGTCAAGGTTTGGAGATTAAGCTGCGCCAGTTAAGTGAACTGAGCAGGCATGTAAATAAAGAAGATGAAGCGTAAAGATTAACAGAATTTTAGGAAGCTGATTAACTTTATTTCGAGAGAGAAGGTGGCCAAATGACAGGTATCGGCAATATACGTTTCGGCGGAATGGCCAGTGGTTTGGATACTGAAAGTATCGTCAAACAGCTGATGCAGGTACAACGCATGAAAGTAGACCGGTATACCAAGCAGAAGCAGCTCCTGGAGTGGAAACGAGAGGATTACCGGGATATTAACACCAAACTGTTAACCCTGCGCAATACTGTTTTCGATTTACAATTAGAAAGCTCCTTTATGGGGAAAAAAGTGACTTCATCCGATGAATCCATTCTGAAGGCTACCGCCAAGAACACTGCTGTGGAAGGCCGGTTTGAGATAGTGGTAAAACAGTTGGCCAGCGGCGTAACCAAGGAATCGAATTACAGTAAGGATGCAGGGATTGCTGATAACAAATTGGTACATGCCGGGACGTTTAAACTCAACGGAGTTAAAATCACCTTGTCAGCTGGAGAAAGTGTTGCTCAAATAGCGGCTAAAATTAATGCGGTATCCAGTGATACCAAAGTCAAGGCTACCTATGATGCAGATAAGAATATGTTTTACCTCATGACCACAAATACAGGTAGTGAGGCAAAAATTACCATAACAGACAGTCAGTTTAGCGATGTTTCGTTCTTGCAGAATTTCACTTCTGCTTCAGGGAAAAATGCTGTTATAACTTTCAATGGCGGCAGCGACATCGAGTTTGCTTCCAACCAGTTTACCTTTAATAACATTAACTTTGATTTGAAGAAGGCTGATCCCAATACTACTGTTACTGTTTCCGTAGACCCTGATATTGATGGTATAGTGGACAAGATTAAATCCTTTGTTGAAACCTACAATGCAGTAATGGAAAAAATGGGCACCAAGCTTTCGGAGAAGAGATACCGTGATTTTGAACCGCTAACCGATGAACAGAGAGAAGCAATGAAAGAATCAGATATAGAAAAATGGGAGGAAAAGGCAAGAAGCGGGTTACTAACCGGGGACAGCCTGCTCAGTGGTTTATACAGTAATATCCGTATAGCCGCTTCAAGTGCCATAGAAGGAGAAGGAAAGTATCGTACTCTAAGCTCTATAGGTATTACTACTTTATCCTGGTATGATCAGGGGAAATTATACATAGACGAAGATAAACTCCGCACGGCTCTTACAGAAGATCTCGATGGCGTAATCAAATTGTTCACCGCTACTAAAGATGCGGACGGCAGTGATGGGATAGCCACCCGCCTGTATTCCACAGTGAATAGCGGCATGAAGTCCATTACCGATAAAGCTGGTTCATCCAGCAGCTTGGTTGACCAAAGTTATCTCGGCAAGGAAATTGATGAAATTGATGACCGTATTGAGCAGATGGAGGATTACCTGATCAGAGTAGAGGAACGTTACTGGGCACAGTTTACGGCGTTGGAATCTGCCATGCAGCAGTTGCAGAGCCAGAGCAATTACTTGACATCTTTGCTGAGTTCATCATCTAAATAATAATGGGATATTCTAGGATCACCTTCCAGGTGGTCCTATTTTTTATGGGATAGGAACATAGAATTAATATCGGCAGATAATGCACAGAAAATGGAGGATATATTATAAAAAGCTGAATAAATGCCAGCTGGGGTCATTTATGAGTATCGTCTTAATTGCGATAAATATAGTAACGTAAAGACATTTTATATACGATTTTCATAATTAAACGAAAGGAGGCTAAACTTACTAACACCAGTCTCTGGATTATCTAGTAATCATGCATTATACCGCCAGCATGGACGCGGGTGGAAAACATTTTCAAGGAGGAATGTTTAATGATTATCAATCACAACCTTATGGCTATGAATGCTCACCGCCAGCTGAGTATTAACAATACGGCGGGGTCCAAATCTCTCGAAAAACTGTCTTCGGGTTATCGTATCAACCGGGCTGGTGACGATGCCGCCGGATTGGCCATATCCGAAAAAATGAGAGGCCAGATCAGAGGCCTGAACCAGGCTTCCCGAAATGCCCAGGACGGGATTTCCCTTATCCAGACTGCTGAAGGTGCCCTCAACGAGACCCATTCCATTCTGCAAAGAATGAGAGAACTGGCTGTACAAGCAGCTACCGATACCAACACTGATGCTGACCGGGCAAAGATCCAGGCTGAGGTGGACCAGTTGGCTGCGGAAATCACCCGTATTTCCAATACTACTGAGTTCAATACCCGTAACCTTCTGGCTGGTGGCTTAAACACCACCTTCCATATTGGGGCGAATGAAGGGCAAAATGTTAAACTAAACATAATGGCAATGGATGCTTTTTCCTTGGGGGTAGCCGCAGATGCCATCAACGGTACTCTAGCAAGCGGCGCTGTTGATATCGAAGCGGTAACCGTAACCGGTACTGGGGGGGCAGCGATAGTTAGTGGAAACACTATTACAGTCTCTGCTGCATATGTATCAGGTTCAGCAGCTACATCTGCGGTTATGGCTGGCACATCAGCTGTTGCAACATTAGCATCAGGCGACGCTGGAAATTTAGTGCTTAGCATTGATGGTGGCTCCAGCATATCAATTGCTCTGGCTTCTGGTGATGATAATACTGCCATATTAACGAAAATTAATAATGCACTAGGCTCAGGCGCCACAGCATCTCTTAGTGGTGGACATTTGGTAATTACTTCTGCCAGTACCGGATCTACTTCCAGCGTAGAGGTGTTATCAAGCTCAACTGCCGGCACATTAGCAGCATTGGGACTTCAGGTAACTAAGGTAACAGGTGCTGATGCAACAGAAGATTCGTATACCATAACGTTATCTTCTTCGATTTCCGGTGTGGCAGATCTAGAAATTACCGGAGTAAAGGCTGATACCACTACCATTACTGGAACCGGTGCCTATGCAGGTTTGGTATTAACAACGGATGGAGAGATTGACGAGAACTTGGCTGGAACCATTACTATGTCTGTAGCTAAGTCGAGTGCTGCTGTTACAGATTCGGGCGGAGCCATTACAACTGCTGCTAAAGCAGCCGCAGGTATCAATGTATCCACCCAGGCAGCCGCCGATAAAGCTATTACCATCATTAACGATGCTCTGGAAAAGGTCTCCGCGGAAAGATCCAAGCTGGGTGCTATGCAGAACCGTCTGGAACACACCATTGCTAACCTGGACACTTCGGCTGAGAACTTGCAGGCTTCCGAATCCCGTATCCGCGACGTAGATATGGCCAAGGAAATGATGGAGTTCACCAAGAACAGCATCCTGCAGCAAGCAGCGACCGCTATGCTGGCTCAAGCCAACCAGCAACCACAGACTGTATTACAGTTACTCAGATAGTAGCTTATCATTGATGTTCGTAGCGGGGGCTGCAGCTCCCGCTATATTTTTATCTGGCATTATTCACCAACCTGTTGGACCCCTAAAGAAGTAACCTTTACTTAACGATATTACACATATAAATTTACGAAGACCTGGGAGGGACACACAGGTGCAGCTTATTATTGGAGAAGAATTAATCGAAGTTGACAATACTGATGAAGGTATTGAACAACTTTTTGACACCATTGAAGAAAAAGCAGCTAATACACAACTGGTATTCAGCCACCTGATAATTGACGGAGTAGAAGTGTATGATGATTTCGCTGCTTATCTGCATAACAATCTGGCTAATATCCAAGTTGTAGAAGTACAGTTTATAAGCCTAAAAGAATACATGCAAGACATTTTGGTTTCCGCCAGTGAATACCTGCAAAGAGCTATTCCTGCAGTAGAGCAGTTGGCTGAGTCTATTTATGCTGAGATGGATACTAATACCTGGCAGCAAATCAGCCAGCTTATTGAAGGTATTCAGTGGCTTCACGATAGTTTTACAGCTATGGATAAACTACCAAATTTATCAAACCTGGTGAATGACTATGAACAGTGGAACTTGTATTCTCAGGCACTTAATGAGTTGGTAGAAGTTGTCACCACAATTAGTGAACCGTTACAGTATACAGATCAGGTTAGTGTAAGCGATATTATATTGTACGAAATAAAACCAGCCATGGAAAAGCTTTATTCTAACTTATTATTGCTTATATAGTGGGTGAATGCTAATGATTTTAGTGGATAATATTTTATTTATGAAAGAACGCTTTCCTATGGTATGGGATGCTTATCGGGAGATAGAACTGAAACAGGATGAATATATAATAGAAGAGATGCCTACCAGGTTGGAAAACTATCCTACCCTATGTGTTCACCGAGGAGATCGCAGTTATTATCTCCACAGCCGCTATGACCCTTTGCGGGAGGCCCAGACTATTACGGACAATATAGATGCTAACAGCTATGACCATGTTATATTCTATGGCATCGGCTTGGGCTATCATATCCAAGCTTTCCTTAATAAATATCCTCACCTGAGTTTTTCTATTTATGAACCAATCCCAAAAGTATTTGAGACTTATCTTTCCTATTTTGATTTGAGAAATTTGCCGCAACGCCGTCTACGGGAAATAGTGGTGGAAACCTCTCCTCAGGATGCCCGTAATTTTTTGCAGCGCACCATTACCCAGATTCAAAAAAACATAATATTTGTGGATTTGCCCAGCTATCGAAATGCTTTCCCGGAGCAGTATAATGCCTTTGTAAAATTGTTTCAGGAAATCGTCAGTGATCGGCGTAATTCTTTAGCTACTGATCTAGCCTTTGAAAAGCGCTGGATTATTAACAGTATGTTTAATTTCAAGACTGTATTGGAAACACCTAATATTTTGGCAGAACGGACTGGTCACTTTAAAAACCAGCCAGCTATCTTGGTTGCAGCTGGCCCTTCCCTTGATTATGAAATAGAAAATCTCAGACAGATAAAGAAGGATGGATCGGCTTACATCTTCTCAGTAGGATCAGCAGTAAATTCTCTTCTCTCAGCTGGTATTCATCCTGATGCTCAATGTACATATGATCCGGGGGCAAATAACCAGAATATGGTGTTTGCACGCATTACCAAGGAAGGTATTACTGATATTCCGCTTATTTTTGGCAGCAGTGTAGGGTTTGAAGTTCTGCAAAACTATCCAGGAAATCATAAGCTTCACATGATTACAAGCCAGGATACTATTTCCTCATTTTTATTAAAGCTGGATAATGATATGCAATTAGATGGAGTGATGGATGCTCCGTCTATAGCTGTAGTTACTCTTCAGTTACTCTATAAACTAGGTTTTAATCCAATTATTTTGGTCGGTCAGAACTTAGCTTATTCAGAAAACCGTCATTATGCAAAGGGTATTGAGTATGGTAAGGATTTTAATATTGATACAGACAAAACACAAGATTTAATACGTGTAAAAGACGTAGAAGGACATGAAATATATACAAATTCCAGTTTTAATCGGATGCGGACCAATATGGAGCACTTTATTAAGCAAATGACCGGTGTCAACGTTATCAACACCACCCGGGGTGGAGCTCATATTGAGGGAACTACCTATCAAAAAATGGATGACCTTATTTCATCGGGTGTTTTATCTCGGAAGGTTGTAGAACCTGAATGGTACAAAATACCGCCTACGGTTTACGACAGAGACTATCTATACAAACAGTTTAACCGCTTGGAGAAAGATTATCAGCAGTTGCCAGCATTATTGGAGCAGGTTAACCGTACTCTTGAAGAAATCCGAGTTCTTAAAGAGAATCGCAACTATGGGCAGATTAGCCGTAGCTGGCCTAAGTTAGACCAAGTGTTTAATAAAGTTAAGAGAAATACCTTTTATAAGCAGGTTATACAACCCATGAATCGGGTTACCTACAACTTGTATTTTGAGAAACTGCCGAGTGTACGTTTTGAACCTGACCAAAAAATGAAAGCGGATGTAATTACATCAAGTTTGGGTCAAGCTATCTATGAAAGTTTGAAAGATCTGCAAATTCTAGCGCCTGTAATGCAAATTCTTAAAAAAGATATGGAGGATTTTACTAAATAAAATACAGGAGGCTATAAGAGAATGAATTTCATGAGAATAGAACCCCCCATTGTAATTGCTGAAATTGGCTGTAATCATAAAGGAGATTTGGAAATTGCCAAAGAGATGATTCTTACAGCGAAGGTATTTTGCAAGGTGGATGCAGTGAAATTTCAGAAAAGAAGTGTCAAGGAAATTTTAACCCCGGAGGAATACAATGCTCCCCATCCGAACCCATATCATTCTTACGGCAAAACATACGGGGAGCATAGAGAATTTTTGGAATTTTCCTTGGAACAACACCTGGAACTAAAAAAATTATGCGATGAACAGGGTATTACTTATAGCTGCTCAGTATGGGATTTGACATCTGCAAAAGAAATTGCCTCGTTAGACCCTCCATTCATAAAAATTCCTTCCGCTTTGAGTGACAATTATGAAGTGTTAGGATGGTTATGCTCTAACTATTCGGGGGATATACATGTTTCTACTGGTATGACAACTAAGCACGAAATAAAAAGCATAGTGGATTTCTTTATTAAGCATAAACGTAACCATGATCTGGTGCTTTATCACTGTACATCAGGATATCCTATTGAATTCAAGGATGCCTGTTTGCTAGAAATCGTTCGTCTTAGAAAAGAATATGGAGATATTGTAAAGGCAATTGGTTTTTCTGGACATCATAATGGAATTGCTATAGATATTGCTGCTTATACGCTTGGAGCATCTATTATTGAGAGGCATTATACACTTGACAGAACCTGGAAGGGGACTGATCACGCTGCATCTCTTGAACCTGATGGGTTAAGAAAATTAAAGAGAGATTTGATGGCTGCTTACGAAGCCCTTCAATTCAAACAAGTTGACATACTCGAAATAGAAGAACCACAGAGGAGAAAGCTGAGATGGAACCGCAATCAATAGTTGCCTTCATACCAGTGCGTGGAGGAAGCAAATCCATATATCTTAAAAATATTAAGCCTTTGGCAGGTAGACCTTTGATTTTTTGGACTCTTGATGCTGCGTTAGGTTGTAAGTACATAGATTATGTTTATGTAAGCACGGATAGCCAAGATATAGCCCAGACAGTGGAATACTATCGGGAAAAACTTTCTTTTAATGACCGTAATAAGATACAGTGCATCGGGCGGAGCCCCGAAACTGCCACGGATACTGCCAGTACAGAATCAGCTATGCTGGAATTTGCCCGTAGCCATATATTTGAAATCATCGTTTTAATTCAAGCGACCAGTCCATTACTGACTTCATTTCATCTAGAACAAGCTATCTGCAAGTATAACCTTGGCCAATATGATAGTATGTTGTCTCTGGTGCGGCAAAAACGTTTTATTTGGCATGAGGATGTTGAAGGAATTGTCAAGCCTGTTAATTATGATCCGCAAAATCGGCCAAGACGACAGGAAATGAGTGGGTTCTTGGTTGAAAACGGTTCATTCTACATAACCACTCGGCAAAGATTACTTGATACAGGCTGTCGGATATCAGGGCGAATCGGATTTTATGAGATGCCGGAAGAAACTTATTTTGAGATCGATGAACCTTCTGATTGGATAATTGTCGAACAGTTGCTGTTGCACAGAAATTGTTCAACATTAGAAAGTACCCTGCAAGAAAAGATAAACAGAGTTAAATTAGTTGCTATGGACTGTGATGGGGTGCTGACTGATGGGGGAATGTACTATTCTGATGATGGGACAGAACTGAAAAAATTTAATACTCGAGATGGGATGGGTATTGCCCTGCTCCATCAAAATGGAATCAAAACTGCTATTATCACCGGAGAAAATAATGAACTAGTCAAAAGGCGTGCTGATAAATTAAATGCGGATTATGTTTATTTAGGAATAAAAGACAAACTTGCTGTAATACGGGAGATAATTAGCAAGGAGAACATCACTTTAGATGAAATCGCTTATATAGGAGATGACATTAATGATCTGCCTGCTATGCAGCATGTGGGCATTAAGTTTTCAGTTAATGATGCTATGGATAAGGTAAAGTCAATAGCTGACTATGTAGCTAAGTTAAATGGAGGGCGGGGCGCAGTTAGAGAAATAGCTGAACTGATTATTTTTTCTAAGAATATACCAAGGTAAGGTATTGGTCTGAAAGAGATACATAGCTTCACTTTTAGCACCGGTATTTACTCAAGGAATATACTTACTTTTTCGATATAAGCTTTAAATCATATAATTTATTAATTAATGCCCGGCAAGGATGCTCGGCACCATTTAAAACCCAAGGATGGGAGTGTTTACTGATGATAATAGCCAGCAGTAATATTGCCATGCAATCTTCTCATTTTCTGAAAGAATCCGTCACCCGCGAAGAAAGGCTGCAGTTTTGGGTGGGCAACCGGGAAAATCCGCAAAATTCCGCTCAATCCAATTTATCCCAAGCAGCACTGGAAGATATTGTTGACCGGGTAGATTTGTCTTCCCAGGCCCGATCCATCCAGCGCTTGGACACCGGAGAGAACTGCGAGGAAGTGGAGCTTACTCCGGAGGAAAAGCTGAAAATCAGGTTGATTGAGTCTTTGCTGGAATTCTTGACCGGGAAAAAGGTAAAGCTTAAAATTCCCAAGCTGCCGGATAAGAGCCTCACTCTGATTTCCCAACCAATGCAGATGCAAAGCCAGCCGGCTCAAGCAGGCTGGGGATTGCAGTACGATTTCCGGGAAACCAGGTTTGAGCATGAACAGACGACCTTCCAGGCAAGAGGCCAGGTAAAAACTGCCGATGGCAAGACAATTAATATTTCTATACAGTTGAACATGAGCCGGACTTTTTACAGTCACCAGAGCATCAGCATACGGGCTGGCGATGCTGTACCCATAGATCCTCTGGTGATAAATTTCGATGCACCGGCGGCCGCTTTGACGGAGCGCAATTTCCGGTTTGATCTGGACTGTGACGGCAATCCTGATCAGATTTCGTTTGTAGGACCAGGCAGCGGTTTCTTGGTTCTGGATAAGAATGGTGACGGTTTGATAAATGATGGCTCTGAACTGTTCGGACCCCAAACGGGTAACGGTTTCGCTGAATTAGCGGCTTATGATCAGGACGGCAATGGGTGGATAGATGAAGCTGACGAGATTTATCACCGCTTGCGGATATGGACCCGGGATGAGCAGGACAATGAGGTCCTGTTTGCTTTAGGGGAGAAAGGCATCGGTGCCATATACCTGGGCTATGCCGATACCGACTTCAGCATGCGGGATAGCCAGAACCAGGAAAACGGTCAGCTGCGCAGCACGGGTATATTCTTGAGGGAAAACGGCACTGCCGGCAGCATCCAGCAGGTTGACTTGTTAGCTTGAGAAAGAGCTATCCGGCTGAGATCGCCATGGTCCTTGGCTCCTGGCGTGACACAGGGAAAGCTATTATCACAGTAATGTCAGGCAATTTGCCCCTATCATGCTGCAAGGCAAAAATTTTAAAGCTACAGGTCAAACATTACGATAAATAATATAAGACTCAGCAGGGAGGCGAAATAAATGCGGGTTGATATGCAAAGGATGGCAGTAATAGATTATCCCGCTAGGGACGCTCAGTTTCGCTCTGAGCCTCAGGAATCGGCCGAGGTTAAGCGGCGGGACCGGGCAGCAGAGAATAAAAATGACAAACCTGTAGATGCGGAAAAATTACGGGCTGCGATTGAATTAACCAATGATGCTATCCGTATCACCAATTATCATCTGGAATTCAGGCTCCATCAAGACAGCGGTCGCTATCAGGTGAAAGTGATCGATTCCCAAAGCCAGGAGGTCATAAGAGAGATTCCGCCGGAAAAGATGTTGGAGTTTTCGGCCCATATCAAGCAACTTCTGGATAAGGCTATGGGACTCCTGGTGGATGAAATAGCTTGAAGAAATAAAGTATGGGTAAGGGAACATAATATTACTACATGGCAATAAAGGGGGACGTGAGCTATGCACATGAATGCTCAGGTCTATGATCAATACCGCAAAACATCGGTGGAGACTCTGTCACCGGCTAAGCTGCTGTTAATGCTGTATGATGGAGCTCTGAACTTCTTGAGCAATGCTAAAAAAGCCATCGAGGAAAAGGATATTCCCCGGGCTCATAGCCAGATCGTCAGGGCTCAGGATATAGTTGTGGAATTAATGGCAACCTTGAATATGGATATCCCGCTGTCCAATCAGCTTTATGCTCTATATGACTATATTCATCGCCGGTTAGTTGAGGCTAATATTAAAAAAGACCCGGCTATAATTGACGAAGCCAGTCATTTTCTCAGGGAATTGCGGGATGCCTTCGCTCAGGCTGCCCGTGAAGCCGGAAGATCTCGTATTCCAAATAATACTGAAGCCAAAAAACTCAATATTATGGGTTAGGCAATAATTATGGAAAATATAACTCAAAGAGTAATACGGTTGTATGAGCAAATAGAAAAAGCAGCCCTGCAGCAGGCAGAGTTGGCTGAGTCCGGGCAATCCCTGGAGAAGATTTTGAACCCTCTGCAGGAACTCATTAACCAGCGGCAGGAGTATATGGACGAAATTGACCAGATTTTAAGCGGTCTAAATGAGAAACAAAAATCCGCCCTGGCAGAACACAAAGGTCTTGAGGCCACAATAAGGCGGATTCTTAATCTGGACAGCCAAAGTCAGAAAAAACTGCAGGAGATCCTGAAAGCGACCAGTGGCAAACTAGGCCAATTGCAGGATATGAAAAAGGCTAACCGGGCTTATGGTGGGCAGGATGAGCCCACGGAAGCCTGGTTTTTTGACCGGAAGGGTTAGTTAACGGTTGGGAGGATACCGGCAATGAACAGCACGGCCATAGCTGATATCATCAACAACTACAAGGAACAGATAGATTTGTATCAGCTCATGCTGGAACTGGCTCGACAGCAATTGGAATTGGTGGAAAAGAAATTGCCTGCGGATAACATTTTGGCGGAACGCCATCGCTTGATGGAGGAGATCAACAGTTTAAACCAGCAGAACCATGTATGGCAGGAGGCTTTCTGCCAGGCAGCAGGGATACAGGCTTTCAATCTCAGCAGAATTAAATCAATGGTAAATAGTGCTGAGATAGAAGAACTGAGTCAGGTACTTAAAGAAATTGCTCATGTGCTGCAGCAGATAGAGACCGTGGATAAAAACATTCAGGATCTGTTAAACCAGCAACTGTCCTCACGCAACCGCCCTCGTGCCACCCTCCAGCGGGCTCAGCAAGCCTATAAAAAGGACACCCCCAAACCCCAGGCTTAACCTGGAATTGATTCAGTTTGCTTGTGATTTCCTTGCTATTTTAGCATGTGAAGTTTATAATTGTGAGTACGGGCCGAGGAACCGGTCAAGACCGGGAATTTTGCCTTAATATCCAAAAAAGTGAGGGATCCTATTAAATGTTTGAAGACAAAATCATAGTGTGCCAGGATTGCGGCCGGGAGTTCATTTTCACCGCAGGTGAACAGGAATTCTTCGCCGAAAAAGGTTTTGAGAATGAACCCAAGCGCTGCCGGGAATGCCGTAACCAACGCCGCAGTAACAGCCGCACTGGCAACCGGGCTCCGCGGGAGATGTATGCCGCAGTTTGTGCAGAGTGTGGAGCCGAGACGGAGGTACCATTCCGTCCTGTGGAAGGTCGACCGGTTTACTGCCAGGAATGCTTCCAAAGGCAACGGGCCGCTCTTTAATACTGATAACGGCAAGATGTACCGGGCTTTTTAAGCCCGGTTTTTTATTGGCTTGCAGCAGGTGTTGTTTGGCAAAACTTGTGCATACTAGAAAAAAGCTAATTATGTCCCCCAAACAAGCTATTGGGTGAAACCGCCGATAAAGGTATGGTAAATGGTGGTTGGTGGTTTTTGCTGAAAACTAGTAGAATAAAATATAGACAACCGGGAAAGGAGTTGGTCGTATGAGGCTAGACATCCGAGGTAAAAATTTGGAAGTAACTGAGGCACTCAAAGATTACACCACCAAGCGACTCTCCAAGCTGGAAAAGTACATTGATGATATGAAGGAGGCTCAGGTGGCTCTATCCGTCGAGGGTGAAGGACATAAGGTGGAGGTTACTATTCCCTTGAACGGAGTAATCCTGCGCGGTGAAGAAGCCAGCGAGGATATGTACTCCTCTATTGACCTGGTTGTGGAAAAACT
>ENA-OWPA01001532-OWPA01001532.1-bioreactor-metagenome-genome-assembly--contig:-NODE-1532-length-14630-cov-55.107744_pt1 | contig 14630 bp, 16 predicted proteins | sample MGYA00238139_ERZ651803 | MGnify/ENA primary metagenome ERZ651803 (study PRJEB26909, sample SAMN07631231) | bioreactor metagenome | isolation source: Switchgrass digestor | place: USA: Dartmouth...
GAGTATGTGCGTTGCCTTGGGCCGCTGGACGGGCTTGACGATGTGGAGAAGGCGCGGCGGCTGATTGTGCGGTACCGACAGGTGTTTGGAGGCAGGGGGCAGACGGCGACGCCAGGGCGATGGTGCTATTCTGTTACTGCAAGCAGCCGCGGTATGGCAAAAGCGGTATCTAGCTGGCTTTCAACGATTGACGCTGTACTGCCTGCTGTGATCGAGCGTTTCCGTCGGGTACAGATCGAGAACCTTCCTTGGCAGGAAATCATTCGGCGCTACGATACACCAGAGACGCTGTTCTATTGCGATCCACCGTACCTGCTATCTACCCGCAATGGTCACGTCGGTTATGAGTATGAAATGACGGTTGAGGAACACCGGGAACTGGCGGAAGTACTGAATTCGGTCCGCGGCCATGTCGTGTTGTCGGGCTACGCGTCACCCGAGTACGACGAGTGGTATGCGGGATGGGAACGGGTCGAATTTGAGGCGGCCGTGTCCGTACGCCTTGACAAAGGCCGTTCCCACGATCGGCGCACCGAAGTCTTGTGGATTAAGCCCGTCGCCGAAGCGGGGAAAATTTAAGCCGCTATAAGTGGGAGAGGTTCAATAAGTTTTTTGTTAAGAGAGGATGGCCGGGGAGTGGTTGATTATGTTAACGGCAATCACACGACAAAAGATACCTGAAATAGAGCGACATCTGGAAGCGCTCAAGGCTGCGGATAGAGAGGGAGACATTGTGCGTCTGGAGAAGAGCATTAAAAAACTTGATAATGCTGTGTTCAGTTTGCGGGTAGAAATTTTTTGGATGCAAAGACGGAAGGAGTGTGGGTAACGGTAAATGATCTGCCCGTTATGCGAAAAGGGAGAGTTGTTCCCCGTCACCCACGCTGATGGGGAGCATAGCTGGCGCTGCAAATGGTGCGGGAAACTATTGTCAGAGCATTACTGGAAAGAGATGGATGGGAGGTTGGTGAAGCGAGATGAAAAATCTTCTGATTGATTTATGCATAACAGCACTAACCGGTTTTTTTGCTACCCTGGGTGTTGCGGCGGCGTTGCTGTTGTTGTCGCTGTTCGATAGGTGGTAATAAGATGCTAGATTCTGAAACAAAAGTAGCCGTCCGACAGGGCGATCCTCTCCTTCGGGAGGGGCTTTGCGTCTAGGAGTGGTATTGGCATAAAACTGTGAAATGATAAAAATTTAATGAAAATTGTGTATTGGGGGTGAAAAAGTGCTAATTGAAAGGAAATGGGCCATGCCAAGCAGCGAAACATTTTCAATAAAACCCATCAAAGAATTACTTCAAGAAGAAGTTGATGACGGGATTTGGTTAGACCCATTTGCAAGGAATAGTAAGATTGCGACCATCACGAATGACCTCAATCCAAACTGTGATACAGATTACCATATGGAGGCTACAGATTTTTTAAAGATGTTTCCAAATGAATATGCGGACGGAGTATTATTCGATCCACCTTATTCACCACGACAAATAAAAGAATGTTATGAAGGTATCGGACTTAAAGAATTTAATACCAAAATGGATTTCTATTCTAAAGTTAAAGACGAAATTGCAAGAGTAGTAAAACCTGGCGGAAAAGTAATTAGTTTTGGTTGGAATAGTATGGGGATGGGAAAAAACAGAGGGTTTGAAATAAAGAGAATTTTATTAGTTCCTCATGGTGGAGCAAAAAATGACACAATCGTAACTGTAGAAGTAAAGTTTTAATAATTAACTTACTGCATAGGAGGGGTAGAAATGTCTAAAAATCCGCCTAAAACCGTTATTTTCCCGTATCCGTTCAAAGAGCAGTGTGATATGGCGCTTTGCAGCAATCCGAAGAAATACACTATTGCTGCTGAAGGAAGTGCTCCAGGTCTCTTTTTTGGTATCTGTGAATATCATATGCAATCCCTGTTAGATGCTATTATTGAACACCTGGAACTAGGACCCATGCTGGCAAAAAAAATGAAGCTACCAACCAAGCTGACTGATACAAGAGAAGAAGCTGATTTATTAACTGCCAACCCGACTGATCAGTTAGATACCAACCAAACCGAGCAGTCCGATAAGAACGATGAAAGTAAATCTCATAACAGAGATACCGCTATTTGCCCTTATTGTAACAAATCATTTAAAGCCAGCGAATTGCGTAAGCACATGGAAAAATGTAATGCGGGACAAGATAAAAAAAGAAGAACAATAAAAGAAGGATGAACAGTCATGAACTTAACAGTTATTTGTGTGGCTGTTGCGTTTGTCGTTATCATCTTATTACAAGAATATCTTCATTATAAAGAGCGACAAGATCTCTATAATCGAATTATGGCAAAAGACTATATAGAATACAAAGCAACAGATGGAACGCCGCCGAAGGGCAGAAATGGGATTAAAAAGAACCTAGAAAAAGCGAAAAAGCCTTTATAGGAGCGGTTAGTCATGCAGGAACCTTTAGATAAAGAGCGTTCAGAAAAGTGCATGAAACTGTCTAGCGAAGAATATAAACTTATCGAGCTGATAAGGCAGATCGAGTGGGGGTCCTTTTTTGTGCAGGTTAAGCGATGTAAGCCGGTAATGGCGACAGAGATCAAGAAGGATATAAAACTAACAGAAGAAAAATAAAATATTGCTATTATCATTCTAATATGTTATGATATAAGTGATAAAATGTAATATTTTTAGTTTCCTGGACGAGGAAAACCCGACAGGAAGTTTCGGCGCAAAGCGCGCTGAGGCTTCCTGTTTTTGTTTGTGGGGGGGCAGGAAATGTTAGATTCCCTGAAATCTGCTGTAAAAGAAGGTATTGGCCGTGTAGTAACCAAGCTTTCGCCAAGCAAGTTTGGTTACAAGGAAGATCTTGTTTCCTTTGTAGAGCAGGAATTTACACGGCGCGAAACAGAGCGGCGGCCATACGAATTGCAGTGGCGACTGAACCTTGCCTTTCTGGATGGACAGCAGTTCGTTGATATAAATGAAGGGCTCATGGATTTAGACGAGATCCCCAAAATGTATTGGTGGCAGGAGCGGGAAGCGTTTAACCATATTGCTCCCATTATTGAGACTAGAGTAGCACGCTTTTCCAGGATGCAACCGAAACTCAAAACCAGACCTGCGACCAGCGAAGCGACAGACATTTCAAGCGCAAAAGTCTGCACTAGGTTGCTTGAATACACTGCAAATGAGCGTTTTTCGTCAGAGCAGAAGCAAGCACTGTTCCAATGGCTAGAAAGCTGCGGTTCTGTTTTTATTAAAAATATTTGGGACCCGAAACTGGGCAAGCGGGTTGGAGAGATAGATATTGGCGTAGAGACCAGAGAGTGGCCTGAAGAACAAAAACCAATCGAAGAACAATATAGGTTCAACACAGATGATTTAAGCGCAACAGGAAAACTTACAGCAGATCAGATCGAAAAAGAAGAGATCGCAGAAGATACACAAGTAGAAATTACAGATCAAGGCACAATAGCCAAAACTAGAATACCTCTTTACGAAGGAGACATTAATCCGATTCTAGTTCCTCCTTTTGAGATTTATCCTGATTCCTGTAGGAACCCGACTATAGAGGACTGCAGGAGTATCATCCACGCGAAAGCCTATCCGGTTGATATGATTTACGAAATTTGGGGCATACAAGTAGAGCCGGAGCCTGTAGATGCGATGGGAAGCACAGTTGCCTCATGGGGCAGTGCCGGATTAGGTTACGGTTCTTCTTACTTCCATAGTTCTACCGGGCAATTAGAAGGTTATGCCCGCGTTATCGAATACTGGGAACGTCCTACCTTGAGATACCCAAACGGCAGACTAATTGTTATCTCTAATGGGAAACTGCTTCATGTCAGCGATCTACCTTTTAAGGTTGGCGTTGACGGCGAACCTGATCTTCCCTTTGTGAAATTCGATTGCATTAAGCGGCCAGGTTGCTTTTGGGGAAGAACGATCGTCGAAAGGCTTATTCCTGTTCAGCGCAGATACAATGCCCTTCGCAACCGTAAAGCAGAGTATTTGAACAGGTGCGCTATTGGCCAGTTAGTTGTTGAAGAAGGCTCTGTTGATCTCGACGATGTTGAAGCCAATGGAGCAGCACCAGGTTATATCTTTGTGAAAAGACAAGGTGCTGAAGCACCTCATTATATGCAGAATCCGCAATTACCCGCAGCATTTAACACCGAAGAAGCTGAACTTTTGAATATGTTTACCATCATTTCTGGCGTATCGGAAATCACCCGTCATAGCAAAGCACCACCAGGAGTTAAGAGCGGGATAGCGATGGATATTGCTATCCAGCAGGATGATACCAGGCTTTCTCACACTGTTGAGAACTACGAAACAGGCTTAATCAAATGTGGCAAACAATGGTTGCGCCTTTATAAGCAAAAGGCTAAAGAGCCGCGACTGTTACGAACTGTAGGCAAAGACTTAGAAGTTGAACTGCTTGAATGGAGCGCGAGTGACATCCGTAGCGATGATGTGGTTGTTGAAACTTCATCGCTTGCTGCAGAGACCCCAGCACAACGCAAACAGATGGTTTTCGATCTGTTAGCGGCCGGACTGTTCAATGATCCGGAGACAGGACGATTGACTAAAGAAGGGCAGGTTAAAGTCTTTGAGCTTCTCCAATTTGGTGACTGGGAATTTTGGGACGATGTGGAGCAACTTCAAATTTCCAGGGCAGAAAAGGAAAACAAGCTAATGGCTGAGGGGCAGTTACCCCCAATTAAAGACATAGACGATGACACTCTTCATATTAGCCGTCATAACCGATTTAGGCTTACCGGCGATTTTGACCAATTGAACGCTAAAACAGGTGGACAAGCAGAGCAGATATTCAAATTGCATACCATGATGCATTTGGAACGGTTGCAACGGATAGCTATGCAGCAGCAAATGGCTATTATGCAACAGGCGATGGCTGCAAGACAAAATACGCCGGAACAAACCGGCCAGGAGGTATAAATTTATGCCAATCAGTGGAGAGGATGTTTTTGATCTTCAAATCTTTGCGGAAACAGCGCAAGAACCAGGAACGGAGCCTGTAGGGGGGTCGCAAGGCGAATCTCAAGGGGAACCGCAACCTGAACAAAGTTTAGAAGATGTTTTAGCCTCTATCTTAGGGGCAGAACAACAACCAGCGCAGACGGGGCAAGAACCTCCGTCAGCGCAGGGAACCGAAACAGAACAAAGTATTACAGAATCTGCATTGCAGCAAACCGTTGAGCCAGGCCAACAAACCACTACGACACAGACAGAACAGCAGCCAGATCTGATGCGGCAGATCTTTGAACTACAACAACAACAGCAGCAGATGATGGGGATGTTTGCTCAAATGATGCAACAGAACCAGCAATCCGAAGAACCCGAACCGGAGTTTGAGCCACCGGAAATGTTTACACCGCAAATCCCCGAAAATCTGCCGGAAGATCTTCAAGAAGAAGTAAACGAACTTTATCTTGATGATCCGGCAAAAGCATTAGCAAAGGTAGCTAAATGGCAGCAGGAGCAGCTAATTAAGCAGCAGCGAGAATACATGATTCAGCAGCAAAAAGAACAGTATCGAAGGCAACAAGAAACACAGCAGCAGTTTGTGCAAGGCTTTACCAAACTCATTCAGCAGTATGGCAGACAAGCAGTAGATGAACTAGGACCTAGGATTGAACAGATCATGCTCAAAGAGCATCCTGAATTGTTGAACTTTCCGCAAGTAGGAGTGCAAGTGGCCTTTCAACTTGCACAAGCGGAGAAAGCGAAGCAGACAATACAGTCAGATCCAGCAACCTTTTTGCAGCAACCGAATATACGACAAAAGATCAAGGATGCCGTAAGACAGGAGATTATTACAGAATACCTGCAAGGGGTGCAAACAAACAACCAGGCACCGGCAACCATAGCTGGACAACCTGGAGCAGCCCCTACAGTAACGTCTCCTAGTAAGCCGAAGACCTTTGATGAGGCTGTGGAGGCGATGTTGAAGGCGTATGGCAGTAGTTAATACGTTTCAAGGAGAGGATAAACAATGCCAGGAATTTTGGATATTACAGCAGCCGATAAAGCGTTAAAAACTTATTTTTTGGAACCTTGGAGATACCAGCTTAACGAAAAAAGCTCTGGCCTTTTGGCACAGATAGAGAGAAATAGCACATCTGTTGTAGGTAAGAATATTGATATGCCCTTCCGGTATGGCCGCAATGGCGGCTACGGTGCGGGAGATACCCTGCCGGAAGCCAACAGCCGGAAAACCGAGCATGGTGTTTGGGAAACAAAGAATATTTACGGACGCATTAAGATCAGCAACAAAGTTATTGAGGCATCTAAATCCGATCTTGGTGCTTATGCTAACATGCTCAAAACCGAGATGGATGATTGCTTGACCGATGTAAAAGAGAACTATGCACGCCAGGTTTTCGGTGACGGTTCAGGCAAAATAGCTATAGTTACCAGTGTGGATAATACCGGGGATGTATCTGTACTGACCATTGCACCTGTTAACGGCCTTTTCGGGATCGATGTCTTTGCAGAGGGTATGTTGATTGACATTTACAATTCAACTGGCTCTACAAAACGTAATACTAACCCTGTTGAAGTAACTATTGTTGATGATGTAGAGAGCAAGATTACTCTCAGTGTAAAGGATACTAACATTGCTGAAAATGACTTCATCACTGTGCAAAACTCTTACAACGAAGAAATGACCGGATTAGATGCAATAGTCAACGCACCTACCCTCTATGGATTAAACCGGTCAAGCCACAAATGGCTGAACTGCCAGAAAATCGCCGTTGACGGGGAAATTAATGAGCTTGTGATCCAAAAAGGTATGGACACAGCAAGAAGGAAAGCCGGTTCCGTAATCGACATTATCTGCTGTAGCTTCGGTGTACGTCGGGCATATCTGTACATGATGCAGTCACAGAAGCGGCAGGTCAACACCCTTAATTTGAAGGGTGGTTGGACCGCATTGGAGTATGCTGGTGGCGAAAGGTCTATTCCTCTTATGCCGGATCAGTATTGCCCTGAAGGGACCATGTACCTGATTGATTCTAAAGACTTTAAACTGTACGAGCTGGCTGATTGGAATTGGTTTGAGAGAGATGGAGCGATCTTGCACCGGATTTCCAACACACCTGCGTATGAGGCAGCACTGTATAAATATGCTGATCTGGGCTGCTCCAAACCGCGTGGGTTGGTTGTGCTAACTGGCATTACTGAACACTAAAAAAAGAGGTGGGGTGTTCTGCCTTTAGGCGACACCCCGCTGATACCTTATGTGATTTGCAACGTAACAGAGGGTTTTGATGGCACAAATGCAACACTGAACATTGCGATGCCGCGGTAAGGGGGAATCAAGATGGGAGTATCAGTGATCTCGATTAAAGTACCTGTCCTGCAAGCGGGGCAGGAATACACCCAAGATAAAAGGGACAGGTTTAATGTTTCCCTGCCGGTGGACAAAGTGCGGGGTTTAACATGGGGTGACAAGGCGGCAACACTATATGTCGAGGAAAGTGATGATGGCAGCACATGGGTTGCTACCAAAACAACAGCTATTGTCGCTAAGACCACAGCAGATACAGGATGGGTCACGCTGTCTAAGCGATATTATCGGTTTAGAATAAAGAACGGAGCAGCCACCCAGGGGAGCATAATACTTTATCAGCAGATTGTAGGAATGGGCAGTTATCTTGACATGGAAGAGCAGGCAGGGATTGTCGTTTTAGATCATGGCATTCCAGCAGCGAACCCGGTGCCTACCCAACTAACGGACAGTAAAGTCAAGAACGCCTTTGAGATTATCCCTGACGATGAGACTGACTTACCCCACGAAACAATAGCAATTTATGTCGGTTTTGACGGTGACTTGAAGGTTGATTTAATCAGCGGGGAAACAATCACGATGTACAATCTTGCATCAGGAGCATGGCACCCCATACAGGCAAAGAGAGTTTATGCAACAGGGACGACGGCAACCTACATTTTGGGAGCGTATTGATATGCAGTTAGGGATAGGAGTTAATTTGTTTAATCGACAGAAAGAGGAAGGCTTACCTGTCAGGGATGGGCTTGTGGCTGAATACCGCTTTGACGAAGGCAGGGGACAGGTGTTATGTGACTATTCCGGCAATGGTAATCACGGGCAGTTAGGCTCTACCCGAGAAGCGGATACAAATGACCCGCTATGGACACCACAGGGGTTACAGTTTGACGGGGTGGATGATTATGTGTCTTTAGGGACTAGGGTTGCTTTACCGGGAACATCAGGATTGACAGTACATGCAGTAGTTTGCAGTAATCAAGATGTTATGTATTCAGGGGTTATAGCTCAAGATTATATTGCTGAACCTTATCGCACATGGAGCGTGTATTATAATTATGAAAAAGAGTTCCGATTAACTATATCAGCATCAGATGCAGATTCCCAGCTTTGTCGCATAGGTGTGCCTATAGCAGAAGAAGGGGTATATACTGAAGCTGCATTTACTTTTGAGGGCGGGGTAAGATTGGTTGCTTATAGAAAAGGTTTAGAAGTTAATTCTATAAGTGAAGGGGTGCCTTTAGCTGTAAATAATCCTGTTGCACAAAATATTAAGCCCCATTTTATAGGTAAATATTCGTCTTATCATTTTAACGGTGTTATTTCATATATAGTTATATATAATCGTGCCCTCTCTCCCGAAGAAGTCCAACAAAATTATCAATATTTAAAAACCGTATTAGCGGAAAGGGGAGTTAACCTTGAATAAAATAGCAGTCTTTCAATCGCAAAGCGAACTAGATAAGGTTCTCCCTCTCCCTAGCGGGACGCAGATTGGCGAACCAGCACAATCTGAGGACGGCAGAGTAGCAATCTGTCATACCTTCACCGAGGAAGATTTGGCACACTTGACAGAAAGTGGAGCAGAAATCAGGGAGGATATGCCGGAGGATTGGCAATATCCCGAAGTGGAACCAAACTAGCGGAATTGCTTAAGTTTTGCTTTTATTTCACGTGAAATAATCAAGATGGTTTACCTTTTCAAATACGAAGTAAATAGACGACAAAAAGAGGGGAGCATTATGCCTTACAAAAGCAAAGCCCAAATGAGATACTTCCACGCCAATCGAAAGAAATTGGCGCGGCAAGGCGTGGATGTTGATGAATGGGACAAAAAAAGTAAGAGGAGGAAGTTGCCGGAGAGAGCGAGGAAGTCTAAAAAAAGTAGGTGATCACATGGAGATCGATCTCCTCTTTAAATATGAAGTCAATAAACGGCTTGCCGGAAAACCACATCTAAGACCTGTGTTTGATGATCTGCACAAGATAGCAGAAAGAATTAGAGACATAGATCCAACACTGTTTATAGTCCGCAACCTTGAAAATAACTGCTATGAAGTGCATTGCCTAGAACATCGTCCAAGCACTTATGCATGGGTGGTTCCTTATCGTTATTTGGATGTTCGTACCCTGCGGCGGGCTAGGAAAAATAACATCTTAATGCGGGGCAGAGCTATCTTTGATGAAATAGATAAGCATAACGCAAAACTGGAGGAAACCAACAGACGGGATTTCATTAATGAGATAGATGCCAGGGCAAGGGAGGCGCGGTCATTATTTGCAAAGGCCGCATGGGGGACGTAAGCTATGAGAGCGATTGACATTATTAATTATGCTTCAAACAGGCTGTTAAAAAGAAACATAAACATAGAAGATGGGGTGGATTGGATCAATGACTGCCTCTTAAATGAAATGGGCAAAAATGCTCTTGTTTATGGAGAGGCAGTATTTAATAATTGCGAACCAAATGAAAGATATGATCTTCCATCAGACTTCATAGCAGTCAAAGCCGTGTACGACAATAAAGGGCACAAAAACACAGATTGGGAAGCTGACGAAACGCAAATAGTGTTTAAAGATAAAGGCGATTACACAGTGAAATATTATAGGAGACCAAAAACAATCAGCTTAGAAGATGTTGAAATAGACGAGCCGGATTGCCATCCTGCGTTGCACCTAGTTATTCCGTACTACCTGGCGTACAGATTCCTCAACGTGGACTTTTCAGCAGACAAAGAAACTGAAATTAGGTATCTGGAATTCCAGAGCAAACTTAATGAAAAATTGGGAGAATTGCAGAAGCGAAGTAGGTTTATAAAAGTATCTCCTTGGATGTGATGATATGCCGAAGTGGGAGATTAACGATTTTTCGGAAGGGATCGTTGATAAGATCGTTGATGATCACCTTACGCCAAATGCACTGAAAGATGCTCAAAATTTCATATCGATTAAATTTGGGAGCGCAGAAATAAGAGGCGGGCAAAAACACCTTAACGAATCGCCGCTCCCTGGGATAATTCAGGGGCTTTATTCTTACTACGGAAATGATAAGCGACAAATTATCACGGTAGCGGGAGGCAAGGCGTATCTATGGGATGCGCTAAGTGAGGCTTTTGTAGAGATAAAAGCGGGGCTTGATAATACAGCACCTACCCTTTTTGAAACATGCGTCAACTATATGGTAGCAGCAAACGGCATAGACCCTCCTTGGAAATGGGATGGAGAAACGGCAAGCTCTTTGGCCAATGCGCCTGCTGACGGGCAATTTCCCACACTATATAAAGAAAAATTATTCCTTGTGCCTAAAAGCGATCCTTCATTGATGCTGTGGAGCAAGAGCTTTTACCCCGAAGATTGGAGCGAATTGGATAATTATATGTACATCAATGAAGGTGACGGGGACAAGATAACTTGCCTTTACAACTTTTTGAATGAGCTTGTTATCTTTAAGCGGCGTTCAATCCATGTGTTGATGGGTACTAATAAGGATGATTTCAGGCTAACAACTCCGGAAACTAAGGTAGGGGCAACAGGCCCCAGGGCGGTAGCACGGTATCATAACTATTTATACTTTGTAGGTGAAGATGGTCTCTATGTTTGGAACGGAATGAGTGCAACAAACATCAGCAGGGCGCGGATACCGGGTCTTTGGAAAAATATTAACATTGAACACTTAGATAAAGCTGCAGTTGTAGCTTGGAAGGGTATGATCTGGTTTGCCTTGCCCGAAGGCAGGAGCAGTTATAACAACTTGGTTTTGGTTTATGTGCCTAGTGGCGAAAGTGGCAAGTGGTGGCTATGGCGAGGAATAAACGCTTCTTGCTTCTCGATATTTTACGATAAAAACGAAAACATTCTCTATTCAGGGGATTCTTATGCCGGATATGTAAACCGGCAAGACATTGGTACTGATGATTTCGGAAAGCCGATTTCTGCATATATGGTTCCTCCTACACTGGACAAAGATCCGGAAGTCTTGAAATATTTTTCTACAGCGCAAATAATGGATGCCCCTCAAGCAAATGATGTTGATATTCAAGTGGCGATTGATTACGGAGATTTTACTCCCTTGGAATACGTAGGCGGGGATGATTTAGTAAGGACTTACCGCTTTTTCAATGAATACAAAGGACGGGTGTTGCAGACAAAACTGCTGTGTAATACTACCAAAGGTTGCGAAGTGCGTGGTTTAAAGGTGCATTATGACAAAGTAAGGCTTCCAAGGTGAGATAAATGGCTATTCAACAGGATATAGTACAGCTACCATATAGAATCTCTGATGCAATGTCCAGAGAGCAATTAATTCTTGCTGTAGATCGCAATCTTAAAGAAATAGAGCGCATGTTGTCTATTTTACAGCAATATATGAAGCAAACAGGTAAGCTTATTATTGAAGATGCGAAACAGGTAATTACTCATGATGAAGAAGGAAACGCTGTTATAGATCCTAATAAATTAGCTGATAAAATGGTTGGTCTAAATCATGCTTTACAGATTGCGGAGAAGGCGGTAGGTAGTTTAAACCTTGCTCTTGATGCTGTTTTGCCGGAACACTTATCTGCAGCAGCAATTAAAGCTGCACAGCCGCAGTGGGCTACACATGCACTGAACAAAGATTACGTTGTTATTAATAACAGTCCCTTAAACGGATACATCGCATGGCAGAATGTGAAAATCACATATAAGGGTGAAGAGTACTCAGTAATTGATGGAAATACTAATATGAGATATATATGGTGGGATTACAATTATCCCACAGTAATGCAGACAACAGATGATTTTCCAGAATTAACAGATGATGATGTGTTGGTTTTTTTCAATAAATTTGGAGCACATCTTACTGTTCCAGGAGCAACAGTTTTGGATGGGGGGTTAATTGTTCCTGGAACGATCACAGCAGATGCATTAGCTGCGGCGTGTGTCCTTGCTAAACATATAGGGGCAGGCGAAATCATTGCTGTGCATATTAAAGCCGGAGAGATCACCACTGAGCACATCTCTGCTGATGGCCTTTCTTTCAACGTTATGCATGGTGGTACAGCTACTCTGGGCGGTTATGACAATATAAATGGGCTTTTATCTATTCTTAATGAACAAGGGATAGAGGTCGTTAGAGCAGATAAAAACGGCATAACAATAAATGCTGGTTCAATTGGTGGTAACGATGTTGCTGATCTAGAGACACAGGCAGGGGCGCAAGCAAAGATCGACGCTGTTGAGGTTGGGGGAAGAAATTTAATTCCCAATTCTCATATCTCCGAAGTCTTTACCCTGGACCCCCAAACTGCCACCTTCACCCGTTCCAGTGTCGCCTACCTCTCCGACGGAACACAGGTTGCCGCAAATACGCCACGTTTTGAGCAGGGCAAATTTGGCAAGGCGGTGCTGGTGGAGGAGGGGACGGTGAATCGCACTGACCCTAATAATCCAGGCATAAATTGGCATTCAGATTGGTCTGTGGAAGTTATTGCTCCACGTACTTTTAAGGTAACTGCTTTAAAAGACAATCCTGGAAGAAGCACCTATTTTGTAGGATTATTTTCAACTGCTTATTCAGCAGCAGCTAACGAATCCGTTACTTTGTCATGTGAAATTGTTGAGTGTTCAAATCCGTATATATATGTTTATTGCAACGGCTTTGGACGAATACAGGCTGGAGATTGGGGTACTTTAGGAAATCGTGTTTGGCGAACTATCACACACTCGAGTTCTTGGTCTCATCAATTAGGAATTGATGTTGGTAATGCTAATCTCCAATATATTCGTCAAGGGGACTATATTATTGTCAAAGATATTCAAATTGAAGCCAAACCCTACCCCACCACCTTCACGGACGGGACAAGGGCGGCCGAAACGCTCACCATCCCCACGGCGGGGGTGCTGAATCCGCAGGAGGGGACGATTGAGTTTTGGTGGAATCCCTTAGCGAAAACTCCAGGTACGAGTCCATCTCTAATTTCGACTGGCAAGTGGACTTCTGATAAGTCTCAAGATTGGCTGGCTTTATACTGGGGTAGTGGTTGGAATAATGCAAATGAAGTTAGGTTTGGCTTGGTAAATGGTACTACAAAGCAGGGTTATGTTGAGCAAGCGATAACGCTTAATCCAAGTCCATTTACGTGGTATTTTATTGCTTTTAAGTGGGACTTCGTAAACACACAAACGGCGAAGCTACTTATCTACAAGCCAGACGGCTCGTTATTGACAAAGCATGTTTCGCTAGCAGGCATACCTGCGCCATCATTCGCCGGGTGGGATAAGTTTTACGTCTTACAGACATGGAATAATGGGCCAAATAGAGCAAACTCACTCATCGACGACCTCCGCATCTCCAACCGTGCTCGCACGGACGAAGAAATAGCGGCGGCGTATGCAAGCGGGCAGCCGTTGCCGGTGGACCAGTATACGACATACAAGATGGGGTTTGATGATACCTTACAACCTACCGGCAAACATGAAAGGCTTGTAAATCTGGAGGCTGGGCAGAAATATACATTCAGTTCCCAAACTAGCGGCAATGTGCAATGTTCTATATACGAACCGACACTAACACATCCCGGACTGTCTATTCCTGCCGCGGATATGCCTGTGCAATTTATCCCTGATTGGACAGGGGAATACAAGGTAGCGTTTTCGGCGAATGAAAGTTGTAGCCTGAAAGCTAAACTCGAAAAAGGCAATAAAGCCACCGACTGGACACCTGCACCAGAGGATGTGGAAGCCTATGCAGAGCATAAAGCTGCAGAAGCACAAGCAGCAGCGGAAGCCGTTGCCCGTGCTGAAGCGGAGCTAGCAGAGATACAAGCTAAAGCGTATGCTGACGGCATTGTGGACGCGGAGGAACAAGCACGAATTGACCAAGCGGCGGCTAACCTGGCAGAAGCCAAGGCACATGCTGAGACCAAGGCGGCAGAAGCAGAACAAGCAGCTAAAGCATATGCGGAAACAAAGTTAGTAGAAGCTCAGGCAGCAGCACAGGCTTATGCGGAGCAGAAAGCTGCAGAAGCGCAGGCAGCCGCAGAAGCTGTAGCAAGAGCAGAAGCAGAGTTGGCGCAGGTAAATGCTGAGGCATATGCTGACGGGAAGGTTTCAGCAGAAGAGCAAGCCAGAATCGACCAGGCGGCGGCTAACCTGGCAGAAGCCAAGGCACATGCTGAGGCCAAAGCGGCAGAAGCAGAACAAGCAGCTAAGGCGCACTCGGACGCGCAATTATCCGATCATGATGCAAACCAATCTCCACACAGCCTGCCGGCATACGTCAGGATGGAGCCTACCGGCTTTGTGGTGTACGATGATCAGGGGAACAAGAGGACGCATAACGGCCA
>ENA-OWPA01001534-OWPA01001534.1-bioreactor-metagenome-genome-assembly--contig:-NODE-1534-length-14618-cov-2.880407_pt1 | contig 14618 bp, 11 predicted proteins | sample MGYA00238139_ERZ651803 | MGnify/ENA primary metagenome ERZ651803 (study PRJEB26909, sample SAMN07631231) | bioreactor metagenome | isolation source: Switchgrass digestor | place: USA: Dartmouth...
TCATGGAGCCCTTGTTGATAAGAAGGATATTGTAAGATATGGTGAGCAGGCACATACTGCAGAGTTCATCTATCTGACACTTGATCCTACTGGTAAGGATATTGAGTATGCATGTATGTTTGCTCATGCATTCCCTACCAAGGTTCCGAAGGGTCATCTGAATTTTGAGGCAGGTAACCGTGGTAACGTTCAAATGGATCTCGAATTCAGAGTTACCAAGTATGAGTCACCTGCTATTAACCAGGTTGCTAAGTGGTATCTTGAACTTAGCCAGGTTAACTACAATTATCTCAACTTCACACCCAACATCACTCAGGATGATGTTAAGAACGCCGCCATTAACTACGGTTTTGGTGGATCAGTATAATCAACATAAAAAGTACATGGTTACACATTTTAGTGTAACCATGTACTTTATTTTTCTTATTTAAAACGATGAAGAATCATTTTTATTATTTGATTCTTTTGGTTTAGATGATTCGGCTTCTAATCTCTTATATATTGTCTCTATCTCGTTCCAATCGAAATATGGTGAATTTGCCTTTACGATCTCTTTCACTAATTTATTTCTTAATTCAGTATTCGTCTCATTATTTTGACCAAGATATGTATCTGCAATCAACCCAGCCGTTTCTAGTATTGTTCTTAAGAACTCGGCATTATTACCATTTACCAGTACTCTCGGTCTTGGTAATTTAATATACAGACCTTTCGAACACTGCACCTTTAATTGTTCACTTAAAGTTGAATGTTCAATTAATTTCCTGTACAATGCAGTTGTCGTCTCCTCAAGGTCAGCCTGGTATGAAGCAATACGACCAGCGAATTTGATATTTGCACTTACATACTGCTTGGCAAATTCAGCCGAACCGGTATAGTCCATGATGATATTCGGAACACCAGTTCCCAGAACAGCCATTGCCTCAAGCTTATTCTCGTATTCAGATGACATATCAATGTTTTGACCTTCCTGAGTCTCAAATTCGACAAGTCTAGTACCATTTTTCGATGTTGGAATAGTGATTCTGCCATCGCGATTGAATTTATTAAATACCAAGTTTGGTGATAATAAGTCATTAAACGTTATGTCGGAATCTTGTAGATCTCTTATAATTCGTTCAATTTGATTAGCAGTGTAAGTATCGATTGGTCCTTTATGAATGTGAGCAATTGTTTTATTACCTGTCTTATTTACAAAGTTAAGCATTCTTGTAACCATAACGGATAGTAATGCTTTTGCTGGGAATAGTGATTCTGATAATACCGATTCACCATAACCATCATCGTTTTCATTGATTTTAAATTCGTACATATATTCAGCTGGAATAAACTGAACGTTATAATCGACATCAGTAATTCCATTTGCTATAATGCAATCTGCAATGAGCTTTTTATACTCTGCATTATTACAAACAAATTTACTACTAAAATGCTGAATAATACCATCTGTTATAGTATCAACGATTCTTGCAACTGCCTCTTCTTTTCGTCTTTCGGTAACGTTTACGGTATTGAAGATAGTGTTACCGATTGAAGCAAATCCATCTGTTCCAGTTACCGGGGTTCTACCCTTCCTAACACTGGGGTGTACGACATAATAACCAACGACTTTGTCAAATATTTTAATCGGTATAACATGTCTCGAATCAATATATTTGATATAAACACCAGGAATGCAGTACTTACTTTTTGATTTAGTATTGGTATCATAGATATCTTTTGTACTATCAGTTGTTGTTTGATGTGACTCTGATGCATTTTCAATATTTTCAGTGTTTGTATTATCAGAGTTTGGAATCACTGATGGAACCTCTCGGTGCATTGAAAGTAAGTCTAACATGTTACTTTGGACAATGTTAGAAAAACCTTCGAGTGCTTCATGAAATACCGGTGAATCATCTATTTTAACTTTTGGTAGCATTTCTTCAAACATTTCCATTATAGATGTTACTTCTTTATCTGATAGTCTATTACCAAGACTCTCAGATGTTTTATAAATAGCCGGTGACGATGTTAATATATTTTTAACACTTTCAGTCACTATATCAAATTGTATATCACTATCATTGTTATTATGTCTTTTTCCTTCATTGGTTTCGTTATTAGTAGCGGCTTCCTTAGCCAGCTTTTTCATTTCACGTGCTAATACGTTATTTGGTTTAATAGATGACCCGAATTGATTTTTCTTGCCAGGTGCCATTGCTTGTTGTTCTCTGAGCTTATTTTCATATGCTTCAAATAATTCACTGTAGCTTATAGCATAGACATAGAACTGTCCGGTGATAAGAGTCTTTTTGTATACTGTATTTTTTAACTTCTTTCGTAACTTATACTCATCCTCAAGTCTTTCAATTTCTGCTATTACGATAGACTTGTCATTATCAGACATCTCGGCCGGTAATGTAATCTGACGATTTATAGTTTCAGATTGATCGTCGGATGATACAATGGCATCGAGTATAGTCCTTACCGCTTCACCGAGTACAGGAATAAATTTTGATATAAATTTAAGGTCAGCCATTTCCATAAATCTATTCCTGTTTATATCTTGAAAATAACTAAAGATATCATTTATGTTTTTAGTAAATAAATCTGTTGCGAAGTTGGATGAAGGCTGAGTATTGTCTTTCTTTTTAGAATTATTTGTGTTTATCATTGTAACGAAGTCTACGATGCTTCCACCGGACACGCCTTTAGAGATTTGGAGTTCTCTGTCTATAATGGTACGTAGTCTACTACTACGACTCGATAGAAACATTCTATCGTTATATGTTGGATCGATAGTTGATAGAATCTTTTTAGCAACTTTATCCAGAGCGGATACTTTATTATACACTGAGTTGCTAGACTCTCTTTTATCAGCCATAATATTAAAACACCCACTTTCATTTTTATGATTAATTATCCTTTATTTGGGTTGTTTTTAGGATATATAAATTATCGAAAAAAAAGAGCATGAAATAAAATTCATGCTCTTTTCACTCTACAGCATACGATGCTCGCTACATGCAAACATTGTGTAGGCTGTATAAAATTTGTTCGAGTTTTTTAACATAATATACGCTTTTTCGGGGTCTCCTTCTACAAAGGTTGGTTCGTGTCTATTACTATACGGCAGTTTTGTGTACCAAACAGAATCACCTTTCTTTATATCAAGAAGGAGTTGTTTTGTTATTGGTATATACACATCTGGTCGTGATATTTCCACAAGTTTACCGGATACTATATCATCAACCATTTCATCGGTAAACGGTATAAAATCTAAGCGGTCGACATTCATTCCGATTTTATCGATAATTTCAAAATAACGAGTATAGTATTCCGGTATAATTTTAGTGTTAATAAACGCTGGTTCTTGTTTTATATACTCTTCTTCATGTCTAACCGCTATATTTATCCTTAATGATATCTCGCTATTGTCAGATTGACCATGGTCAATGAAGTTATTAGTCTGAACTACAACTAAGTTATTCTTCTTTGTGTTTTTCTTAAACTCGAATATTTTATTTGGTAAGCAAAGAGCTCCACGGTAGATTTTAAGTGAATTATTGTCATTTAATATAGCGACTTTTTCAATAAATGGAATTAGTGATTTTAAATATATAACACCGCTATGAGATATATAGTAAATCTCACACATATTCTTTAATCGCTGATTCATTTCAGTTAAATACACATAGTCCTTTTTAACAAGTTCATCATGGGAAAGTTCTTTTTTGCCCATAAATCACATCTCCTATTTAAATTAATCTTTTACAAAATCATCAATATTATCACCTATATAATCTAATATCTCTGTTGGTTCAGGTAACCCGAAAATAACATGCCCAAAATCAAGCGGGTCTGATTGAGATAAATACTCTACAAGTAGGTTGGATGGGTCTTTTGTCTTTTCATACCCAACTTCGTCTTTCTTATCAACAAAGTACATATTTTCATAGAATTTAATGTTAATTTTCCCAGGTTCCAATAAGAAGACCTTTCCAACCATGGTTTCATTACAACTATTCATTATCAACATTGCACTGGGATACTCTGAGCCTATATCCATATCTATAACATGCACATGAATATATTTAGATAATTTACCAAGCAATCTATAGCCTGATTCGGACATGTGTTGTGGTGCCATAACTATCGCACCGGCATATTTATCTCTCTTCTTTTCATTCTGTGAGTCGTTTGACTCCTCAGATTCTTCCTCAAATTCCTCACCATCATCGTAATCATCGTCCACTAAATCAAACTCCTCTTCTAATACAAAGTCTTCGTCAATATTCTTATATAATTTATTTCTGTTACTACCGAGCACAAAGTCTCTCGTATAAGCAAACTTACGAAGTGAATTACCAACAACTAGTGTTGATGTAAATACTTCCCTTGGAAGGACGCAGTCGTTGCTAATTGTCGTATACACCGACATCATATCTTTAGTTTTTCTCTCTATGCCGTATTGTAAAAGAACGTCCTTAATATTATAGATAAGGAATTTAACGAAGTCTAGATATGGAAACATTCGAATGTTTCCATATTCTGAGAAATCAAATTTCTCATCTTTAAGTTCAGTTCTGGCAATAGCGTTCAACTTTACTGACGGTAGTTTACCACGAGCAGATCGTATACCAGAATAATGCACCATTTGGTCTACAACGGTGTATCTTGTGTAAGTATTACATATATGCTTTCTTTTGTGTACTATATGGTTTTTATCTTCTTTATAATAAACAACTCTTCCCACAGATTGTGTTTTGTTGTTATCCGTTAACTCTGTATCATTTCCGAATTCTGGGCTAACTATTAAAGCATTTGGGTCTAAACCAAGTGTTCTTGGTCTTTCTATGAGATGTTGCATATCGAATGGCGCGTTCCATATTAGCACATAATCATTATCAGATGCTTCTATTACTTTAAATAATGCCTGAAGCATTTTTATTTCATCATCAAATACTAGAATATGATACTCTATGTCGGAACCATAAAGTTCATCGAACATATCATGAAGTGTCTTTTGGAGATTTCCTAATTCCGACATCAATATTTCCATCTGTTTATCAAATCTCTCTCTCAAATCTTTATAATATTCGTATCTTGGGTGATCTTCTGGTACGATCGGTACATTATTTGTAGTATTGACAAATGTGTACATTTGCTTACGTTCTGCATCCATATAACTGACTAGATTTATCGGAGCCTCACCATATTCTGGAGGACGTGTTACAGGAATATTTATAAGATCGCACTCAATATCAAGGAAGCCACACGATAATTTTTTGGGAAGAGTATTACCATATTCTAATGCAAATTGCATCAGATAGAAATGCTCTATCTCCATATCAGCTTGGAATAGATATGGTGAGTATTTAACAGCTTCAATTGTTTCACCCAATATCTTTGCAGCTTCTTTGAAGCGAGTTTTATATGGCACAATATATCTATCACAACACTCCTTTTTGATCCAATTTTTGATATGTTTATAATTCCTATATTCCGGCTTTGTTATCCATATTTCGAACTGTGGTCCGATTATGGTTTCAACATACTTCTTTCCAGTATCCATATCTTTATAGATGATGTCAAGAACATCATCTAGTTTATTCATGTCTGGTGAGCCTTTATCGTAATAAACATTCAGTATCATCAAATTCTTAGACTCCATATTTGGACTTAGAAATTTCATTTATAAATCACCCATTTCTTTTTATTGTTGTAATTATTACACGAGTAGAATTGACCCTACTCGTGTAATAAATTTATATTTTATTGGTTTTGTCCTAATACGAGTAATTTATCAGATGAAAACCCCGCAGCTCCTGGATGGCCTCCACCACCATACTTAGCTGCAATTGACGCACAATTGATATCTTTATTTCTTGAAAATAGTGTATATATGTACTTACTACCATTATACACCCAAACTATAAGCAATGGGTATTTGTCTATCAGATCTTCAAATACATCGCTATCAGATCTTCTATTTACCACAAAACACTTTAATCCATCAAATTCTGACTCATAACCAAATGACGTACGATAGAAATGGTCTGTTTGTTTTTTGTAGTCGTCGATGATTTTTCCTCTTTTAATCATCTCATTTAAAGTGTCTTCAGGGTCTGATTTTAATTTACCCCATATATCATCTAACGGTCCATTAGGAACTGATTGTAATGCCAATTTGAAATATTTTGTATGATCACCAAATATATAATTCAGTGAGCTATGTCTATCTTGATCATCGATTAATGCTATATAGTCTGGGGTGTCGAAACCAAAACAGTATTCATATGTTAAATATGCGGCGCATCTATCTATACTCCTAAAACCTCTGAGATTATTTAATTCTGGATATTTTTTAATCATGTCAAATGATGACACATGATGGTCAATCCAGACCACATCACAACATCTTTTTACTAAATCAAGCACCGCTTTTGCGTTATGATCAGTCGATATCGAGAGATCAACTATCCATACCTCCTCACCATCCTCCACGCTATCGAATGGGAATGGTTTTGTATAATCAACTTCAATATAGTTATTTGGATTGGTATCTTTTACGTGCTGTGAAACTATTGCGGCGGCTGCTCTACCGTCGTTATCATTATGATGAAAAATCTTCATTAATTTAACCCCTTTCATATTATTTATATTTATTGATAATTTCTAATAAGTTTTTAAGTTGAGAAATTTCGCTATTCACTTTTCTAATGAATGCATCTTTTATTAGCCTCTTATAATCAGAAATTAGTTCTTCCCTGAATGTTAGTACAATGATTTTTTGTGGTTTATCAAATTCATCAAATCCTACATATATCGGTGTATCCAGACGAATGTCATGTGAATATATCATATACTTACAACTATTATCAGAATAAACCATATATTTTCCTTCGATGTATTCTAATATATCAAATTCTTTAACGGATACAGTATAACTGTCACGAGTGATTGTAGCTGAAATTTTGTATAATTTTGTGTGATTTTCCGTCATTATTGAAACCCTCCTTGTTATTTCTCATTATTAAGAATGGGGTGTCCATTTACTTACAAAATCGTTTATTGGAATTGGGACGGACAATACTCCTCCAAGATCAAGCACAACAAAAATTTCATCTTTAATAATATAATGGTCCAGTACATCAATGTACTCTTTTCCATTAGAAACCGTTTTAAATCTTGCACCAATTTTAAATGGTAGCAAAATGCCTATAGGACCCTTTTTCTTTTTTCATAAGCATATACTTATCACCTCCATTTTTAGCAGATTAAACCCGTGTTGTTGGGTAAAAATAATTATAAGTGCCATATGTGATGGATTGTAAAATCATATATCGTTCAACACCTCTTTAATCAGTATTATAATATATTCATATTTATTTTAAGGAGGGAATCTATATTATGAAAGATATAAGTGGAGCTTTGTCATATTTTGTTAATCGTGATTCATCATTTGATGATCCGTTTGACGAAACTCCAGTCGAAAGTATCTCTAGTTCCCAAATCAAGGCTATTATAGACGATGCTGATGTAAAACGCGCGGAAAAGAAAAAGAAGAAGAAGAATAAAGACAAACTCGCTAAAATTATAGAAAAGAATTCAGAGCTTGTAGATAGATTCGCTGATGATAGATTAGTCGATGAGTTTGATGACTTCATCGCTAACTACTTAGTTGAAGACGAGGATGTTGCGTTAAAGAATAGTCTTATAAGTCTTGGTAGGAAATATGCTAGAGATACTAAAGTCTCCGGAGAAATGTCGGATATAGTAAAATCATACAGCGGAAACGAAAAAATTCTTAATGATCTATTACACGAAATCGACAAAGATAAAAATGAAGTCCAGAAAGATATTACCTCATTACGTCTCGCAAGAACCAGAAATTATAAAGTACTATCCGAGTTAATTGAGGCAAAAGCGCAATTTCACCAGATGGCATTAAACGTTGTTAAAGAACTGAATAGCATGAAGAAAACTCAATATGAGTTACAATTGAAGTCTGATAAAGGTAAAACCGATGCAGATAATATTGAGATAAGTTCTAACAGGGCTATACAGAATCTGTTCAGTCTTGGTCGTGGTACTCTTGTTGATGCCGTTGGTGGAATTTCATCAATAGCTGGTGCGATTGATGATAATGAGATATCCAAATCTATGAACGATGACTATGGTATTGACGAAGATGAGATCATACAAAAAAAGTACTTCCCAGTGAACGATGAAGAAACCGATGGTGATAAATTTCTGAAATACGAAGGTCGTGGAGTAGAATATGTATTGTTAATCGATGAAGAGGGAAACAAGAATGTTATAGCAGAAGATAACGAAGGTAATATTATACCAGACTACCCAATACCACAAAATATAGATTCACTTAATTTTGACATTTCTGATACAACCGGAACTGCAACCGACGATTACAATCGTCAGTACAAAGTAAGAAGAATATAAAAAAATGGATGCTACATTACGTAGCATCCATTTTTATTAACAAGCACCTTCGGGTTCAGGTTCGATACCCTTTGCCGGCTTGTTATCCCTGGTCATTTCTCTTAACGCACTGAACTTTTCCTTCTTCGTCTTAGTTTTTACATTTGTATCTTCAGCGGTTGTTGCGGCCATGTCGTCAATTTCAACACTCTCAAGAACGCTCGACTTATTATTAGTCACAGCTTTCTTTGCTGCTTTGATGGACTTTACATATTCTCTATGTAAGCCTCTAGTTGCCTTGAATTCGGAACTTCTAAGAAGACGTTCCGCCTTCCTGGTTGCCCTCTTGAACACTCTCTTACCGAATACCTCGATAGTGCTTATTTCTGCACCAATCTGCTGTTCAAGTGATGTTCTCTCAAAGCAATCCATTTGAGATTTGATGCCGGCAAGACCATCTGTCAAATCCAGAGCCTTTTCAAACTCAATATTCAGCAGAGCAAGCTGTTGCTTGTTTGGAAGCTTCATGAATTTCTTGTCGACCAGAATAATCTTTGATGCCATGAACTCAGGATCACCGCAATCCGGAATCTTGATTGCTTCTTCATATAGCTTCTTGTAAAGCTCCGAGCCGGGCTCAACTGTTGCAGTGCAAATCATCGCCCGAATCAATCTTTTTACACCTCTCCTGTCAATTAACGAAACAGGTGCCAGCTCTGGAACATAAGATACGAATCTGTTATAACCATGACCAGCCGGATAATTCTTAATTGTAACAAGGTTACCAACTTCAACATTTTGTACTGATTTTTTAAACATATCGATTCTCCCTTTCTCTTTTTAATTTTTATTTTTTTTTATGGGCTTCCCGCCCTTAAATCCCACATACGACACATATAATTATTACACCGATATAATATATATCTATTTATTCGGGAAATTCGGTATAAAACGATAATGAGAATACATGGGATTCTTATTAAACCTACTAAAATAATATATATACATTTATGTGGAAAATACGGTAAAAAAAAAATAAGGACTATGATACATGATCATAGTCCTTATTTTTTATTTAGATAAATTAGTCGTCATAGTCATCTCTGATGCTACGAATGCCGGATCTTTTTGGATTTACCAGCCCCGCTTCTTCGTATAAGCTACGACCTGAAGACGGCCTCTTGGGCTGCTTCATTGTTGGCTTATTGAGAAATGCTCCTGGTATGATGGTATCTTCGGCATTTGCGTATACATCATCTGACGCATTCATAACTGCGGAATTCTTGTATAGTGAATAGTATGCCTTTGCCATCTGTTCATCAACTTCGGTGTAAGTGAATCTTACAGTGGTTGCTGAACCTGTCATAATTATCTTTGTGACAGTTGCAATACCGATACATCCTTCACCTTTACGAATGATTGGTAGAGGTGTATTAAATGGGTAGATGATAGTTCCAGTGTTGGTGTACTCGTATTCATTCGAGTCTCTAACCCTAATATGTCTCAATGAGATATTTGCATCGAGTACGATGTAAAAAGATATTTGCATATTTATTGCCTCCTTCATTATTATACCATTAAATAATATATATTTTATTTTTAATACCCGATTGCTTCTTTAATCTTAAGTAAACTGTCATTAACGACTTCTTTTCCACCATCTAGGTCGTATGATCCGGTTATGATATCAAGCACATTCATAATCAACACTTCTACCCACTTATGTTCACCGGTCTTTTTAAACCGAACTGCGTTTGAATAGATGGTTGCCAGTGCATACATTGTATAAAATGCTGCATCACGATTACCATATAATTTAAGTATGTATTCCGTGAATGCAGTAACCTGTTCATATTTGAAGCCATTCTGTAATGTATTGGTTATAAATACCTTAGCATTTTCGAGATTTGCTGGTCCGCGCTGTTTATCTTTAACCTCTCGTTTAATTCTCTCGAGGTTTGGTTTTATGTGCGGTATTTTATTCAAAATATAATCAACCTTTGTTCTATTAGTGAATATATCTTTCAGAGTTCTGTAGTATATACTAATAGGGTGGTTTTTTGCAATGTTTCTCTTTTCTACTAAATTCAGTTTCTTATCGATAATCGATAACATTGCGTCGTTCATGTATGATGTTGTTTTATCAATATCATCGAATTCTTTGACCCTGTTTTCAGCACATTCGATTATTTTATCTATGCGACTAACGATATCGTCATACGACGCCAGGAATTCATCGATATCCTTTTTCATTCCAGTTAGTTTTTCGAAGTTTGCCTGATCTATACTTTTTCCAAATTCGGATAGTTCGACATCCTTGATTGATTTGGCGAATGATTTGTAATATTCGAACATCTGTTTCTGGTTTTTCATATCATTGACTGTTTTAGTCGCTTCAATTATATTCATTTCGCTAATACTCTGACAAATCTGCTCAACTTCATCGTCGGATATAAAATCTTTAAACTTACTGATAGCTGGGTTATCGATGTCTTGGATGTCATCGTCAGATGACTTTATATTAGACTCCAGCTCATCGATCATCAGCTTTGCGCTTATTTTTTCTTCGCTTACTATTGATTTTCCTTGGATTATGTCTGTTTCATGCATAATTTGTCTCCCTCTCTTTTTTTTATTAATTATCTGATGATTTATCAAAGGGGTCTTTGATTTCACCAGTTCTTATCTTTGATATGATAGTAAAGCCAACTTGACTTCTTAATTGAATGGATGCGCTGAAGATATCAGCGACAACATCAACAAAATCTCCAACAATATAACCATCAGCAAAGAGTTTTCTCATCAATTTTAAAGGTAAATAACTCTTTGGTAGGTAATCAAAGAATTCCTCTTCGGTTATTTGCTGAAGTATCCACATTGATATATCGTATATATTTGATGCAATTAGACTAAATTCCGGTGATAATATCTTTTTATTAGCGAGGGTTGATGCATCTTTCTTATTTTTCAACCCCTCAAATGTTCTATATATATCCTTTGCGTTTTTAAGAATGTAATTTAATACAACCTCATAAACATTTGTCGCAAAGTCCAGTACAAAGAAACTGTACATCGCCATAGTTATACCTGGGATATTTTTATAATTATCGTCTTTCCACTCTTGATTAATTGACAAGTGGAATTTATCACATATGGCATTTAAAAAGATTTCACATATTTCAATAAAATGTCTTTCAACTTCGTCTTTAACTTCTTTTGTGTAATCATCAGAATTTACAATTTTAGAGTAGTTAACATATAGTGGACTAAAGTGATTAGTCAACATTTCTGTACTCGGATCATTTTCATAATCCGAATTAATCTGATCTTTTATGAGTCTGGATATTTCATTAATATCAAATGAACCTAATATATCGGAAATTTCACTTAACACATTATCACGCATAAAAGTAATCCTTCCTTTCTCCGTTTTTCTTAGTAAATTAGTTCAGTCTATTTTTATCCACAATGTTATGGGTAATTTACAAAATAAAGCAGAATATAGGCTATTCAGATATTTGGCCTATATTCTGCTTATATGATATATAATTTAAATTGATTAATCGATATATCTATTAATATCGAAACCTCCTGTATTTGTTGGGTATGGTCCATTATTTCCATAATAACCAGATTGATAAGGATCTGAGTACGGTATAAGGGGATCCGCTGGATTTGGACGTAGTTGTGTTCGGCGATTTACTTGGTTATCCATAATTCTACGGGTTAAATCATTCCACTGACTTTCATTTAATACATCATGAGCATATGTTGATGCAGTTTGATCTTCACCACGTAAAGCAGCTTGCCTAGCAAGTTCTTCTTGAATTTGTTTTTCGTACTCCCATGCAATAGATTTGTCGTCCTGCTCATTTATAACGTCCATAAAAAGATTTTGTAAATCTTTTGGTAAATACCCCATTAAGCTTTTAATTTTATTCTTTTTCTCTTCGGGTGTTTCTGGAGCTGATGGATCGGATGGTTCACTTGCACCTTTAATAATTCCAAACTCTTCTAAGTTTGTTGCATTGTGATAAACATATAACCCAATCAAATAGGACATTAGGTTATCTCCGTGGCCAACACCCTCGTCATTTTCATCATTAGAGCTTAGTATTATTGCACCATTAGGTTTTCTTTGTACTGAAGTTATATCTTTTACTATATACGGTGTGTATAATTTATGTATCTGCTCCTCAACCATATTTTCCAATATACTAAAAAGCAAAGGTCTGGTTGATTTTGTTGTATCAAATCCAAATGCGCGTCTTTCGTTAGCAGATTGCTTTAAAGCACCGTATCTATCTGTAGTCTCAACTATTTTAGATGTTATTTTACTTGAATCATACCATAATTGGTATCTATATTTGGTTTCAAGAAGTCTATTAATTAATTCTCGACCACGGTTTGCTTCAATCACAATTAATGACTTTGGACATTTTTCGTCCAAAAATTTACATATTAATCTAACAAAATCCGGTGGTGATATATACGGGGATTTAAACTCTGCTGCAGCACATAAAGTGTATGGGTTAATTAATGTAAACGCATTGTTGTTAAACCCTAAACCTTCTGCTGGGTCAACTGATAGTATATATGTGATTTTACGATTTATTTTTTCGTATATATTGATGGGGCACAAGTTGTTACTATAATCAATAACTTCAATGGGCTCTCTAATGTGTTGCATTAAAAATACCAATGTCGACCTCTTGAATGGGGAATTAGTATTACCATGAACACGTTGTAGCTCAATTTCTCGTAATATCTTATCGGGATCGTATTCAACGAGACTGCATTGATGTTCATACCATTGCATTGATTTCTTTAACTGTTTCCAACTGTGCTCGATGTACATTATACCATTATAACTAGGGCTCTTGAGAATGCTTTTCAGCTGATTAATTGGTAAATCGTAAAATTTATCTTCCCAGCGAAGCATACGAGATATTTGTTTCGCTGCTTCAGCGCCCTCTCTAGTACTTAAATAACCTGGTGTTGATGTCATTATTCTGCAATGTAAACTACCATTCTTTCTTGCGTTTTCGGATGCTTTAGAATATGCAAAGGATGCAGCTTTCACGATTTCTGTATTCCATGGCATGAAATCGTACTCATCGTAATAATGGAACGCTGCAGTCTCACCACGACCAAGCTTAACAGCATGGTCCATACTCGTGGCCTTTGGCATAACTTTAATTGTATTCCCATTGACGGGATTTCTTACAGTTGTAATGTTATCCACACCTTTATCAATTCCACCTGATGCATCATACGCAAATTTCATCTGTAAGAATGACGGTAGCATATCTCGCTGACATTTTAGTCTGTATAAATTCTGTTTAGCCATACCCGAATCCTTGTTAAAAAACAGAAACGTCGATGATATTGCCCCGAATAGAAAAGCGTAATTTAATTCAGCTACAGCGTTCTGTGTTTTACCACACTGACGAGCTTTACTGTCATAGTGGTCTATACCATTCAGGAAGCAGTACCAGGACGCTAAATTGTTTCTATCCAGAATAAACGGGGTACCACCTCCAACTTCAATAGGCGAACCATCTTCTGGGATACGGCATATTTCTCTTAAAAAATACCATGGATTAATGATTATCTCTAAAAGTATCTTCATCTGTAAATCTAATGGAATAACACCATTATATACATCAACACCGAGTAGGTCTTTATCATATAACTTTAAGAAGAATTTATTATTTTTAATACCCATTTTATATAAATCATTATACATAATCAGGAAAGATTTATTTTTAGTTTTGAAATCATAAATGGGTTTTCGTTTCGATAATGTTTGTTTTGCAAGGGATACTAGATTTCCCATATTCTCAGACACTTCTTTAGAAGTCGCGCCGTTATCGATCATGAGGTCCTATACAATATTTTCTTTTTCGGAATTGAAAAGTCGCGTGTTATCAACATTCATATTTGTGATATATCCCATAATTTACTATCTACACCTCCCTGGAAAGGTTTATTTATACATCATTAATTAAATGTACACAATCATACAAAAATCACCCCCAGAACATAGAAAAATCAAAAAAAAAATCTAGTGCCATGTCTAATTAGCACCAGATTTTTTTTTTGATTACAGAAGAGAGATGTTTTAGAATCGCCTAATAGCTCTACCGTGTTTCATCTCAAGATAACATAATAAATCATGACATCCATGTTTA
>ENA-OWPA01001535-OWPA01001535.1-bioreactor-metagenome-genome-assembly--contig:-NODE-1535-length-14614-cov-3.747472_pt1 | contig 14614 bp, 14 predicted proteins | sample MGYA00238139_ERZ651803 | MGnify/ENA primary metagenome ERZ651803 (study PRJEB26909, sample SAMN07631231) | bioreactor metagenome | isolation source: Switchgrass digestor | place: USA: Dartmouth...
CTGAGGTGCGGGCGGAGATCCAGGCTACCTGCGATGCTGGCTACACCAGCTGGCTCCTCTGGAATGCGGCCAACGTATACACGGAGGGCGCTCTGGGGCCAGATGGGGACCTGCCGCCCTATGCTCTGTCGACTTGTGAAGTCGGGCCCGAGGTGGAGGTGGCCGTGAACGGCCAGCCGGTTCGCTTCGAGGGTGCCAAGCCCTTCCTGACGAAGCGCACTGGCGTTACGACGGTGCCCCTCCGGCCTATCGCCGAGGCTATGGGGGCTGCAGTGGAGTGGGATGAGGCGATCTTTGGCGCCCGGGTCCGGCAGGGCCTCCGCACCCTGGTCTTCGATCTGGGCGAGTCCGAGGCCGTGGTGAATGGCCTTAAGGTTCCCCTGAGCCAGCCGGCAGCTCTTTGGCAGAACCAGACGGTGGTGCCTGTGCGGGTGCTGGCCGAGGGCCTGGGGGCCAAGGTGGAGTGGGATGGCGTTAATAACAGGGTAAACATTACGTATGGCGGGTCGCTGGTATGCCGCTCGAAGTACTGCCCGATTTGAATCTCATAGTAAAACCTGCAGGGCCGGAAGCCGTTTGGCTCCCGGCCCTGCCGCGGCAGCGGAGGGCTGGGCAACAGCGGGCTTCGCAACACTGGCTGCCAAAAGTGTGGCTGCCGACAGACCTACCTTGGCCCCAGCTAGGGGGGTATCTCCCTCTGTGAGCCGAAAATGTTTAGAAACTTTGATCGCTATTTGGGGCGATCTTACATTTCTTTCAGGCGAGGGGCAGGTTGATCTGAAAAAAATGTAAGATCGGCCCCCTGTCAGTGCTCGTTGGACAAGCCTCGGCGGGCGTTTTCCCCATGCATGATCCAATTTTCGTCCCATAGGTACCCTGGGGGGGTACCTATGGGAAGCTGGTTTCGGCCCCGACCCGTCATTTTTTTCAGGTGGCGGCAGGGCAAAGCTGAAAAAAATGACCGATCGAGGGTGGGACTGCGCAAGATGTCTGAAAAATACTCTCGCAGGATCGCCACAGCGCCCTCTGCGCATCCTGCTGGGGACGGGTTCTCGGGAGCCTGGGTTCTTGGGAGCGTGGGTCTTCGGGAGGGGCGGATCAGCCTGGCCTGCTACCAGCCCCTTCGCTGGACTTTCCCAATCCTCAGGCGACCTTCCAGATCTTGATACTGATAACCGTTATCAATTATAATCGCGGAGGAGAACCAAACGGGGGGATCACTGTGATTGGTTCCACTCCACCAACTGCGCTCCATTTCTTACGTACAGACCGGCTGTTGGTGAGCCCCCAGCGCGCCGTCCAGGTGCCGGAGGCTTCCCACAGCCGTTTTCTTTATGCGCTCGAGGCGCCTGTCTACGCTGCAGCTGAGGGTCCGGCGGGGCCCTGGAGCAGCCGGCTGGAGGCAAGGGAGCTGACGCTGGTAGCCCCCGGTGAGCGCCTCGGAATCTCCAGCGAAACGGGCGCCGCTGCAGAAGTCGTCCTGATCGCTTTCACCGCTTTGGGGGAACTGCTGCCCCGGTTTTCGGCTGACTCCCGCACGCCGCCCCGGGTCCGCCTGCCCAAGGTGGGGCACTGGCTGGCCGAGTTGGAAGCGGAGGCAAGGGGAGTTCAGCGGCCCTGCGGTCACGCGGCGTTGGGCAAGCCTGAGGCCCTGGCCGCTTACTTCCGAATGCAGTCATTCCTGTACGAGGTAGCTGCTGCGTACCTGATGGGCGCCCGGCAGGGGGCCGACGCCAAGGCGGCCCTCTTGGCCTACGCAGAGCAAGTGCGGCAGGAGATGAACGCCCACTGCGACAAGCCCTTTGATATCGAACTGCTGGCCCGGCAGTCCGGCGCCAGTCCCCAGCGCTTCTACCGGGCCTTCCGCCGGCTCACCGGCTTTAGCCCACATAAGTACCTGACGGTGCTCCGGCTTACCCGTTCCCTGAGGCTTTTGGCCAGCGGATCGGGCTCTGTGGCCGAAGTTGCCCATGCTGTGGGCTATGCCGATGAGCTGTACTTCAGCCGGCTGTTCAAACGGGCCATGGGCGTATCGCCTCGGCAGTACATGCAGTGCATCCGCGAAGGGCTGGGGTGTGAGGGTGCGGCGGCTGGCGACCTTGCACCCTTTGGTATTGCCGCGGCTGGTGACCTGGCCCTCTCCAGCATTGAGCTGGCCGGCGGCCTGGCCTTGCCTGCCGTTGCCCCGGACAGCGACCCGTCGCTCTCTGGCACTGCCCAGGTGGGCGACTTGACTCCCTCCGGCATCCCCACAGCGAAAGCGGCACGAGGGAAAGCAGCGCACGGCGAAGTGGCCCACGGCGAGGTGGCCCACGGCGAAGTGGCGCGGAGGGCAGCGAGGCCCGGGGCGGAACCCCAAGGCCTCAACTGGCGGCAGCGGATGTATCGCTTGGGAGAACAGCTCGGGCTGGAGGGCGTCGCCTGCTTCTGGATCTCGCTGCTTGACCGGAAGCTGGAGAACGCCGCTCACCTGCTCCGCCGCCGCTGGGGGCAGGCGGAGTTCCTGCTCATCCGGGCCGGTGCAGAGGGATACCAGCTCTGCGGCGAGGAGGACCGGGGCGTCGGCGAACTGATCTACCGGGGTGCAGGCTTCACCGCACCCGAAGCCGTCCAGGGGCTGGTGCAGCGGCCCATCGCTTCTCTGGAGGACGCGGCTTCCCTCGGCTGTCCGCGTGCGCTCTTCCTCGTCCCCAGCGGTGCGGACCGCAGCCGCCTGGAAGCCGCATGGTGCTATCTCACCCAGGGCCAGGCGGACGCCCGATGTCTTTTCCTCACCTGGGACGGGGAAGATGCTCCCCTGGCCTACGAGCGGCTGGTAGATCAGCTGACTCAACTCCTCCTGCAGCCGCAACTTTAGAATGACTCTACACAGTTAGGATGTTCCATCCGCTGTGAAGGAAAATCCATTCCCGAATCACGTCCCCTGCGGTAGAATCAGCCATGGTAGTGATAATCATTCTCATTACACTAACAAGGGGACGACGATGCTATGGAAGCAGGGGGCGTCGCCAAACGGCTCCCGGTTATACCGCTCCTCGCCATCGCCCTGGTGCTGCTGGCGGTGGCCTCGCTCTTCGTCGGGGTGACGGAGATCAGCGCCCGAGACCTCCTGCACCTCACCGAGGACCAGCTGCAGGTGATGCTGATCAGCCGCCTGCCCCGCACAGCGGCCATCGTGCTGGCCGGCATGGGCATGGGGGTAGCCGGCCTCATCATGCAGCAGCTCTCCCGCAACCGGTTCGTATCGCCAACCACCTCGGGCACAGACGATTCCGCCCGGCTGGGCATCCTGGTGGCCATGATCCTGTTCGGATCGGCATCGATCATGCAGAAGATGATCCTGGCGCTCATCTTCGCACTGGCGGGTACTCATCTCTTCATGATGATCCTCGACCGGGTGAAGCTGAAGGACGCAGTCTTCATCCCCCTGGTGGGCCTGATGTTCGGCAACATCATCAGCTCCATCACCACCTTCTTCGGCTATCGCTACGACCTGCTCCAGGCCATCACCACCTGGCTCCAGGGCAACTTTGCACTGGTGATGAAGGGGCGGTACGAACTGCTCTACTTAAGCATCCCCGCGGTGGCAGCGGCTTTTTGGTACGCCAACCGCTTTACCATCGCCGGCATGGGAGAGGATATGGCGACCAACCTCGGCCTCAACTACCGGCGGGTGGTCAACCTGGGCCTCTCGCTGGTGGCCCTCATCTCATCGCTGGTGATTCTTACCGTGGGTACGCTGCCTTTCCTGGGGCTGATCATCCCCAACCTGGTCACCATGGTGCAGGGCGACCACCTCCAGCGCAACCTGCCGCTCACTGCGCTGGTGGGTGCGGTCTTCCTCCTGGCCTGCGACATCGTGGGGCGGATCATCATCTATCCCTACGAGATTCCCATCGGCCTCACGGTGGGGGTCATCGGCAGCAGCATGTTCCTCTATCTCCTCTGGAAGGGGCGGCGTGCCAGTGAAGCCTAGACGCAGCATCCTTCCAATCCTGGGCCTGGTGACGGCCGCAGCCCTGCTGGCTGTCTGCCTGTACCTGTTCGTTCCGCTGAGCGGCAATATCCAGTACATTTTGCGGCTCCGCACCCTGAAGGTGCTGGCCATCGTCCTGACCGGCGCCTCCATCGCCTACGCCACTGTCATCTTTCAGACGCTTACCAACAACCGGATCCTGACTCCTTCCATCATCGGCATGGACGCCGTCCACCAGCTTTTCCAGACGGTCCTGGTCTTCTTCTGGGGCACAACGACCCTGCAGTTCGCCCAGAAGCAGGTCAACTTCATCCTCACGGTGGCCATGATGGTGGGTTTTGCGCTGGTCCTGTACATCCTGCTCTTCCGCCGGGACGGGACCAACCTGCACTTCCTGCTCCTGGTGGGCATCGTGATGGGGACCCTGTTCACCAGCCTCACCACCTTCCTGCAGGTGCTGATTGACCCCAACGAGTACGCGGCCCTGCAGGGCAGCATGTTTGCGAGCTTTACCCGGGTCAATACCGACGTCCTGCTGCTGGCCGGAGGCTTTACCCTTCCCACCATGCTCTACGGCCTGAGATACCTCCGCCTGCTGGATGCCATCGCTCTGGGGCGTGACCATGCGGTCAACCTCGGGGTCGATTACGGCCCGGTGGTGAAGCGGCTGATGGTGGTGGTGGCCATCCTGATGGCCGTCTCCACCGCCCTGGTGGGGCCCATCACCTTCCTGGGGCTGCTGGTGGCCAACATCAGCTACCACCTGGTGGATACCTACCGCCGGGCGCCGCTCATCTGGTGTGCGGTGGGGGTGGGCGTCTTCGCCCTGGTGGGCTCTCAGTTCATCGTGGAACGCTACCTTTCTTACAGCGTGCCCATCAGTGTGGTGATCAACTTTGCCGGCGGGATCTATTTCCTCTATCTGGTGCTGAAGGAGCGAGCGGCGTGGTAGAGCTAAAGGGCGTGTCCAAGTCCTTCGGAATGAAGCGGGTTGTAAAGGGCGTTTCCCTGCAGATTCCCAAGCGGCAGGTGACCACGCTCATCGGCCCCAACGGGGCCGGCAAGAGCACACTGCTCTCGCTGATGAGCCGGCTCCTGCCCAGGGATGAGGGCGAGATTCTGATCGACGGCGTTCCGCTGGAGTCATACCGCAGCGGCGACCTGGCCAAGCGTCTGGCGATTCTCAAGCAGACGCAGCACCTGAACATCCGGCTGACGGTTCGGGAGCTCGTGGAGTTCGGCCGCTTCCCCTACTCCCAGGGGCGGCTCACCCGTGAGGACCGGCAGCAGGTGGACAGGGCGCTGGACTACCTGGAACTCAGGGGCATCCAGGGAAAGTACCTGGATCAGCTGAGCGGCGGCCAGCGGCAGCGGGCCTTCATCGCCATGGTGCTGGCCCAGGATACGGAGTATGTGCTCCTGGACGAGCCGCTGAACAACCTGGACATGAAGCATGCGGTCCAGATCATGCGGATTACCCGGTGGATGGTCGAAGAACTGGGGAAGACCGTCATTCTGGTTCTGCATGATGTCAACTTTGCTTCTGCTTACTCCGATTATATTGTCGCCCTGAAAGACGGCAGCGTGGCAGCCACCGGGACTCCGGAAGAGCTGATCCGGTCTGATGTGCTCCGGTCGATCTACGACATGGAGATTCCCATCGAGACGGTGGGGGGCTGCCGGGTCTGCATCTACTTCACAGGTGCGAAGGTAAGCGGCCTCTAGCAGCTGCCGGGCTGGCAGGCGATTCTCCTTGGGTTTCCTTCACTAATCTCGTTGAGGTGGTTTCCTGTGAAGCGCTTGGGCTCCTTGCTGAGCATGATGCTCCTGTTGGCGGTCTTCGCGGCTGGCTGCGGCGGTTCGCCTTCGAACAGTGGGGGTTCGGCAGATGCCGCCAGTGCGGCAGGGCAGCAGGCGGATGGCGCATCCGCCGAGATCGTGGTGACCCACCAGCTGGGCGAGACGAAGGTGCCGGTGAACCCCAAGAGGGTTGCTGTGTTCGACATGGGCATCCTGGACAGCCTGGATCTGCTGGGGATCGAAGTGGCAGGTGTGCCGAAGGATGGCCTCCCGGCATACCTTTCCAAGTACAGGGATGACAAGTACAAGAACATCGGTACCCTGAAGGAGCCTGACCTGGAAGCGCTGAGCGCGCTGGGTCCGGACCTGATCATCATCTCCGGCCGGCTCTCCACCTTCTACGAGCAGCTGAGCGAACTTGCACCCACCATCTTCATGGGGGTGGACACCTCTAACTACATGCCCTCCTTCAAGCAGAACATGGAGTACATCGGCAAGATCTTCCAGAAGGAGGACGAGGTGGCTGCCAGGCTGCAGGAGATTGATGCCCTGGCCGCTGAGGTGAAGGCGAAGGCTGAGAAGGCCGGCGGCAAGGCCCTGGTGATCCTCTCCAACGACAAGGCGATCAGCGCATATGGCCCCGGGTCTCGCTTTGGGATTATCCACGACGTGCTCGGCTTTGCGCCGGTGGATGACACGCTTCAAGTGAGCACCCATGGGAACAGCATCTCTTTCGAGTACATCAAGGAGAAGAACCCGGATTACCTGTTCGTCATCGACCGGGCCTCGGTGGTCTCGGGCGGCGGTCAGGCTGCCAGGGAGACGGTCGAGAACGACCTGGTGAAGGCGACGGCCGCCTACAAGAACGGCAAGATCATCTACCTGGATGCAGACTACTGGTATCTTTCCGGCGGCGGCCTCGTATCCGTCCGGGAGATGATTCAGCAGGCGGCTGCGGCGGTAGAGTGAATATAAGCAGGCCCCGGCTGTGGGGGGCCGGGTTCCTGTGCTTACCAAGAGGGCGTCCTCCAGGACTGCGCTGCGGTCCGGGGAGGGCGCCCTGCTGGCCTTTTTGGGGGAGTCATGCCGCGATAGGCGGTCTGGTGGGACGATTGGGATTTGCTCCTGTCTGCTTAGTTGCAGGAACAGCGTATTGTGCGGCGAATACGATTGCATGAATGTGCAATCAAGAGGGGGGCGAGACGGTTTCTATGTACGACATCGCGATTGTTGGAGCCGGGCCGGCCGGTGCCGCGCTGGCCAGACTGGTGGGGACCCAGTACAAGGTGCTCTTGGTCGACAAACGCCCCCTGCAGGAGAAGGTAGAGATCACCCACACCGGCAAGCCCTGCGGCGGGCTGCTGGCGCCGGACGCTCAGCAGGTGCTGGGGGAGATGGGGCTCGCACTCCCCCACTCGGTGCTTGTCAGTCCCCAGCTGTTCGTCGTCCGCACCTTTGATCTCAGGGCGGGCCTGGAGCGCTACTATCAGCGGTTCTACCTCAACATGAACCGGGAGGCCTTCGACCGCTGGCTTGTGTCGCTGGTGCCGCCCGGGGTGGAGGTTCGGACAGACGTGGTGGTGAAATCGGTTGGCCCCGTCGAGGGCGGGTTTGACATCACGCTGGCACACCGGGGGCGGGAGTACCGGGAGCGGGCCAGGCTGCTGGTGGGCGCAGACGGCGCCAACTCTCTGGTTCGCAAGCAACTGTTCCCGGGGCAGCCGGTGCCCAGCTACGTGGCCGTGCAGGAGTGGTTCCGGGTGGAGGAGGCGCTGCCCTACTTTACGGCCATTTTTGACGACCGCCTTACAGACTTTTATGCCTGGACGATTCCGAAAGAGGGGTACCTGCTGCTGGGGGCGGCCCTGCCGCCGAAAAGGGACCCGCAGACGAGGTTTGAGGTGCTGAAGCGGGAGCTGAGCGCCCGAGGCTTTGATCTGCGACGCAGGGTGAAGCGGGAGGGGTGCTTCATTCTGCGCCCCGGGTCCCCGGCGCAAGTTGTGCACGGCACGGACAGGGCGATCCTGATCGGCGAGGCCGCGGGCTGGATCAGCCCCAGTTCCGCAGAGGGCTTCAGCTATGCTTTTCGGAGCGCCAGGGCCCTGGCGGAGGCGCTGGAAGGCGGCCTGGAGGGCGCTGCGGAGCGGTACAGGCGGAAGACCAGGGACCTCTGCCTGAATCTGATCATGAAGAATTTGAAGTCGCCGTTTATGTATCAGCCGCAGCTGCGGGGGATGGTGATGAGGTCGGGGCTGATGAGTACGCGGGTGCGTGATGGAGACGGCAGTTCGAACCGGCCCTGACCGGGGATTGGAATATCTACGTGCGCCGGGTTTGGGAACCGGCGGCTTGTCGTGGGCGTCTTAGCGTTAGAACTGTTGGCGCAATGCGAACGTTGTGATTGGGAGATTATGAATGTCTCCTGAAGACCTGGTCTGGTCTCCGTTCGAGCAGGGGAGGTGCATGGGCGCAAAGCACAGACAGAATAGCACAAGTGACTAAATGTTGCTGTTACAAGAGTTTATTGTTAAGATAGTACCCGGCGTGAGTTCATTGGCTCTTGGACCGGAGCAGAGGCATCGGGCTCACCGCCAACCTTGCGATCCCACGGGGGTGCTGGAGATTGAAGCGGATTTTTCCGGTAGTACTGGCTCTGATCGCTGCCCTCTGCCTGGCAGGCTGCGGCCCCAAGGCGGAAAGCGGCCCAAAGCCTGAGGAAGTTTTCGATGGGTACATGGCCGCACTGAAGGCCTTTGACTTCGATAAGGCCAAGGAGTACCTTGCTGAAGATGCCAACCCCGACCTGATGCTGGACCTCTCCAACCTGGGTGACAAAGAGCAGGCCATACTGCCGGCTTTGAAGGTCTGGATGGGCCGGATGGAGATCAGCAACGTGCAGACCCAGGACAACGGTAGCACCGCGACCATCACCTTTGACCTTGCCATGCCGGACCTGCAGGCCGTTCAGAAAAAGGCCATGGCCGCGGTGACGTCCCAGGAGACCATCATGGAACTGGTTCAGAAGGTCCAGGCCGAGCAGTTCACTTCCGTGGAGGAGCGGGAACAGCGGTTCGTGGAGCTCACCATCGAGACTACCGTCAACAAGCTAATCGAGGCCATGCAGGATCCGGATGTGGAGATGAGCACTCAGTCGGGCGAGGCCGATCTGGTAAAGACGCAGGCAGGCTGGAAACTGACTGAGTTGCGGGTCGACCTGAATGCTGGGCTGAACCTCAATCTGGCACAATAAACGCGACTGGCGCAGCCATAGGTGTGCGGTCTAGTCGACTCCGGCGATGTGACTGTCACCGGCCCCTGTCGATTCATACCCGGCAGGGGCTTCTTTAACCAGCGTGGTGTGCGCCGCCTGAAGTCGGGCGGCGGCCCTCTCGTATAGATGAAACTGCGGCTTCGCTGAGGAAGTGGGGGTGCACTGCTGTGAAGCGAGTTCTTGCGATCCTGCTGGTGGTACTGACCGCCCTGTCTGCCGCCGGGTGCGGCGCCAAGAGCGGAACACCTCAGGGGGTCTTCGAACAGTACATGAAGGCGCTCCAGAAGGGCCGGCTGGAGGATGCCACCGCCCTGCTGACTGAGGATGCCTCCACCGACATTGATTTGGACATGGATCCGAACCTGGAGGGCGTGGTCAAGACCTGGCTCTCCAAGATGGAGTACAAGGTGACTTCTGTCCAGGAGGAAGGGGATGTGGCTGAGGTCCGGTTTACGATCTCGGCCCCGGACCTGAAGAAGGTGTCCGAGGCGGCCTGGCAGGAGATGTCGGAGGAACGGCAGCAGGCTGTGGTGGAAGTGTTGCCGAACGTGATCAACGGCGATCCGTCGGGAGCCATAGAGCAGAAGAAGCAGGAACTGCTCGGCAAGACTTATGGAAAGATGCAGCAGAAGCTGGCGGACCCCAAGGTGCCCACGGTAAGGACAAGCGGGAAGGCGGAGCTTACGAAGACGGAGAGCGGCTGGAAGATTTCGGCCCTCCGCTGGAACCGGGATCTTGGCCTTTGATGCAGGAGGAGACTCTCCTTGAGGTGGATCTCCGCCGGTGTGCTGCTGGCTGTCGCGGCCCCTCGCCTTGGCGTCTGCACCAGCGGGCCCATGGCGGCGTTTGAAGGGTACGGGGCTGCCATGAAGCAGGGCGACTGGCAGCTGGCCGCTACCTACACGGCGGAAGGGGTAGCCCAGGAGATGCTGGCGGCGATGGGAGACCAGCGATGAGTACGAGCCGATTCAGGCGGCCTGGTGCGAGCTGATGGAGTACTGGATTATCTGCGATGGCGTGATGGACGAGCTACAGCAGTACACCGGCAGAACCCCCGCTTGGCTGGCGGGGGTTTTACTGTGCGGGTATGGACAGGGAAATGGTTCGCCAGGCTAGAAGTTACGGTTTGGTGGGACCGAAGGCCAGGCGAGGAGGAGTAGCCGTGGTACGAGGCTGGTTCCTGGTTCGGGTGGAGCTGGTGGCGGGTATGGGGCGGAAGCTGAAGCATCCGCCCGGGCGCATCATGCTGGTGGGGCCGAACCATACGCTCAGGGACCTGGCGGAGGCGATTGATGCCGCCTTTGCCCGGTGGGACCTGTCGCACCTGCATGAGTTCCACATGCCGGATGGGAAGCTGTATGGGTATCCGGATCCGGACTACCCCGAGTACGAGTGCATCGATTCGAGTACGGTGCGGGCCGGGCGGCTGGTCCGGCGGGGGGACCGGTTCGCCTACATCTACGATCTTGGGGATGAGTGGAAGCATCTGTGCAGGGTAGGGGCGAGCAGCGTGGACCCCGTGGAGGCATTTGGGGTGGTGCCTGAGAAGCCGGTGCCGATTTGGGGCTGGGGCTGGATTCCGGATCAGTACGGCCGCCGCTGGGACGGCGATACTGGGGAGGATGATGAGGCCGAGGGGTGGGTGCCGAGCTGGTAGTAGTGGGGGAGAGCTGGGGTAGGCTGTTGTGATTCGAGAAAGGGCGCGGGACGATGCAGGAAGCAGCAGTGTTGATGCACGTCGCAGACTACTTCACCAGGATGGGATACAGGGTCTGGTGCAACCCCCGCGGTCTTGGAAACCTTGAGCTGCCCGTCCACCAGGTTGGGGTGGGCGGGCACTACCCGGATCTGCTGGGGGTGGACGCGAGCAGCCGGGTGGTGGCCGTTGAGACCAAGGGCAGCGACGGTGACCTGGTCAAGGGCCTGGGGCAGGCCCTGATCTACAGGCAGGGAGCTAATCTGGCCTACCTGGCTGCGCCTGCCGACAGGCTGGATGGCTACGTGCAGCCGGCTCTTGCCAGCGGCGTTGGGGTGCTCAAGGTGGGTCAGGCGGGTGTGGAGGAGGTCCAGAAGCCCCCTTCATCTGTCGCAATGCGGTTCTTGCCGGATGTGCAGCGGGAGCTGGCCCTGCTGGCGGCCCGGGGTGATCAGACGCGGCGGATTGGCTCGCCTCGCCTGACGCTGAACCATCCACTTCACTACCTGGCGCCGGTTCTCTTTATCGATGAGGCTGCAAGTGTTGAGGAAGTACTGGATGCCCTGGGGCGCTCGGATGGATGGGCCCTGGGGGCGTCGGTTGTTCGTGTGGCCGTAGAGGGGGCCAAGGTACTGGGGCTGGTGGCAGAGGATGGTGGGATGCTGCGCCTCACCGAAAAGGGACGCCTGGTGCGGCGGATGGTGGTCGCGGCGACTCCCGGTATGACGCCGCCGGAGTTGCGTGGGCTGGTGAGCCGGCAGCCGTTGATTGACGTGAACCCGCTGCTGGGCGGGATCCTCAGGTTCCTGTACCTCGAGGATCCGGATGTGGCCGAGCTGCGGGAGCATTTGCGTGGGCACTCAGCTGGGCTGACCCTGCGTGAGCTGCTCACTGAGCTTCTTCTGGAGAGACCCAACACTGCACTGAACATTTTCTGTGCAGAGAAGGCGAAGGCGCTGCTCCTGCAGCATCTTGCAAGTGGAAACGTGGAGTCGGCGCTGAGCAGTGAGGAGCTGAGCAAGTGGCTGATGACCAGGAGCACGTTTCAGCTGAAGCGCCAGCTGATCCACGTGGGGATTTTGGAGAGCTATCCGTCTACTGGAGGTGGAGGGGCTGGGAGTTTGGATCCGGATCGGGATGTTTGGAAGCTGCGGATCTAGTGCTGCGGCGCGGCTTGCGGCTGCAGAAGACGATCCCCGCCCATCGACAGGGCGGGGTCTTTTATGTTGCGCTTGCGTTACCGGCGGTCGTAGTAGTTCATCCGTTCACCGATACCGAGGCCCTCGACGGGGCAGGTGCATCTGGCGCCAGCCTGAGTGAGCAGCGGGGCCAGGTGCCGGCGGTACTCGGTGCCGGCGTGGAATTCGAAGGTGAACTGGGAAAGGTCGGGGCCTAGACGCGCTTGGATTTGCTGGAAGACACGCTCGGCCCAGGCTCGCCGCTCCTGGATGGGCATCTGCTTGAGGGTCTGTTCGTAGGGCTCCAGCTGCTGGTCCAGGGTGACGAGACCATATTTGGCGGAGAGGATGTAGACTTGGTCCGCATGCCGCTCGACGCAGCCCAGGGCCTTTCGGAAGAGGGCGGAGCGGCTGTAGAGCACGCGGGCCGGGGCGGGGTATGGGGTTTTGGACTTAGTGCAGCTGATGAGGGCGACTAACTGGGGCATAGTTATGTACCTTCTTTTGGGCTTTTGAGATCCGTGAGGGCGATGCATCATCGACTTCTTCCCTGCAACACTTGTGCCCTGCCAGATGTCGCAGTCCGTGCGGAAACGCCGATGGATTCTCTTGTGTGATCCACTGCGAAGTCTCCTGTACGTAGGAATGCCGCCAATATAAGTAGAAACATTTCCGTATACATACTGTTCTGCTTGTCACCGGGGGATGCAGCATGTGCACACGGATAGAAAGTGGTCAATTTGAAGAACTGCATGAAGGAGAAGGAGTCCCTGATGGCTGTCGACACCTCTCGCCTTTGCTGGACCTAGTCGAAAAGTACGCAGTCGCCACCCCCTTTTAGGAGGTGGCGACTGTGAGGATGTTTGAGCCAGCACTGCGACAATTACAGCAAGGCGAATGGTCTGTTTTCGGCCCGACATCGTTCCTACGGTATCTGCATGAGAACGACTTCGACAGCCGGCGGGTTGAAACTGCGGCAATGATTTCGGTGGATTCTATAGACCGGTTGGCACCAGAGCTTCGTGAAGCTGGAGCAATGGTCCTCCGGTTGGGGAAGGCCGAGGATGGGCCAGGGACTCAGTTCGCCCTGATTGGGACGCCGGGCCGGTTGGAAGACTTCTTTTTGATTGACGAAACGATATTTACGCAGCCTCAGCCGGAGGTGTTTCAGCCTGGACTGAACATGCGCAACCTGCTGCCCTACTACCTGCTGCCGAAGTTCACGGAGCGGTGCATGGTCAACTTGGCCTTCGCCTCAGGGCTCATCGGGTATGCCTTGGGGTTGGATGAACCTTGGCCAACGGCGGCGCCGGCGACGGGGGCGGGGACGTTTACGTTTAGTTTTTTGCCGTATCCGGGGGCAAAGCCGCTGCAGCATGTGGCCGGGCAGGTGGAGATTGATGCGATATTTGTGGGACGCCGGGGCGGGCAGGATACAGTTTTTGTGATGGAGTCCAAGATGGGACGCCGTGGGTCGCTGGCGAAGCACAAGCTAGCCTATGCAGTGTGGGCGTTGATTTCGAAGGTGGGCTCGCGGCCTATTGTCCCAGTTTACCTCCGGCTTCGCCACGGGAACGGGCAGGTAATCTTTGATTTAGTTGAGTGCCAGTGGAACGGGGCGGCGCTAACTGATTTGACCTGCGTCAGGCATAAGCATCTTGTTGTGGACTTGCCAGAGTAACGTGCCGAGGGAGACCGTCCTGTGGAAGAAGTCCGGACTCTGAAGGGACTAGCCAAACTAGTGGGATCCTAAAGCGGAGGCGCTGCGGTACGTTTGCAGCACTGCAGAATCCTGATCGCGACGCTTTTTTGGAGGCGGTTGATGATGCCCGACGCCATGACTGATCTGGCCACACTTATCGCTCAAGGAATGCCTTCCTCCAAAGACGTGGTCCGACCCACTCTGGAGGCACTCTTTGGCGGGCGGTATCGCAAGTTAGACGGCAAGCAGGTAGCTATTCGCGATCCACTGGGACTTGACATTCCTTATGCTGGCTTTATTCACCCCGACAATCCAACCTCCGGTGCTTACGGAGGCGCAAGCATAGTCTGGTTCCCAACTGCGGAAACGGGTTCGATTATCACGTTAGTTGTCGGCACTGGCGGACTTTCTCCTGATGAAGGACTACTGAGCCGGCCTGGCCATCGTCGTCGAGTGAGGGCACTTCGTCGGTACCTCCAGGACCAGGGTATATGGATGTGGACGAAGCCCGATCCCACCGCACTGGGAGTAAACGTTCCAGATGTCGTGGTCCAACGATTACCTGGGTTCAAGGCTGTCCTCAAGCGTTACGGGGGCGAACTCTACGCTATTGCAGAGGTTCCGGCGGATCCGGATCGCGCCCGCATCGTGGTACAGGCCTTTTTCGATCTCTACGCATATGAGCGGGGGTGGAAGGTTCTCCAGGCGTACCAAGAGGAGTTCATGCGGGTGACCGATGCCATGCGTGCGGACTTGTTTGCCCGCGTTACCGAAGCACAGGCGTATGAACTCTTGCAGCAACGCCACTTTGTGATTTTGCAGGGCCCTCCCGGAACAGGCAAGACTCGCATGGCAGAACGGATCAAGACACAGTATTTCGGTGGTCGTGGTGCCACCATTCAACTCCATCCAGCTGTCACTTACGAGGATTTCGTAGTGGGGCTATCGCCCGAGACTGAGGGTGCAAGCTTGCGTTTTCGGGTGCGGCCAG